>JGI12547J11936_1000257_pt1 | contig 13534 bp, 17 predicted proteins | sample LakEriepJuly2011_2_FD_11936 | JGI IMG/M metagenome (IMG submission 11936)
GCTTCCCCTCATCGAACAACGCTACGATGGCGAGAACGCACAAACCCATCTGCAAGTGGCATTGGAAAAGTTCCCTGAGATCTATCGGACTGCGTGGTTAGCCCAATTTAGGGCTAAGCTTGGCCTCATGATTGAGGATGCTGGTGACATATCGCTGATTGAATCTCTTTTAAAACTAATGCACGACAATCGGGTGGACTTTACCAACACGTTTAGAGCACTCTCCCATTACGATATAAGTGGTCATGGCAAATACGACTCTCTGCGTGATCAGTTCTTAAATCGGGATGCATTTGATAGTTGGATGCAATCCTACCGAGATCGTCTATCGCAGGAACCCTGTTCTGAGACAGAACGCCAAACAAAAATGTTAGGCGTGAACCCCAAATTTATTCTGCGCAATTATCTTGCTCAGATAGCGATTGAAAAAGCTCAAAATGATGATTTCTCGGAAGTGAAGCGCCTGCTAGCAATCCTTCAAGACCCCTACTCCGATCAGCCTGGAATGGATCAATACGCTGCCCCTCCCCCTGCTGCACTCGAACAGATTGAGGTCAGCTGTTCCTCGTAATCCTTCTACAATCACCATCATGACGAAATCCGACGAACAGTACCGCCAAGAACTCAGTGAAATTGAATACCGAGTTACCCGTCATGCTGCCACCGAGCCACCCTTCACGGGACGCTATTGGGATCATTGGGACGAAGGTCGCTATCACTGTGTGTGCTGCGGTACGCCACTTTTTATCTCATCCACTAAGTTTGATGCAGGCTGTGGTTGGCCAAGCTATCACACGCCATTTAATACCGAGGTCATTAGCGAGCATCGTGATGTAACACATGGCATGATCCGCACCGAAGTGAAGTGCTCTAAGTGTGATGCGCATTTAGGCCATGTATTTGAAGATGGTCCTATGCCGAGTGGCTTGCGCTATTGCATTAACTCTGCCTCTTTACGCTTTGAGCCTAGTAACAATGCTAAATCGGATCACTCCTCATGATGAAATTTCTGTTTGACCTATTCCCGGTTATTCTCTTTTTTGTGGCATTCAAGTTAGCAGATATTTATGTTGCTACCATAGTGGCTATTGCTGCAACTATTGCACAAATTGTTTGGCTGATTGCACGACGCAAAAAAGTTGAGGGAATGCAATGGGCTAGCTTAATCTTGATTGTGTTCTTTGGTGGCTTAACCATTCTCCTAAAAGACAAAACCTTTATTCAGTGGAAGCCTACGGTCTTATATTGGCTATTTGCAGCGGTCTTGTTCTTTAGCGCCCAGTTCTTTAAAAAGAATTGGATTGAAAGCCTGATGGGAAAACAAATTACTCTCAAGCCCGATAGTCCTAAATCACTCTGGCTCAAACTCAATCATGCTTGGGCACTTTTCTTCTTTTTCATGGGCGTACTTAACATCTATGTTGCTTATACTTTCTCTGAAGATATTTGGGTGAACTTTAAGCTATTTGGAGGTATTGGTTTGCTCATCGCCTTTGTCATTGCTCAAGGCTTGTGGTTAAGCCGCTATATGGATGCTGAACAATCATGAGTAAAAATCAAGAACGTATTGTTTTATTTGAGGCTTCCTTACATCAACAACTTCAACCCTCGCAACTTGCCATTGAGGATGAAAGCCATTTGCACGCAGGTCATGCTGGAGCTGCAAGTGGTGGCGGTCATTTTCGGATTACGCTGACCGCACATGCATTTACAGGACTTAGTCGAGTTGCACGCCATCGCCTAGTCTATGAAGCGTTGAGTGCATACATGCCTGCTGAAATCCATGCCCTTGCAATCCATGCACTCGCACCAAATGAGTCATAATTCTACTTTAGCCCTTAATTTTATTGAATAGCCCTCATGTTTAATTCCCAAAAAACTCTCATAGCCTTATCGTTCGTCTTTGCTACTTCAGCAGTTTCTGCACAAAATGCCGCCATCGTCAATGGCAAGCCCATTCCAAAAGCGCAACTTGATCGTTTAATTAAGAGCTCCGGTCAATCCCCGACCGATCCCAAGATACGTGAGCAAGGTCGTGAACTCTTAATCACACGTGAACTGGTTATCCAAGAGTCGGATAAGCGGGGCATTACCCAAAAAGAAGAAGTGAAAGATCAAATGGAGCAAGCGCGTTTGGGTGTTTTAGTTTCTGCTTTATTTGAGGACTATATCGATAAAGGTGGTATTTCGGAGGATGATTACAAGTCGGCTTATGAGTCTGTCAAGAGCCAGTTTGGCGGTAAGGAATATAAAGTTCACCACATCCTAGTTGAGAAAGAAGCCGAGGCCAAAGCATTAATTGCCAAAATTAAGGCGGGTGCTAAGTTTGAAGATTTAGCAAAAGCGAACTCCAAAGATCCAGGCTCTGCCCCCAATGGCGGAAATCTTGAATGGGTCAGTGACAAAGCTCTGGTACCCGAGTTCTCCAAAGCAATGGTTACATTAAAAAAAGCTCAGATGACTGATCAACCTGTCAAGAGCCAATTTGGTTGGCACATTATTAGGCTCGATGATGTTCGAGATGTCAAAGTACCCACGATGGCTGAAATCAAGGATCAACTCAAGCAAATGATGATGCAAGATCAAGCTTGGCAGAAGGCGAAGTTTGCTGAGATGATGAAAAAGATGCGTGAGAAAGCGCGTATTGAGTAATATGATTTTGCACACCATGCTTCGGGTGGGCGATATGGCCCGCTCCGTTGATTTTTATACCCGCATCTTGGGTATGAACCTACTACGCACCACCAATCGAGAAGAACAAAATTATTCTCTTGCGTTTGTGGGTTTTGGTCGGGGCAATGAGGATGGTCAAGCAGAAATTGAACTCACCTATAACTATGGGGTGAGTCAGTATGAGCATGGCGGTGCTTATGGTCATATTGCTCTTGCAGTACCCGATGTGTATAAAGCCTGTGAGGCTATTGCAGCAGCCGGTGGCAATATTACCCGCCCTGCTGGCCCTGTTCAGGGTGGCAAGACCTTAATTGCCTTTGTGACCGATCCCGACGGATATAAGATCGAACTGATCCAACGTTAGTTCGCGATGAGTCAAGAACCTGAACTCGAGATTCGGGTCCTACGAAATCTTAGTGATATTTCACAGAAAGAGTGGCAAGGTATTTTGCCTAAGGATGCTGGTCCATTCCTGCAGTATCCCTTTTTATATCTTTTAGAAGAAACAGGCTGCGTTTGTGCAGAGACCGGTTGGAAGCCTGCACATCTAGCGCTGTATGCCAAAGGGGGTAATGAGCTGTTGGGAGTGATGCCGCTCTACTTAAAGACCCACTCTTATGGTGAGTATGTTTTTGATTGGTCTTGGGCAGAGGCTTATACCCAGCAAGGACTCTCGTATTACCCCAAAGCTTTATCGGCTATCCCCTTTACACCAGCCACTGGCTCACGTCTTTTGGCGCACTCTAGTGCGCATCAAGCAGCGTTGGTCAATGGTCTTTTGCAACTCCTTACGCAACTCAAACTATCCTCAGCACATGTACTCTTTCCACACATCGAAGATGCCAATTGGCTAAGAGATAGTGGTTTTATGCAACGGGATTCGGTTCAATTCCATTGGCACAATCACAACTACGCAAACTTTGATACGTTCTTAGCAACGCTCACCATGAAGCGCCGTAAGAACATTAAGCGAGAGCGCAAACAGGTGCACGATGCCGGTATTACGTTTCGTCACATACCCGGCTCACAGATTAGTGAGGACGAAGTACTCATGTTCTATCGCTGTTATGCCAATACCTACCGAACGCACTATTCCACGCCGTACCTAAACCAATTGTTCTTCCAAAAATGGGTTGAGGCCATGTCAGATTCATTGCACTTTATTATGGCCATCCGCGATGGGCAAGCAATTGCATCGGTTTTATTAGTCATTGACCAAGATGGTCAAAAGGCATACGGGCGCTATTGGGGCTGTCTAGAACAGCACCCCTGTTTACACTTTGAGACCGCTTTTTACCAGGCGATTGAATTCTGCATTCAAGAGGGTATCCAAGTACTTGAGGGTGGCGCTCAGGGAGAGCATAAGATGGCCAGAGGCTTTATGCCATGCACTGTGAGCTCTTATCATTATCTAGTTGATCAGCGCTTTGCCGATGCGGTCGATAGGTTCTTAGAGCGAGAGCGTATGGGTATTGGTCAATACCTCGATGAGCTGGCTGAGCATAGTCCCTTGCGCCAAGGCAGTCATGGCTTAGAGTTCGGTAAGAATAATGAGAATGCGCTAAAGTAGCTTATGTCTGACGCTTACTCAAACCCTGCTGCTGGTGCCAACTCCATNCTCATTGGCGATGCAGACTCNGACTCNCCCTGTATCGGTATTTGCTCTACCCTCTTTGATGAGATNTGNAANGGCTGTGGGCGCNCCGCCCTCGAGGTTAGCAACTGGGTNTTCATGAGTCCGGANGAAAAACAAACNGTCTGGACCCGNATCCAAGCNGAGGGCACAGCCATGCGCTTTACCCGNGAGCAAAAGTCCTAACCCGTTAAGGCTTGACTNCGCAAGTATTCCTCATAAGTACCCGAGTAGTCACTAATCGTACCGTCGTTTCTGACCTCTAAGATACGNTTNGCNAGCGCCGATACAAACTCACGGTCGTGCGATACAAAGATTAAGGTGCCCTCATATTTCTCAAGAGAAATTTGCAAACTCTCAATCGATTCCATATCCATATGATTTGTTGGCTCGTCCATGGCTAAGACGTTATGCTTTTGGAGCATCAACTTGCCCCAAATGAGTCGACCCTTCTCGCCGCCCGATACTACTTTTACAGTCTTACCAATCTCATCGCCCGAGAACAACAAACGGCCTAAGATACCGCGCACCGCTTGATCATCGTCACCTGGTTTGCGCCACTGGGTCATCCACTCAAACAAGGTCTCTTCTTGAGGAAAACACTCGCTCGTATCTTGGGGCATGACACCGACATTGGCATTCTCTGCCCACTTCACATCACCAGTATCGGCAGGTATTCCATCAAAGCGTTTACTCAAAATGGTTTTAAGTAAGGTGGTCTTGCCGGCACCGTTTTGTCCAATAATGGCAACCTTCTCTCCCGGACGAATTGCGATCTTGAAGTTCTTAAAGATGGGTCGATCAAATTTTTTGGTGAGTGCATTGCACTCCACTGCCATATTGTGTAATTTCTTTTCGGTTTCAAACCGAATAAAGGGGTTCTGACGCGATGAGGGTTTAATCTCAGCTACCTCAATTTTTTCGAGCTGACGTTGACGCGAGGTTGCCTGTCTTGCTTTTGATGCATTCGCCGAGAAGCGACTTACGAAGGCTTGTAGTTCAGCAATCTTCTCTTTGGCTTTGGCATTTGATGCCAACTGTTGGGCCCGCGCCTGGGTGGACGCCAGCATATAGGAGTCGTAATTACCTGGATAGACCTTAAGTGTGCCAAAATCCATATCCGCCATATGCGTGCACACCTCGTTTAAGAAGTGACGGTCATGGGAAATAATGATCATGGTGCTATTACGCTGGTTCAGAACATCCTCTAGCCAGTGAATCGAATGAATATCCAAGTTATTGGTAGGCTCATCTAAGAGCAAAACATCTGGATCCGAGAACAATGCTTGAGCCAACAAGACTCTTAGCTTCCAGCCAGGAGCAATATTGCTCATGGGGCCATTGTGTTGATCTAGCGGAATACCAATACCAAGTAATAGCTCCCCTGCTTTCGCTTCTGCAGTATACCCACCGTACTCTGCATATTTAGCCTCTAACTCAGCGGCGCGCATATAGTCTTCATCGTTTGCATCAGGGTTTGCATAAATCGCATCCCGCTGAGCAGCTGCTTGCCACATCTCATCATGGCCCATCATCACCACATCGAGGACACGCACATCTTCGTATGCAAATTGATCTTGGCGTAATTTGCCTAAGCGGATATTGGGCTCAAGACTGACATTCCCTGCGGAGGGCTCTAGCTCACCGCCTAAGATTTTCATGAAGGTGGATTTGCCACAGCCATTGGCGCCAATCAAGCCATAGCGGTTACCGCCACCAAACTTGACGGAGATGTTCTCAAATAGGGGCTTTGCCCCGAACTGCATAGTGATATTAGATGCGTTTAACACAACAACTTTCTATAACAAGGGATGAATTAGAAATACGGAATAGCAAAGCTCACTATTTTAACGGGCTTCTGCATCGGAGGATGCTAGTAGGCTGCGGCTAGACCGTCACGCCGGCTATCGCTAGCAGCAACATAGCCATCCGCTATCGCGTTGCTAAGGCGCCAGATAAATTGGCCTGAGCCAAAGTCCATATAGGGGTCTTCTACCTTTTTAAGAATATGCCCCTTTTCCACCAAGCCCTTAACGGTCTCTGGGTTCATATTAGCCTCCACATCGAGACTAAAGTCGCGATTTACTTTCCAGCGCGGGGCATCACAAGCTGCCTGAGGCTGCTGTTTATAGACCAACATTCGCAGAAGGGTTTGCAGATGGCCTTGAGGTTGCATATCCCCGCCCATCACCCCAAAGCTCATTTGAGGAACTGTTTTGCCGTTCACCTCTTTGGTCAAGAAGGCCGGAATAATCGTATGAAAGGGTCGCTTATTACCAGCGACCACATTCGGTGATGTGGGATCGGACGAGAACCCATAACCGCGATTCTGGAAGCTAATGCCCCAATTAGGCTCCACTACTCCAGAACCAAAACCCATGTAATTACTCTGAATAAATGAGATCATTCGACCCTGCTCGTCAGCGGCACTTAAATAGATCGTACCGCCAGTATTTGGCATCCCAAAGGGGAAATGAGTTGCTTTCTTGGGATCAATGAGTCGAGCGCGCTGAGCAAGATAATCGGGGTTCAACATCTGGGATGGACTAACTTCCATCGAGCGCGGATCAGCCACATAGCGATAGACGTCTGCAAAGGCAAGTTTCATGGCTTCAATTTGCAGATGCTGGCTCTCAACACCATCGACAGGATGTTTAGCCAAATCCAATTGCTCTAAGATACCAATAGCGATTAAAGCGCCGATACCTTGACCATTCGGAGGGATCTCATGTACATCGTATCCTTGTANCTTGGTTGAGATGGTGCCGACCCANTCGGGTTTGTAATTANCTAAATCACTGGCGGTCATCGCCGCACCANGTTCTTTTGCAAACGCAGTAATAGCCTGCGCAATCTCGCCTTCATAAAAATCGCGCAGGCCTACTTGGGCCAATCGTTTGAGTGCCTTAGCCGCTTGTGGGAAATAAAACATCTCACCCGTTGCAGGCGCCCTACCCTTAGGCATAAAGGCTTTGCAAAACCGGGTTGTGAGGCTAACTCACTCGTGGCTGCTGCCCATTTATGAGCAACGATGGGTGCTACAGCATGGCCACGCTCGGCAATCTCAATCGCAGGTTGTAAGAGATTCGCAATGGGTAATGAGCCAAAGCGCTCATGCAATGCTTGCCAGCCCGCTAATGCGCCTGGCACCGTTACGCTATCCCAGCCCCGCATAGGACGTTTTGCGAGACCATTACTCTCCCTGCCATACTTGGCGGAAAAATAATCGAGGCTCCATGCTGCGGGTGAGACCCCTGAGGAGTTCAGTCCATGCAATTGCTCACCATCCCACACAATCGCAAAGCAATCACTTCCTAAGCCATTGGATACGGGCTCCACAATCATTAGGGCTGCAGCGGCAGCAATCGCCGCATCAATCGCATTGCCACCCTGATGCATGATCTTCAGGCCCGCTTGGGCTGCATAAGGGTGCGAGGTTGAGACGATATTGCGCCCCATCACCGGTATGCGAATGGTTGGATAGGGATTGTGCCAATTAAATTGCATATGGTTCCTTAAGAACGAGTTCGCATTAAACGTTTCTGAATGATGGGAACTCGGATCACTAATAATAGGAAGATTATCCCAGCATAGATACTGACTATCTCAAAATCATTCTTACCAGCCTTGTGCCACAGGAAGTGCAAGACAGCAAGAATAGCGATTCCATAAATCGAGCGATGCAAAATAGACCATTTTCGTCCTAAAGCATGCATCGCTCTCTGGTTGGAGGTAACAGCCAAAAGACTCATGAGTACAAACGCCAGAAATCCCATCGTAATAAATGGCCGCTCAATCACATCTTGCATCATCTGTTTGGGGTCAAGATTATGATCCAACCAATACCAAATGGTGAAGTGCATGAAGGCATAGAAGAAAGTAAAAAGCCCAAGCATACGGCGCAAGCGGATCCACCCTGCCCAGCCAGTAATCCATCGTAACGGGCTCATGCTTAAAGTGATGCATAAAAAAGTGATGGTCCAAGTGCCTGTTGATCGGGTAATAAACTCGACTGGATTTGCGGTTAATTGTCCGAGATAAGCAAGAACTAATAAACGCACGAGCGGTATTAGCGCCAGAGCAAAGACAAAATACTTAATGGGGGTAATGCCTGGCATTGCCTAGTAAAACTTTTTTAGATCCATACCAGCGTAGAGTTTTGCCACATACTCTGCGTACCCATTAAAGGGCTCGGTCTTAATCTTAGGCGCAAAGATACCGCGACCATCAATCCGACGTTCTGTTGCCTGACTCCAGCGAGGGTGGCTCACGTTGGGATTTACATTGGAGTAGAACCCATACTCGCGTGGGGCAGACATGCTCCAACTCGTGAGTGGTTGTTTTTCAGTAAAGCGGATTGTGACAAGAGACTTAGCACTCTTAAAGCCATATTTCCAGGGCACCACTAAGCGCACTGGCGCACCATTTTGCTTTGGCAGAATCTCACCATAAAGACCTAAAGTGAGGAGTGTGAGCGGGTTCATGGCTTCATCCATCCGTAAGCCCTCTCGATAAGGCCAATCCAATACGGGCCGGCGCAAACCTGGCATTTGTTTAGGGTCTGCTAGAGTCACGAACTCCATGTACTTCGCCGAGCCCAAGGGCTCTGCCTTATTAATCAGATGTGAGAGTGCATAGCCATTCCAGGGAATCACCATTGACCAACCCTCCACACAACGCATGCGATAGATACGCTCTTCCATCGGGGCTAATTTAAGTAAGGTATCAATATCCAAGATCATGGGCTTTTTAACTAAGCCTTCAATACTGATTGCCCAGGGTCTCGTTTGTAAGCGCTCGGCGTATTTAGCAGGATCATCCTTGTCCATGCCGAACTCATAAAAATTGTTGTAAGTTGTAGCCTCCTCATACGAGGTGGCAGTCTCTTTAGTGGAGTATTGTTCATTGAACTTAGCTACTAACTTCTCTTTGGCAATTGGGGTTTTAGCAAATGCCTCACGCTCCAGCCAGGAGCCAAGACCCAGCGCCATCGATCCCATCGCTGCGGTCTTTAGCCACGTGCGACGATCCTCAAATACTGTTCGGGGTGTGATATCGCTACTGAGTATGCGGGGGTCTTTAAATATCATCGATCAACCTTAAATTGAAATGGAGTGAAATTGGTATTGGTGTCGTAATAATCTTCATTCTCTTTGCGTTTCAAATAGCCAATAATCCAATACGTAAATGGGGTTGCCAAAACCTCCCACAAGGTCTTCAATATATATTGTGCTACTGCCACCTGAATAATCTCCGTTGTTGGCCAAATACCATAAAAAGCAATCATATAGAACAAGGAAGAATCCACTAACTCACCGGTTGCGGTAGAGCCAATGGTGCGAGACCATAAATGTTTACCTTGGGTCCAGATTTTCATCTTGGCTAAGACATAGCTATTAACAAAACTACCGCACCAAAAGGCAATCATCGAGCCGAGAGCAATGCGCCAAGAGTTACTAAATATGGTTTCTAGGCCTTGTTGATAATTGGCCATGTATGAGCCAGGTGCTACCGGTAAATGAATCACTACTTGCGCCATAAGGGCTGCAAAGACTAAAGCTGCAAATCCAGTCCAAACCGTTCGGCGATCATAGGCATAGCCATAGACCTCGGTCAGAACATCGCTGATGAGATACGAGATTGGGAAAAATAAGATGCCTGCCCCAAAGACCACCAGACCAAAATAGGGGAGCTCAAGGGTCGCGGCTTTTCCCGCACCGATGAAGTTCGAACAAATGATGATAGCCACAAAGGCAGCTAAGATGAGGTCGTAATATCGATATTGCCGGCGCATATTTAGCCAAGGGCCCTTATGGTGAATGCTTTCCTGTTAAATCAGTGAATATTTCATAGAATAGCGGTATTCAGTCTTTTTATCCGAATCCACCTTAAATCCAGAAAAATAATGAGCAAACCAAGCTTTCACTGGGAAGACCCTCTTCTCCTCCAAGACCAACTGAGTACCGAAGAGCGCATGATTGCAGACGCTGCTCGTGAATATGCCCAAGGCAAACTTGCTCCACGGGTTCAAGAAGCATTTCGTGCTGAGAGTACCGATCCATCAATCTTTCGTGAAATGGGTGAGTTAGGACTTCTAGGTATCACCATCCCTGAGCAATACGGCGGTGCCAACCTTAACTATGTCTCGTATGGATTAATTGCCCGTGAGATTGAACGGGTGGACTCGGGTTATCGCTCCATGATGAGTGTGCAATCTTCCTTGGTGATGGTTCCAATTAATGAGTTTGGTACTGAAGCCCAGAAACAAAAATACCTTCCTAAGTTAGCAACTGGTGAGTGGATTGGTTGCTTTGGCCTCACCGAGCCCAACTTTGGTTCGGATGCCGGTGGCATGATCACACGCGCTAAGTCTGTTCCAGGGGGATTCTCGCTAACCGGCTCCAAAATGTGGATCTCAAACTCACCGATTGCCGATGTCTTTGTGGTCTGGGCTAAAAATGATGCCGATCAAATTCGGGGCTTCATCNTAGAAAAAGGCATGAAAGGTTTAAGTGCTCCCAAAATTACNGGCAANCAAGGTTTGCGTGCTTCAATTACCGGCGAGATTGTGATGGACGAGGTATTCGTACCGGCGGAGAATGAGTTCCCCGAGGTCACCGGCCTAAAGGGTCCGTTCACTTGCCTTAACTCGGCCCGTTATGGCATCTCCTGGGGCGTACTAGGTTCCGCTGAGTTCTGTTGGCATACTGCGCGTCAGTACACACTCGATCGCCATCAATTTGGTCGCCCTCTTGCTGCTAATCAATTAATCCAGAAAAAATTGGCGGATATGCAAACAGATATCGCCATGGCTTTGCAAGGCGTTCTGCGTTTNGGNCGTATGAAAGACGAAGGCACTGCCGCTCCCGAAGTGACATCAATCATGAAACGCAACTCCTGCGGTAAGTCGCTCGAGATTGCACGGATGGCACGCGACATGTTGGGTGGTAACGGTATCTCCGATGAATATGGCGTCATTCGGCATATGCTCAATCTNGAGGTGGTCAACACCTANGANGGNACGCATGATATCCATGCNTTNATNTTNGGTCGAGCCCAAACCGGGATACAAGCGTTTAGTTAAGGCCTAAAATTTGCTGAGCCANCGCTTGATAGGCTGCTGGTTTTGCACTTTGTAGTACGCACCTTTGAGCGCTTGCATAGTTCGGGAAGTTTCTCTGAATCGAATCAGTATACGCAGGGTCATAGTGAGAAACGAGAAGCTCATCAACCAAGGTTTGAAAGTGCTTCTCTTGTGACAAGGTTTGCCATTTAGCAATTTGCTCCTTGCCATAACGCTGGGTTAGTAAAGCAAGCAGGCTTTCTAAAGCCTGATGATCCTCCAAGAAGTGTGCATACTCCTCCATTAAGCAATCAACGCGCACACTGCGCTCAGCCTGAATCTCGAGGCACTCACTATTACGAATCTTTTCCATTAGGGTGTCTGGAATATGCAAGCCCCCAACCTTTTTGCTCTCTGATTCCACATAAATGATTTGCTGACGATCAAAATCTCGAATCGCATTCCACAAGGCGGTCTCAAAGGCCTTTTGGCTGGGTTGCTCTTGATTGGGTAAACCACCTAAGACCGAGCCGCGATGTGCGGCCAGTTCTTCTAGGTCCAATACTTGAGCATGTGCTTTCAGCGCTTGTAAGAGTCGGGTCTTGCCACTACCCGTCATGCCACAAATCACCCGGAAGTGAAGTTGGCCTACCCAGTGATCGATATCCTTAATAACTTGACGACGATACTCCTGGTATCCACCCCGAAGTTGGTGCGCTTTCCAACCAATCCGTTGCAAAATATGGGTGAATGCGCCGCTGCGCTCGCCGCCCCGCCAGCAATAGACCAATGGGGTCCAACCACGATCTTGATCAAGGAAATTGTCTTGCAAGTGGCTGGCAATATTTTTAGCCACAAGCGCTGCCCCAATTTTCTTAGCAGCAAATGGGGACTCTTGTTTATAGATCATGCCTACTTGCGCACGCTCCTCATTACTTAATACAGGGCAATTGATCGCACCAGGAATGTGGTCCAAGGAAAACTCTGCGGGTGAACGTACATCAATAATGCAATCAAAGTGATTTAGATCTTGATGTAATGACTCTGGCTGAACAATGAATGAGCTCAAGCTAGACCCAAATGTTTCTGAAAGGGCTCAGGCCATGGGGCTGGCCGCTTGGTTTTGAAATTAACCCATACCAAGGTCGTACCGCCTGCTGCACAGAGCTCATTGGGATTGCTAGCAACAGACATTAAGTTATACACATCAACGCTGGTGCGACCCACTTTGCCAATGTAGGTTTTGATGATCAGGTCACCAGGATAGGATACCTGTGTATAGAAATTACAAAACGCATTAGCAATTAAGGCTCCGCCTTCGGAATGCTGAATACCAAATCCAAAGGACTCGATCCAATGAATACGCCCCTGCTCCATATACCGAAAGTACAAGGTGTTGTTGATATGACCAAATGCATCCATATCACCCCAACGCAATGGAATAATGGCCTCATGAACTAATTTTTTATCGTCTGGTATATCGATGCGCATACCACTAAATTCCTTGAGTACAAAAAGTCTAGTTTACCCTGTGCCCTAAGACTCGAAACGAATTTGCTGACGCAGATCCTGATAGAACTGGGGCCTAGCATCGACTGGAACAAAGATGCCGATGGGTAACTCCTTATCGCTTTGTTCAATCCGAATCAAGCGCTTACCATGTTCTTCTTGCTTTAGCTGCAACCATTTACTATTAAATTCATGGCGCTCTAGCTTTCCCCCAATGTTCTTTTCAACGGTCAATACATTACCATCGATGGCAATCGACTCGTAGTCAAGAGCATGACGTGCATAAATTAATAAGGCAATTCCTAAAGCGGTGAGCTCAATGAGTGTAAATGGCAAGATCATCCAGATGCCTTGTACTAAAAAAATGGCGGCAATCAAGGACGAGAACAACAACATCGATAGATAGAAATACCCAACCTGCCTAGGCGTAAACGAACAATTTCGTTTCATATGCCAAGAGCGCATACTACTTAGCTAATCAGGTACTGAGTAGCGCAGCGGTCCATTACGCGAGCAAGTTCAATATCGCGCTGCGTGAGGCCACCCGCATCGTGGGTGGATAAAGTAAGCTCTACGCGGTTCCAAACGTTAAACCACTCAGGGTGATGGTTCATTTCCTCAGCATGCAAAGCACACTGGGTCATAAAGGCAAAGGC
>JGI12547J11936_1000260_pt1 | contig 13479 bp, 17 predicted proteins | sample LakEriepJuly2011_2_FD_11936 | JGI IMG/M metagenome (IMG submission 11936)
AGTAGGGGCGAAGCATTAGGAAGATAAATTATCGGTCATTGCCAAAAATAGTTCTCCAAATGCTTCGCCCGTACAGTTGTCAGTTGTCAGTTGTTCTTACCAATAACTAATAACTAATTTTTGGCGTTAGCAGGAATATAACGATAAGGTAAAGAAACTGCTACAGGTTTAATTGTGGGTTGTTCTTGATGATCTCTGCTTGTATCAGGAATTTCGCTGCTACTAACAAAAGATTGGGCAGTGGCCAAACTCCGTTGGTAGTTGCATTCGTTGGTAATAATAGACCCAGCCATAATGAAGAAGTTGGCAGGAATTGCCCGACGGATATCTGCTGTAGTTAGTTGTCCTGATGTGCGGATGCTATAGTAGGAACGGCCAGCCATTTCGCGAATGTTTTGGGTATCGCGCCAGTCAGAACCATAACGGGGGTTAGCCAGGTTAAAGGGACGTGAACCAAAACGACGACGTTGGTAGGGGACAACATCATCACCAAAGTTATCTAAATACTCGTCTGATTCTAATAAAGCATCTATAAAACCGTGTAAACCTTTGGTCGCAATGACAATTGACCAAGCGATTTCTTCGGCTTTGTTGTAAGCAGCCCGGCCTAAGAACCGTTTTAAGGTGATGTCAACTAAGCGATAGTTGGAGTTGGTATCTGCTACTTGGGTGCGGTAAACGTCTGATTTACCTAAACCCCGGATAAAATCACGCAGGGTAATTGCCCGATTTCGCAGTTGTGATTCTAAAGCGGTTTGCTTATAGCTGGCTAAAATCAGGTGTTCGCTGAAAATTTGGCGGTATGCAGCCCAGATGATGCTATCAATATCTTGATCTGAGGTAGCCCGATCTAAGCGATAAATAGTTGGGGTGTCTTCATTGGGAACTTCATAACCTTCTACTCGCTGGTTTTGCGATTTGGGCGCGTATTCTAGTAGTGGTATTGACATCTTGACTTTTACCTTGTTATATGGTATATAAATCAGTTTACTGGCTACAGGCCAACTGAACGCGAGCGCGAACTGCTTTTTCAGGATCGTTAGTCAGCATTAATTGAAATTTAGCAAGAATAGGCGATTGGACTAGAGCTACTTTTGCTAAAGCTTGTAATCCAACAATAGCAGCATAACGAATTGACCAGTCTGTATCTTCACAGATAAAGAGAAGTGTCTCTAGGGCGCGGTTGATGGCTATTTGACTGGCGGAAATGTCTAGCTTCTGCCAATGTAGATTTCCTAGTCCCTTAGCAGCGGCACGGCGAACACTGGGGGCAAAATCAGTCAGTGTTGTAGAGATGAGAATATCCAAAGCACGGGGATCTGCGATCGCTGCGAGAGTGCGAATTGAATAAGCCCGTGCGCCATAGTTATAATCATCAATTTGGTCTAGCAATTGTGGAACTGCTATTTCTCCCAACTGCGTCAATGCTGCTGCTGCCACTATGGCTGCTTCTGGATTGTTATAACCAAAGACAGCAATTAAGGTCGGAATTGCCGATGGATCTTTGGTTGCTGCCAGATTTTTAACTGCTGTCACCATCTGGGAAGGTGTGTCTGCTACGGTAATAGCCTGAATTAGTTCATCCATTTGATTAGTTGTCAGTGGTCAGTGGTCAGTGGTCAGTAGTTTTACAACTGACAATTAACAACTGACTACTGACTACAAGAGTGAATCCATGAGATTCATGACTCGGATAGCTTGTTCAGANATACCAAAAGTATCAGACTGTTNTGGCAGTTGATACTCTAATAATCCTTTCAAAGCGATAAGTTTAAAGCTATTTTCCACTTGCGCTTGGGCNATCGCTTCTGCTGCGGCCAAATACCCAATTGCCCCCAAGTCCCCCAAAACAACGCGGCGCATTTTNAAATCACCTGTGGNCAAAGTTNTCACTAATAACTCACCATAANNAGAGTCTTGTGTCAGTTGGTACATGGCTCTGGCGGCGGAGCATTGCAATCGAGGAACTGAATGCTTGAGAAAAGGCTGNACAAGGGAAATAGCCTCAGTTGCACCCATAGCTCCCAAGGCTTCTATTACTGCTGTATAGGGCTGGGCAAGGTGGGGAAAACCAGGTACTTGTAGAGCAGCCTCAACTCCCCCATCTAGCAGTTTTATCAGGGCTGGTAATGCGGTTTTATCTCCAAGCATAGCTAAAGATTGGGCTGCTGCTTCGCGGACATAAAAATCAGCACATTCTAAACACCTAATCAAACCTGGTACGGCTTTTAAATTGCCTAATTTACCAAGCGCCCTGGCAGCATTACGCCGTAAGGGATAACCACCCAGTTCGGTTCTGTCAGATTCATCCTCTAGCGCAGCAATGAGCGCGTCTATGGCTTCTGGCTGACGGACTCGGAACTTACCCAACCACCAAGCAGCATAATAGCGGAGACTTAAATCTGATGATTGCAGGTTAGCGATTGCTATCTCTGGTGTCAGATTTGGTGCATTCTCTACAGAATATTCTTCCCCACTGGTTTCTATCATTGCCAGGGCTTTATGCTTATTCTGCTACAGTCAAAGCTTCAATTTTGACGATTTTGCCACCTAAACGGGTAATCCGGCGCATTTCTTCATTCATCCGCTTATAGGGGACGGTAATAAATATGCTACCACTGCGGCGAATGTCGAATTTATTTTTGTCGGTTTCTTGGTTCTGTGTTAGGCCGACAACTTCGTAACGAAATACGCGGCTTGCAGATGAAGAAACGCTACCAGCACCAAGTGTGGTTTGACCGTACATTACTTCTATATCTCCTATGATGAGTTTTGTCGTTGACACTCTGCGGTCTGAAGACACGCAGATTCTCTAAGATTTAACTTAAAAGGGATAGTCAAATATCCCCCTAGACGCTCAAAACAACTACTAGCACGAGAAGTATTGCAATTGCGCTTACTTAGGATTCAATTAATGCTTTCCGAGTTCATCACAAGCCAGTTCGGTACGCTCCATGTTTTCCCATTACTTGTTTACCCAGAGTTGCAGTGCAGGTACGAGGTAAATCAGGGGTTGCTCCTTACAAAACACTTCAATACGTAGATGATTATTCCTACTCACAGTTTAATTTTATCATTTTCACGGTGGTTAAAACCACTCGTGGCGTGTTTCCTCCACTGTCTGAAGCCAAGTGGCTTCCACACGACCCGCGATATTTTTGTGAATAGCACCGGATCTTAGGTGGAAATTACGCTGACAATTTTGCCGCCAACTCGGTTAATTTGCTGAATTTTTTCAGAAAGGCGCTCGTAAGGGACAATAAATACTGTGCTACTACGGCGGACGCTAGGATATCCTGGATTGCGAATACCTGTAACTTCAACTCGATAAGTACGATTTGATTCTCCTACAGCATTACCGAGATTTTGCTTAGGAGCGTTATCCGCAGATACACGGAAACCCCAATTATCGTTACTACCAGATGCTCCAACAACTGAGGAAGTCTGATTACTAGCTAATTCCCGTGCTAAACGAGATTTATCACCTTCGACTTGAGCCGTATCGCTGTTAGCATAACCACGATATAAACGGAACATCCGTGTAAAACCGGCTGTACTTTGTCCTGTTTGAGAATCAAAACCGCGATAGTAAGGAACTACGTTGTCACCAAAGCTATTTTGATATTCTTCAGAATCAATATAGGAGTCAATTTCCGCGTCGTAACCTTGGTTAATATATAAGTCTAAGTGGTAAGTTACTTCAGACTCATTGTATGGTGCGCGACCCAACAAATGTTTATAGTTGAGTTCAATTAACCGAGTTTGGAAACTGTTGTAGAAGAATTTAGCTTTGTAGAGTTCTGATTTAGCAACGCTGCGAACAAACTCGCGCACGCTTAAATTCCCATCGCGTAAAAGTGATTCTGCACTAATCAGGCGATCTGATGCCAATATATAGTCATTTCCCAAAACGTGCCGATAAACAGCACGAATTACCGCTTCGACTTCTTCGCGGCTGGGGTTAGGGCGCAGTTCAACTCTGCGTGCGTCGCTAAAAGCCTCTGTTCCCAGTCTGGATGCTGCTGTTGTAATTGCCATATTTTTCCCCTTTATTGTGCCGAATTTTGGCTGAATAAAGCTTGGTTAGTGGTCAGTGGTCAGTGGTCAGTGGTCAGTGGTCAGTGGTCAGTGGTCAGTGGTCAGTTGACTATTGCCTCTTGCCTCTTGCCTTTTGCCTCTTGCCTCTTGACCTAATTTTATTTGTACATAAAACGATGCCCGGAGCTAGATCCAATTGCTAGGTGAACCAGAGTGATCTTGGAGATTTTAACGCCACTTAATTTCTAGTCAGAATATTTTCCAACTTACGCAGTGACTCCCCATGAATAACTGGCAAACCCCTTGAGGGGTAACTCCATCTAACAATTGTATCCCTCTCCGGGCATGACGCTATCTAGCTAAGAGCGTTGATTGCGTAGTCAATGTAGGTGTTAGCTTCGTTAGCAGCTTGACCGCTCAAACCATGACTAGCTTTGATTGATTTCAATGCTTCTACGTACCAGCTAGGAGACAAATCAAACGCGCCGTTGATTTCAGTCAAACCAGCAATCAAGAACTCATCCAAAGGACCTGTTCCACCAGCAACTAGGCTGTAGGTGATGATGCGGAGGTAGTGACCAACGTCACGAGCGCATTTAGCTTTACCACGGCTATCAGCGGCAAATTGATTGCCTGGTGTGGAGGTTGTGTAAGGGAATTTGCTGTATACAGCGCTGGTAGCGCCATCAATCAATTTTTGAGCGTTAGCGGTTAAACCACGAGCAGCTTCCATGCTGGCAGCAGCACGAACTAGACGACCATTAACTGCTTGTAATTCGGTGTTGCTTAAAAAGCGTCCTTGGGTATCAGCAGATGCGATTGCTTCGGTAATTGGTGTTTTCATTGGTGAAAATCTCCTAGATAGTTTCTTGCTTGTTTTACTGGGAAAAGCTCAATTAAGATTGGAGCTAATTTGTAATGAATTGTTAGGCAACAGCAGCCGCAGCGCGGTCGAAGTAGCTTGCAATTTCAGAAACCAAAGAACTGCAATCACCTTTGGTGATACCGTTAGGATCGTTAACGATACCGATCGCTGCTTCTTTCATTTTACCAACACCAACTGCTACGGAAGAACCAGGAGTACCCAAAGCTTGGTATGTTTCGCGCAAACCATTTAAGCAACGGTCATCAAGAACACTAGCATCACCAGCGATCGCTGCGTAGGTTACATAGCGTAAAATGATTTCCATGTCGCGTAAGCAAGCAGCCATACGACGGTTGGTGTAAGCGTTTCCACCAGGAGCGATCAAGTTAGGTTGTTCTGCAAACAAAGAACGAGCCGCGTTGGTAACGATAGCAGAAGCGTTGCTTGTGATCCGGTTAACAGCATCTAGACGCTTGTTACCGGAAGCTACAACTGCGGTTAAAGCATCTAGTTGTTCGGTGCTGAGGAATTCGCCTCTAGCGTCAGCTTGGGAAACAACTTTGGAAAATACATCTAATGTCATGGACTCTAATCTCCTAAATTACTTAGTTGAGAGATGTCTAAATTAAAACTAATTTGGATCTGTTCGCAACGGAGTCAAATCAAAGCGTCTCTCATTCTGTCTTCTCATCTACTAGTTTACAGTTTACAAACCAGAAATTATGAGAGTCAAGGGGAATTTTTTGAGAAACTGGCAAACTTGATGAATTGCCTGCTTTTTTCAACTTTCTCCTGTTGTTTAACCCCTACAGTTTATGTTTATACAATGCCATAGAGCCATTATTTGTTACAAATTATGAATAAATAATATCATCGCCTACAAACTAGCTCAAATCCTTTATATACAAGGATTACATCTGATAAAAAGTCAATATTTTTGTTGCACAACTTTACATTTTTTGACAACAATCGCAATATTCAGCAGTTAAAGATTGTTTTAATTTTCCAGAAACTCACTATCATAAATGGATTACAGCAGTTTTTTGTTGTATAAGTTTTAGCTAAGTTTTGTTAAGAATTGTTAAATTTACATTCTTAAATATTTGGAAAACCTGCTACTTTTTCCCCCCAGGGGGGATATAAATACTAAAAAAGCTATATTCACAAATTGAGAATAAATGGCTATTTTTGCAGAAATTCTTAATAAAGACCACTACGACGGCGCAACACTTCCAGTAAAGTTGCAAAGCTGCGGGGAAGGGGTGCTGTCACTTCCACCAAATTTCCAGAAACGGGATGTTGTAGCTGGAGTTTCCAAGCGTGTAATGCTTGTCCTGGCAAATTTACGCCGAGGGAATGACCAGAACTATAAATGGGGTCGCCAACGAGAGGATGACCCATTTTGGCGCTGTGGACGCGAATTTGATGGGTCCGGCCTGTTTCTAGTTGAAAGTGAATTAATGTGTAATTTCCAAAGCGTTCTTTTACTCGCCAATGGGTGACAGCATTACGTCCACCATCTTCTATAGAAACGATGGCCATTCTTTTGCGGTCCTGGGGATTGCGACCAATGGGTAAGTCTATGCTTCCGGTTTCTGTTTTGGGGACTCCGTAAATTAAACCTAAATATTCTCTTCTGGCGGTTTTTGCTTGTAGTTGTGCTTGTAGATGTTGATAAGCCAGGTCTGTTTTAGCGATCGCGATCGCTCCCGTTGTATCCTTATCTAAACGATGGACTATTCCCGGACGCTGAATGCCACCAATTCCCGGTAAATTGGGACAGTGTGCCAAGATAGCATTAACTAAAGTTCCGTCAGGATGGCCTGGTGCGGGGTGGACAACCAAACCTGCGGGTTTATTGATAATAATTAACTCGTCGTCTTCATAGAGGATGTCTAGGGGAATATTCTCGGCGATTATTGCTAAAGGTTGAACGGTGGGAATTTCGAGGGTAATGAGATCGCCTGTTTTCAGGTTAATCTTCTTAGATGTGCAGATGAGATTATTAATTTGGACATGACCCTGTTCTATTAACTGCTGGATGCGAGAACGGGATAAATCTGATAACTCTTGGGATAGGTAACGATCTAGGCGATCGCTATTTTCGGTAACTTGGATATTATTAATTGCAGACACGATTAGGTATTGGGTGATTTAAGAAACATTGGGCTTAAAAATTAGAGGTGTTCGGNTCAAACCTCTNNACTTCATTTTTTCATATTATGTTTAACATACTTTTTTATTTCTCNAAAAAATCTATAGTAACCTAAAAGTAAGAATTCAAGAATTAGAATTTAAAACCTTTGTAAAATCCAGTAATTAAATGATCATGAGAGAAAATTTTAATGATCAATCTCAGAGTATGAATACAATTCCGATTAGTAGATATAGATTTTTCCAAAAGCTACAACCAATTACTTTATTAAAGAAGATTACTAATAATTCTTTTACTGGTTGTTTACAAGTCTTTAGCGAGTCGGGTGCATGGTCAATATATATGGATCAGGGTAAGTTAATTTACGCTGGTTACTCCGAAGAAATGTTTGAACCTCTTTACCGAAATTTACAGCAGTTAAGTCAGCAAATTTCTACTCTTCCTCTGGGTATCAACGAACAGGTACGGATGATTTTTGAAAAAGATATTGAGAATCAATCAATCCCCAATCCGGATTACTTAGCAATTTGTTGGTTAGTTGATCAAAAATATATTAGTCACGTCCAGGCTGCTTTGCTGATTGAAAAATTGGCGCTGGAGGTTTTACAACCATTACTGAACTTAGAATATGGCAGTTATGAATTTGTTCCTCATACTTTTTTAGATAATCTCCCTAAATTTTGTCATTTGAATTTAAGAACTTTAGTGGAACAATCTCAATCAGGGGTTAAGGTTGATGTTCAGGAAAATTTGAATTTTGAAAATCATTATCAGTCAAATTTACATAGCACATCTCAGGAGCAATTACCCAAAAATAATTCTGAGCAAGTTGATTCTGAACCACATATAAATCAGCCGATTAACCCTCAAGTTACTGCTAGAAAGAAATACAGTATTTTGGGTGTGGACAATGATTATAGCATATTAAATGCTGTGGAAAATTTTTTAGATGAGCAAATATTTTCTGTGCTGAAATTCATGGATTCTTCCCAAGCTTTGATGGAAATTCTGCGAGCGCAGCCAGATATCATTTTACTAAGTGTAGAAATGCCTAATTTAAATGGCTATGAAATCTGTTCTTTATTACGGAAGCACACGCATTATAAAAATACTCCTGTGATTTTGATGACTGAAAGAATGGGATTAAGAGATAGAGCAAAAGCTAAGTTTGTGAAAGCTAATGGTTATTTAGAAAAGCCTTTTTCCCAAGGAGATTTACTGAAAATAATTTTTCAACATATTGTGTGAAAATTCATAAATCAGGTTAATGAACTTCATCATGGCTGCCAATATCTATCAATAAAAGGTTATCAAATTTAGCTGCGTAACAGCTTACAATCGGGAAATATTGAGGATTACATTTATCCAGTGTAATCTTCATCTATCACTAAGTGACTGACTAAAGTAAAAAACCACATCTTCAACGAACTAATATGGGGTGGTTCATAAAATATGTTATTACAATAGTATTACTCTGATAAAGAAGCTATTAACTTATGTACACCTTAAAAATTCGTAGAGTTGGAAATTCCTTGGGCTTAACATTACCTAAAGAAGCCTTGGAAAAACTTAAAGTTCAAGAAGGAGACAGCGTATTTGTCACTGAAACCCCAGCCGGTGTTATGATAACTTCTTGTAATCCTGATTTTGAAAAAGCAATGGAAGCCTACAAAAAAGTCAGCACAAAATACAGAAATGCACTTCATGAGTTAGGGAAATGAATGGAATTTTCTGGTTAGATGAAATAATTGTTACAGCTATACATGAAGACCAATTAATATGAATTTGAAAAGGTTAAAAAAGAAGGTGATAAATCTTATGAATTGGGAGCAAATAGAAAACGCCCTGATTTAGTGATTGAGGTGGTTGTTAGTAGTGGAGGAATTAATAAACTGGAAGCATATAAACGGTTACAAATTCCTGAAGTTTGGTTTTGGATTAATGATGAATTATTGTTTTATAGTTTAGGAAATGAGGGGTATGAAGCTGTTAGTAAATCGCAACTTTTACCGAGTTTAGATGTAGATTTATTGATGGGTTGTATTAATTATGCTTCAAGCAGCTTCAATTTATACACAAGGAAATGGAGAAAAATGGGATGCAAAAAAAATGTTTGATATTATGATTGAAGTGTCTAAGTCCTCTCTTAAGGCATTAGGTAGTGAAATATTTAACCAAATTACCAATAACGAATAATACGGGTTGATAATGGCAAGAAAAGTACAGCACTCTTTGTTGAAAAAAGCAAAACAAAACAAAAATGACGAGTTTTATACACAGCTTTCAGATATAGAAAATGAGTTAAAACATTATAAAAGTCATTTTAAAAATAAAGTAGTTTTTTGTAATTGCGATGATGCTCGGATTAGCAATTTTTTTAATTACTTCGCATCAAATTTCGCAGAATTGGGTATTAAAAAATTAATAACAGCTTGTTATAGAAAACAAGAAAGGGATTTGTTTAATACCGAAGAAGTTGAAAATGGTTTTTTCTTTGAATATACAGGTGTAGAGGGAGAAAGAATTAAACCAAGTTCAACTGACATCGTTCATTTTAAAGGTGATGGTGATTTTCGTAGTGCTGAAAGTATCGAACTATTAAAGCAATCCGATATTGTTGTTACTAATCCTCCATTTTCATTATTTAGGGAGTATGTGGCTCAATTAATTAAATACGATAAAAAATTCTTAATAATTGGCAATATTAATGCTATCACCTATAAAGAAATATTTAAGTTAATTAAGGAAAACAAGGCGTGGTTAGGAATAAACCTTGGTAGAGGTATTTCAGGTTTTATTGTCCCCGAACACTATGAACTCTATGGCACAGAGACTAGGATTGATAGCTCTGGAAATAGAATAGTTTCTCCAAACAATTGTCTATGGTTAACTAATTTAGACACTTTTAAACGACACGAAGGTATTACTCTCACAAAGAGATATTTTGGAAACGAAATTGAATATCCCCATTATGACAACTATGATGGTATTAATGTTAATAAAACACAAGACATACCATTAGACTACAAAGGATTTATGGGTGTACCTATAACATTTCTACATAAATTCAATCCCGATCAGTTTGAAATAATTAAATTTAGAAAAGGGAATGATGAAAAAGATTTGTCAATAAATGGAAAATGTCCATATTTTAGGATTCTAATCAAGAATAAACGAATATTGACTGAATTATCTAACAATAGAGGAATACCACAAGTGCGATAGCGAAGCGCTGCTGCAAGCAGTTCACTTGATCCTGTAGGGTGCGTTAATGAAATGTAACGCACCTTACAACTTCACCGTTAAACATCTTTGGGAAAAGCGATCTCGCTCAAAATCCATTGTCTTGTGCTTCCTTAACTGCGATTACTGCGATCGCTAGTTCTGCTTTAAGTGCGATTCCTACGGAGCGCTTCGCTATCGCCAAACTCAAACAAGAATTAAACATTAATATCGAATTAGCATCTCCCCAGGATTTCTTGCCACCTCTTCCTGGATGGCGTGATAGAAGCGTATTCATTGGCAAACGAGGTCAAATTTCCTTTTATCACTATGATTTTACAGCCCAAGCTCTTGCTAAACTATCCAGGGGATTTGACCGTGATATTAAAGATGTTGAAGCCATGTACAAACAGAAATTATTCTCTTTGAATGATTTACGGAATTGTTTTGAAGCAATTACACCGGAAATAATCAGATTTCCCTCTCTAAACTAGAAGCCATGTTTGGATTAAGTGAGTTAAAACAAACCCGATTTTATCAAGAAGCAAAAGAAGAGGGAATAGAAGAAGGTGAACACAAAGCCAAGTTAGACGCAGTTCCTGGTTTGATAGGATTAGGTTTAACTAGAGAACAAATCGCACAGGTTTTAAATTTAAGTTTGGCAGAAATTAGCGAGATTATTCAACAACAGAATATCAACACAAAGGAAAAATAAAAAGGATTTAATCAGTGTAACCCTAACCAAACTTTTCCTGTACAGAATCAGATAATATACCGTGCATTTTAACGACTGCACCAATTACAGCTATTGCCGGTGCAAGAAATCCCTTTGCTTCCACTTGTTCTACAATTGTCCCCAATTCACCAATTAATTCTTCCTGTTCTGGCCGAGTTCCCCAGCGAATTAAAGCAATAGGTGTATCTAAACTCAATCCAGCTAGAGTAAACTGTTCAATAATGTAGGGTAAATTGTGAATACCCATATAAATAACTATAGTTTCCGAACCGTGCGCTATGGCTTGCCAATTTACCTGGGGTTTATACTTACCGGCGGATTCATGTCCAGTTACAAAAGTAACGGAAGAACTATAAAGCCGATGGGTTAAAGGAATACCAGCATAGGCCGCTGCGGCGATTCCTGATGTAATCCCTGGCACAACTTCCACGGAAATCCCGGCGGCTACCAATTCTGCCATTTCTTCCCCACCACGACCGAAAATAAAAGGATCACCACCTTTAAGCCGAACAACTATGGCATTATTCTCCGCTTTCTCAATCAGTAATTGGGTGGTGACTTCCTGTAACAGTGAATGTCTACCCATGCGTTTACCCGCATTGATTTTTTCTGCTTCAGGATTGATCATTTCCAACACTTCTGGACTCACCAAAGCATCATAAATAACCACATCTGCACAGGCTAATAAACCCTTTCCTTTGAGAGTCATGAGTCCAGGATCTCCAGGTCCAGCACCAACTAAATAAACTTTACCCAAAAACTTTGTCCTCTTCTTTGATGAAATTCTCGATTAAATTCGCAAATTCTCGACTTGTTCCTAATGGTTGTGCGAGTTGAAAACTTACTGATGGAAATTGTAATTTTAGCGTTTCTACTGCCAGAGCGATCGCATCAGTTATCCCACCTGTAAATAAAAAATAGGGGAAAATCGCAATTCGTCCATAACCAGCGGCTATCAATTCCTGTACTCTGACTTCTAAACTGGGAGGGACAGACCAATAAGCTGTAACTGCGTCCACCGTAGCTGCTATATTTTCCACAGGGGTATGAGAACCAGCCCGTCGGCTACCATGAGCCAAAATAATAGATACATCTGCTTTAATCGTAGTCATCATCCCCGCAAAAAACTTGGCTAAACCAGGATAACTACCAATATAAGGACGCAATTCTATTGTCATTCCTTCAGTTATAGCCTGTTCTGCAAGGGCGATTTCTGCGGGAATATCAGTCATGACATGAAATCCCGGTAACAAAAATAGGGGGATAATTTGCACCCTTTGACAACCAAAAGCCTGAACACGATGAGCAAAATCTTGAATTTGCAGGTGTAAAGGTTGGATATTAGCCTCTAGGGTAGCAACACCTACGAAATTTTCACCTTGGGGTAATATCTCACTTAACATTCCCGCTAATTGCTGCATAGCAATATCTGGACGAGGATCACGACTCCCATGAGACACTAAAAGATAAGCTGTAATTTTATTAATTTGCATATTTGGGGACTGGGGACTGGGGGACGGAGAAACACAGGAGAAAGATGCTAATTTATTTTTCTTCAGCATTGTAAGTATAAAATTGATTCAATGCTCCCACTGTTTCAAATTTGTATCCTGGTATCCAAGAATCAAGTTTGATTTCCGTGCGGTAAATACTAAAGATTATATAGTCTTGTCGGTTAGTTGTGGTGGTAATCAGTTCTTTGATGTGTGGTGTGGCGGATTGAAGCAATTCTTGACAATTAACTTTGATTAATTTTTCCAAGAAACTTGGTGTTTTGTGACAGACATCAGCTTCTAAATATGTTGTCAGCTTTTGAACGGCATATTGTTCATATTCACCCTGATTGGGGTTAGTTTTCGCCATAATTGCTCCCAGGACGGTAACGCTCGCTGCTCCTACACATATAAGAATAGTCAAAGGTTTCATATTCTAGCCTGAACTGGTATATTTATTAGTCTTTTAAACACTACCAAGAAAATTATCTAATTTCTGCTAAAAAAAGCTTGATTATTTTCTGGAGGTAATGCTATACTCACAGAGTGAATGGCGAGCGTAGCCAAGTGGTTAAGGCAGTGGTTTGTGGTACCACCATTCGTGGGTTCGATCCCCATCGTTCGCCCTATTAAATTATGACTCTGTAAGTTCAGAGTTGTTGTAAAGTATAAAAACACGAATTAGACCTTTTGTAGAATTCGGGAAAAAGGGATTATTTTTCTGTCAGCTTTTCCGAGTCTTGCAGTATACTCAAAACGGCTTGATTGTTTGATTCTAAACCTAGGGGTTTAGCACTGCTAAACCCCTACACATCTGGGTTCTTTGTCATTTGGCAAAAGTTTAAATCTCACCCGTGTTTAGTATAAATCTAATGGCGATAATTCTCAAAAATCCTGCTAAAGTAACTATTTAGATTGGCAGATTTATATATGAATAACAATGATTTAGCTTTTACCCCAGCTTTAGAGT
>JGI12547J11936_1000264_pt1 | contig 13397 bp, 13 predicted proteins | sample LakEriepJuly2011_2_FD_11936 | JGI IMG/M metagenome (IMG submission 11936)
GTAATTTATCTTCTGGTGACGCTGTGGCAAAAATATGATCAGATGCAATGCCAGCCTCGGCACCAATTGCTAGGGCAGTTTGTTGGTTATCTCCAGTTACCAGCCAAGTATTAATCCCTGCTTTTTGTAATTGTGCAATTGCAGATCTACTCTCACTCTTTATTTCATCACCTACCTCAAATACGCCATAAGCCAGGCCATCTATTGCAAGAACTGCTATTGAATTTGATCGAGTCACTCCTGAATCAATTGCATTTTGAATTTCAGGTGAGAAGGTAGTTGTAGCTCGGGCAATTGAAATAGGTGTACCAATTAATACTGCTTTTGCAGCGCCAGTGATTATTGGCTTCACTCGCCCTGCTACTCCAACTCCAGAAGTTTGCTCAAACTCAGAGACTGGCAAAAGCCTTAATTCCTTGTGCTACAAGTGCCTTAGAAATAGCAACTGCCACTGGATGTGAGTCCAAGCTTTCAACACTTAACGCATAACTCATCAACTCTGAAGCTGTAATTGATGTACTTGGAGTTGCAAGTGGATTATCTATTAAAGTCATATGCTGCATAATCATCTGACCTGATGTAATTGTGCCAGTCTTGTCAAAGACAGCATCTGTTATTCCAACTGACTTTTCAATTGATCTTGGAGATCTAATCACTATTCCTGACCTAGCCGCTCTCCCAGAGGCAACTAAAAGTGCAATCGGAGTTGCAAGGCCAAGTGCACAGGGGCAGGCAATGACCAAGACAGCAACAGCTGTAGTAATCGATTTAGATATATTGTCCTGAATTAAATACCAGGTGAAAAAAGTTGCAATTGCTAGCAAAAGTACACTGGGAACAAAAACTCTACTGACCCGGTCAGCTAATTGTTGCGCAGGTGCTTTCTCAGATTGAGCTGCAAGCACCATCCTGGTAATCCTTGCTAATTCTGTTTCAGATCCAACCCTGGTAGCTTTCACCAAGATATTTCCATTGTTATTTATTGATCCAGCAAATACTAAGCTTCCAATTGAAATTTCTATTGGTGTTACTTCACCAGTGAGAAATGAATTATTAACAGTAGTAAATCCAGAAATTACCTGCCCATCAGTTGCAATTCGATCACCAGGTTTTACCACAAAAATATCACCAACTTGTAATTGATCAATAGGTATTATTTTGCTCTCATCTTCAACCTTGATCTCGACTTCAGAAACTGAAAGCTTAAATAATTCTGCCAGTGATGAGCCGGCTTTGTGTCTTGCTCTATGTTCAAGGTAGCGCCCGAGCATCACAAAGAAAATTACAGCGGAGGAGACTTCAACATAGATATCTGGCATCGCTGAATTTGGCTGGTAATCTAAAGTGGAGTAGATACTCCATGCAAATGAAATTAGTGAACCTAATGAAACCAAAGTATCCATTGTTGGGTTAAGTAGGTTCTTAATCGCAGCGCGGTGAATCGGCCAAGCAAATATTAAAACTACCGGCAGTGAAAGTGCTATCAGCAACCAGGTTGTCATTGGTGCTTGGGGGTAGGCAATTTCAAAAGCAGCATTATTACTTACTAATAAAGAATTAAAGTTATCAATAAATTGAAGTAAGTTTTTATCAATTTGCGCATGCCAATCATGAAACATCGAAATCAAAATTATTGGAGCAGTAAAGAGGAAAGTCAGTAAAACTCTCACTCCCAGGCGATTGGATCTTTCAAATGATTCTCGTTCACCTTTAAATGCCTTCGCGCTATAACCGGCGGAGGTAACAGCAGAGATCAATTGCGCATCTGAAATATTTTTTGGGGCAATAATGTGTGCGGACTCCATGGCGAGATTTACTGCAGCCCTTACTCCAGGTAATTTATTAAGTGACCTTTCAACTGTGCTTACACATGAGGCACAGGTCATTCCAACCAAAGATAGGTTTACTTGCCTAGTATTTTCACTTTTAAGGTCAACGCTCACAGGGTTTAGATTACTCTTACTTTTCTTAACCAAGAGATAAAACTCTGCGCAAACTTGCAAGTCTTGCGAGATTTTGGTCATTAAAGCCAGGCCAGTTATTTACGCACAAGAGGGTTCACTGTGCGAGCAATTTTTTTTGCAATTTGAAATTGCTTCAGCAAATTCAGGGAATGCAGATATAACTCTGGAAGGTTTAATATGTGCAATGCCAAAAGAGCGAACGCCCGGGGTGTCTATAATCCAACCAAACTCATCTGAATCAAAGGTTGAAGATAATGGCAGGGCAATAGCTCCTGATGTTGTGTGGCGCCCTCTACCAGTGACTTCATTTACTGCGCCAGTGACCTGATGTGTAGATGTATTATCTGACTCAGCTGAATTCCTTTGCGAGCTAGATAATAAATTATTAACTAAGGTGGACTTACCTACTCCGGAGTGACCTAGCAGCACTGTTATCTTGCCAGCTAACTCTTTCTTGAGAGTTGCAAGNTTTGAGGATTTATCAATTTTAAATAGCTTTATTTCNAGATCTTTATAGATTTTTAANAATTCATCTCCATCTGCNAGATCTTGCTTAGTCATNATAATTATTGGCTTTATTCCTTGGTCATATGCAACGGCTAGAGCACGGTCAACCAAACCGATTTTTGGATCAGGATTTGCAGCTGAGATAACAATTGCCATGGCATCAACATTTGAAACAATTACACGTTCATCATTTGCGTGATCATCAATAGTTCTAGTCAATGAATTCTTTCTGGGAAGAACACTGACTACCCGAGCCAAGGAGCCATCAGAGCCTGAAACATCACCAACTACTGATACTAGGTCTCCTACTACTACTGATTTCTTTCCCAACTCTCGTGCTTTCATTGCGGTAATTAATAATTTGCCTGATTTGTTTGGATTAAGCATTTCACTCGACCGCGATCAACCTCAGTAATCGTTGCAGTATCGGCGTTGGCATAATCTGGTCGATCTTTAGTGCGAGCTCTTGCTTTATTACTTGAACCAAATTGGCGTGACTTATTGACGCGAACATCATCCTCATCCCAGTTGCGCTTTGATCTGACCATTAAGCCCCTTTAAGAATCATCTGCCACATTCCCGGAAAATCTGGGAGAGTTTTTCTCGTAGTTTCAATGTTTTCAACCATAACTCCATCCACAGCCAAACCGATAATGGCTCCAGCAGTAGCCATTCGGTGGTCTTCATAACTTTTAAAGATTTGAGAGGCAACCATTTTAGTTGGCTCAATTAACAATTCGCCAGGTCCTTCAGTAACAGCTCCACCCAGATTATTTATTTCATTAGCTAAGGCAGCTAGTCGATCAGTCTCATGTAAGCGTAGGTGTCCAATACCTCTTAGAGTTGTAGGTGATTTAGCGAGAGAGGCTAGGGCTGCGATAGCTGGTGTTAATTCACCGACATCATGTAAATCAATATCAATTCCATTAATTTCACCACTTCCAGAAACTTTTAATCCAGTGGATGTAAGTTCAATTTTCGCCCCCATTTGTGCAAAAATATTACGCAATTGATCTCCAGGTTGTGGGGTTGATTTTGGCCAATCATTAATTACGATACTGCCACCGCAAACCATGGCAGCAGCCATGAATGGAGCGGCATTAGAAAGGTCAGGTTCAATTGTTAAATCTTGACCTGACAATGTAACTGGCTTTACTGCCCACTGATTTTTGCTTATCTCTACTTGTGCGCCAAAAACTTCAAGCATATGAATTGTCATTTGGATGTGAGGAAGTGAGGGTAAATCTGGCCCTATATTTTTTATTTTAATGCCAATCTCAGTTGCAGGGGCAAGTAGTAGCAGTGCAGAAACAAACTGACTAGAAGCACTTGCATCTATCTCAACTTCACCACCTTTAACTTTTCCGGCACCATTGATAGTGATTGGCAATCGATATTTATTTCCATGTTCTATTGATATACCAAGTTGTTCCAAAGCTTTTATTACTGGAGCAATTGGTCGCTCATGTGATCGTTCATCACCATCAAAGTGGATTAATCCTGAAGCAAGGGATGCAATCGGAGGTAAGAAGCGCATTACGGTTCCTGCATTNCCAACCTCTATTTGAGCAGGGCCCACTAACTTTTGCGGTGTAATCTGGTAATCAAATCCATCATCTGTTTTAACTTCATCAATTTTGCATCCTAAACTTCTTAATCCCTTGACCATTAAGTCGGTATCACGGGAGAAGAGAGGTTTTCTTATCCTTGATGGTGAATTAGCAAGCGCAGCTAAAATCAATGCCCGGTTGGTTGCAGATTTTGAGCCAGGGATACTTAACCGGGCGTTAATTGGCTTACTTGCAGCAGACAACCCATCTCGAAAAGGTGCGGGCCAATTTGTCATATCCACCAGTCTACCTTCCGCCTTATGTGTAAGGCTTCCGTTTACTGAAGGCCCAGTGAGCACCTGCGGGAATAAATCAACCCGTTCAGTGGTTTAAATTCTATGACCGCACTCTGTCAGCACGATGGTCGATTTAAAACAAATTTCTGTTTTTCTAAAACCCCATTCGAGGTAGCCTTAGCCCAAATGAGTAACGAAGATTTATTACCAGCTGTTGTTGACCGAAATAAAGAGAGTTTGGCACAACGCAAAGCGAGATTCGAAAAAGATGCTTTAGTTTTTACCTCACAACTTTATGGTGCTGCACTTAGATATACAAAAAATCCACATGATGCACAGGATTTAGTCCAGGATACATACGCAAAGGCATTTACAAGTTTTCATCAATTTGAACCTGGAACAAATTTAAAAGCTTGGCTTTATAGGATTCTTACCACCACCTTCATTAATAATTATCGAAAAGATCAACGTAGACCACAAATATCTGCAGGCGAGGTGGAAGATTGGCAAATAGCTGCTGCTTCCTCACACACAAGTGATCAGGGTAAGTCAGCTGAAGAAGAGGTCTTAGAAAATATTGCGGACAAAGATATTAAAGATGCTCTGGCTGCAATGCCAGAGGAGTTTCGAATGGCAGTTTATCTTTCAGATGTTGAGGGATTTTCGTATAAAGAAATAGCTGAAATAACAGAGGTACCAACTGGAACAGTTATGTCAAGGCTGCATAGAGGTAGAAAATTACTTCGAACTTCACTTGCCACCTACGCGAAAGATCGTGGCTATGGCAAAAATAGTGCTGGTGATAAAAAATGAACCAGCCAATGAATTTTATCTCCTGTGATCAAGTACTACCAAACATAGTGCTTTATATTGATCATGAGATTTTAGATAATCAGCAATTAAATTTAGTTGAAATACATTTTGGACAATGCCCGACATGTAGAACTCAAATGGAGCAAGAAAACGCAACCATAACTTTGATGCGAAATCTTTTGTGTAATGCCCTGAATGAAGAGGCACCACAAGAGCTAAACCATCGCATACATCAACAAACCGAGGATCTTTACAATCAAATGATGCAAGTGACAGATTCTCAAGGATTTACTGAGATTACCTATACCCAAACAACTTATACGGAGATTTCTACTGATGGAGCGACACAAATAGAAATAACTAGCGAAATTCGCAGGGAGTTCCCGCAAGAGTAATTCACTAATCACTAATCTTGTGATTATGAAGCCAGAACAAGTTATTGGTGTGATCGGTATGTCAGCCATGACGATTCGTCCTGGTGATACATCAGTGGCTCAGGGAGTTAATGATTTACCAGTTGTTGGTTCAAACCACATAATTTCNCTAATGGAGAGTGCCTGCAGTNCTGCAATAATTGAGTTTTTAGATTTTGGTGAAACAACAGTTACTACNAATTCAGCGCTAGAAATCTTAGGAGCAGCTGGAATTGGCACAGAGATTCATGCAACTGCCAGGTGCCTTGGATTGACTGAGAATGTTTTAAAATTTGAAGTTGAGGTTCATCAAAGTGCCAGATTAATCGCATCAGGCTTGATAATTAGAAAGTTTGTGGAGCGCGTTTCATTCATGGCTAGGGTCGCAGCTGAAACTATGGTTGCAGAGAAAGAAAGTTCTGTTAGAGATAAAAAAATCGCTAGTAGCTTAAAGTTTTAAGCCACTAGCGATACAGGCAATTTATTTTTTAGTTGCCCAGAAAATTTCTGCTATTTCATCAATTTTACCGATTAATTTGTTAGCTACTGCCACATCATTCGTGCCTTTACTTCCACCAGCACCAGCAAGTTTAGTTGCTTCATTAAATAGTGAGTGAAGTTGAGGATGGGCTTCAAAGTGATTGGCTTTAAAGTAGTCAGTCCACAATACCCATAGGTGATGTTTGACTAACTCTGAACGCTCCTCTTTGATTGCAACAGCGCGTGCTTTGAAATCAGGGTCACTGCTTGCGGCATATTTTTCCATGCAAGCTTTTACTGATTGAGCCTCAATTTTTGCTTGTGCGGGATCATAGACACCACATGGCAGATCACAATGTGCAAAAACAGTTTCTTTCGGTGCGATTGCTTTGATTAAAGAATTAAACATCTCTCTCCTTGGCTAATTTAAATTCAACCTGTAGTGGGAGAATACTCCCATGATTGGAATAAGTAGGGTAGTAGTTTCAGGAAACTCTATGTCTCCTGCTTATAATCACGGGGATTGGTTAATAGTTCGCAAGCTAAGTGGTGTGAAACACAGACTGAGGATTGGTGGGATCTATCTACTCCAAGATCCTGTGAGGCCAGGGGTTAAGTTATTAAAACGACTTAAAGAAAGCAGAATGGAGCACGGAGTTATCAGGTATTGGGTGCAAGGGGATAATCCAAATAGCTCTGACTCCAGAGATTGGGGCTGGATTGATAGCGAGCAATTCTTGGGAAAAGTTATCGTGCGGTATAAAAAAGGAAATTAACGAGTAAAAGCTTCAGTCATTAATGCTTTTTCTTCCTCTTCATGCAGGTGGTGATTACCGGTGGCTGGGCTAGCGGTTGCTCGACGAGATACTCGACGAAGAGTTCGCCCAGATAACTCTTCATGAGCAATAAATGCCTCAGTTGTTGCTAGCGAAACAAATGGCCATGGTCCTTGGTTAGCCGGTTCATCCTGAACCCACAACAGCGTTGCTTTGGGATGTTTTTTAGCTTCAGCAATAATTTCATCAATTGGAAGTGGATAAAGCTGTTCAACTCTCACAATTGCAGTTGAGAACTCATTTAATTTTTCACGCTCAGCAATCAAGTCGTAGTAAACCCTACCTGATGTGAAAATTAATCTAGTTACATTTGAAACCTTATCATCTGGGATAAATGGCTTAAATGTTCCTGTTGTGAAATCTTTTAGCCCACTAGCTGCTGCCTTTAAACGCAACATCGATTTTGGTTCAAAAACTATTAACGGTCTTCTCGCAGGGTTTTTCATATGCCAACGCAATAGATGGAAATAAGAGGCAGGTGTGGAAGGTTGGGCAACAGTCATATTTTGCTCGGCGCACAAAGTTAAAAATCTTTCAATTCTTCCAGAGGAGTGGTCAGGACCTTGGCCTTCATAGCCGTGCGGTAAAAGTAAAACTACTGAAGAACGCTCACCCCATTTTTGCAGGGCAGATGAGATAAATTCATCAACAACTGTTTGAGCCCCATTAGCGAAATCACCAAATTGAGCCTCCCAAATAACTAATGCATCATCGCGTTCAACTGAGTAGCCATACTCAAATCCCATCACCGCATACTCTGATAGTAATGAATCATAAATATGAAATTGATTTGGATCTTTTACTAGCGAGCGAAGTGGGAATAAATCTTTACCATTTTCTTTATCAACAACGACTGCATGCCTATTACTAAATGTTCCACGCCTTACATCCTGCCCGCTCATTCTGATGGGATGTCCTTCAAGCAATAGCGAGCCAAAGGCAAGCATTTCACCTGCGGCCCAATCTACAGTTGATTCATCAAGCATCTGAGTTCGCTTTACCAACTGCGGTAGCAGTTTTGGATGGACAGTAAAGCCATCTGGAATTGCAGATTGTGTGGCAGCAATTTTCTTTAACTCACTTTCAGTAACTGCAGTAACAACACTCTCTGGAGCTGCGACAACTGGGGCTTTCCAAGTTGGATCATTGGCAGGTTCAGTGTTGTGGACTTCAGTAAATACACTTTCTAATTGTTGTTGATAATCACGCAAGACCTCTTCCGCCTCTTCAACTGTGATATCACCACGACCAATCAGAGATTCGGTATAAAGCTTTCGTGTAGATCTCTTGGCATCAACTAATTTATACATAACTGGTTGGGTAAAACTTGGCTCATCACCTTCGTTATGGCCACGCCTTCTGTAGCAGAGCATGTCGATCACCACATCTTTATTAAATGCTTGGCGATACTCAAAGGCCAAGTGAGCAACTCGGGCACACGCCTCTGGGTCATCACCATTGACGTGAAATACCGGTGATTGAATCATTTTTGCAACATCGGTTGCATAAGTAGATGAGCGAGCTGCATGAGGTGAGGTAGTAAATCCAACTTGGTTATTTACAATGACATGAATAGTTCCACCAGTGCGATACCCCATCAGTAGAGATAGCGAAAGAGTTTCAGATACAACACCTTGGCCAGCAAATGCTGCATCACCGTGAACTAAGATTGGCAATACTGGGTATGTACTCTGAGCATCTATAGATGTATCACCAGCTGCTGCTTTTAATTTATCTTGCTTTGCCCTAACAATTCCTTCAAGAACTGGGTTGACCGCTTCTAAGTGAGATGGATTTGCCGCTAAGTAAATTTTTGTTGTTGCCCCAGATTGGGAGGTAAATAAACCCTTAGTTCCTAAATGGTATTTAACATCACCAGAACCGTGCACCTCGTTATCATGATAATTTCCTTCAAACTCTTGAAATATTTGGCCATAAGATTTTCCAGCAATATTAGCTAAAACATTGAGTCGTCCTCGATGCGGCATACCAATACAAACTTCATCCAATTTGTTATCAGCTGCTGATGAAATTATTACATCAAGTAAAGGAATTACAGACTCTCCACCTTCTAGTGAAAATCTCTTTTGCCCAACAAATTTTGTTTGTAAGAATGACTCAAACGCCTCTGCGCTATTTAATTTGCGTAAAATTCTAAGCTGCTCATCCCTTGGCGTTACCGGCGCTCCAACTTCGATTCGATCTTGAATCCACTTTCGCTCCTCTGGGTTTGCGATATACATGTACTCAGTGGCGATTGTTCGACAATAAGAGTCGCGAAGAACGCCCAAAATTCGACGAAGCTTCATAAATGGCTTTCCACCAAATCCATCGGTGGCAAACTCACGGTCTAAATCCCAAAGGGTTAAGCCATGATTAACAATATCTAGATCTGGATGAGATCTTTGTTTATAAACCAATGGATCAATGTCAGCCATTAAATGGCCGGTTGTACGATAAGCATCAATAAGTTTTTGAACTCTTGCAGTTTTACTTACAGCATTATCTTTTCCAGATTGAATATCGTTAACCCAACGAATAGGTACATAAGGAATTCTAAGCGCTGCAAAAATCTCATCATAAAAACTGCCTTCACCCAGTAAAATTTCATGAATTCTTCGCAGGAAATCACCAGATTGAGCGCCTTGAATAATCCTGTGGTCATAGGTACTAGTTACAGTCACAACTTTGCTGATTCCTAAATCTGAAAGTGTCTGTTCATTTGCGCCATGAAATTCAGCTGGGTAATCAAGTGAGCCAACACCAAGAATTAAGCCTTGACCAGCAACTAAGCGTGGCACTGAATGAACTGTGCCAATAGTCCCAGGATTTGTTAAAGAAAGAGTTGTACCCGCAAAATCCTCAACGGTTAATGTCCCGCCCCTGGCTTTGTGAACCATCTCTTCATAAGCAGACCAGAATTGTGCAAAATCTAGATTTTCACATCCTTTAATGGATGGCACTAGTAATTGGCGCGAACCATCTGCCTTTGCTAGATCAATTGCAATTCCTAAATTAACATGTTCTGGATGGCCAATAGCTGGCTTGCCATCTAATTGTGTATAAAAGGAGTTCATCTCTGGCATGGCTCTGATTGCCTTGATCATCGCGTAGCCAATTAAGTGGGTAAATGAAACTTTTCCACCACGACCACGTTTTAGATGATTATTAATAACAGTTCGATTATCAATCAATAATTTAGCTGGTACAACACGCACACTGGTTGCGGTAGGAACTGACAACGATCCTTCCATTGACTGCACAACTCTGGCGGCAACTCCGCGCAATGGCTCAACTTTTGCTGACCCAGGATTTGTTATGGTTGCAGCAGGCTTACTTATTAAATCAGCTGGTTGATAGGTTGTGGTTGAAACTTTTTCTTCAACAATTATTTCTCTCTCAACCGGCTTTACAACCGGCTGTTCGACAGGTTTTGTTAATTGTGATTTAGGAATAGGTGGAGAGCTAGTTTTAGTAGTACTGGTTTGACCATTCACTTTTCCATTTAGTTGTGGAGTACCTTTAAAATCTGCGAAAAAATCCCACCAGGCTTTATCTACTGATGCTGGATCAATTTGGTAGCGCTCATACATTTCTTGAACAAGCCATTCATTGGGGCCAAAGGAGCCCCCAAAGTGATTAGCGGGCGTATTCGCTCCAGCTTCGCTCACTTATTTACTCCTTATTTTGTCCAAATTAGGATTGTTGTAACAGGTTAATCCTAACTCCCAACAGGTAGCTACTAAACCCATCTAGGCATTATTGCCAAGTAAAAGTGGCCACCAGCACATGATTAAGGGTGGCAACTAGCCGAAATAAACGGCATGGTTATGCCCATGAGTGCAGAAAAAAAGTGGGCGATAGTTACCGGTGGATCTAGAGGCCTGGGTTTTGAAACTGCAAAGGGATTAATTACCGCCGGCATTCATGTTTACATAATCGGCCAAAATCCAGATAGGGCAAAGGAAAGCGCCCAAACATTGGGATGCGAGTATCGATCTGTTGATGTTGCTGATAGTAATAAATTTCGTCAAGTACTAGATGACATCAATCAAGATGCAACAAATAAAGGTTTTGGCACATTAGATATTTTGGTTTTAGCACATGGTGTTATGAGTGAGAAGATGTCTAAGACCTTGCGAACAAATGATGAAGAGTGGCGAAGAGTGTTGGCGATTAACTTAGATGCAGTATTCACCGCAATTAATCATTCAGCATCTGCGATGGCAGAGGCCCGTAAGGGAAGAGTCATTGTTTACTCTGCCTGTCTTGGCAGAATGTCGGGTCCTGGAACTCATGGTGGACTTGCACCGTATCGAATTAGTAAAGCTGGAGTTAATGCCTTAGTTAAAAATCTTTCTTATGAAACAGGCTTAGGCGCTCGCGGATTCTTAGTCGATGCAATCTGCCCCAACCATTGTCGAACCGATATGGGAGGTCCTGATGCGCCAAGGAGTGCGCAGGAGGGAGCCGAAACCGCAATTTGGTTAGCAACAAGAGAGTTTGATCCTGCAGTTGATAAAACTGGTTTACTTTGGGAAGACCGGCAAATAGTCGATTGGTAATTATTCAGCGTAGCCAAGTGCGGCTGAAAATAAAGTTATTAGCGCAAGAATTGCAGTGGGATACCAACAATAAGTAAGCTGCCAGTAATCATGTAGTAAGAGACTCCCAGCGCGATCAAATTAGCAAGTACTGCAGGTGCTCTACCAAAGGAGCGCTTCTTTGCAAATCCAATTGCACTAAACCAGAGTCCAGCGCAGGCCAATAAGCCAAAAATAATTTCAGCTGACAATGCTGCCGGCGCACTAACATCGGAAATAAAGGGTGCGATCAATAGATAAAGCACAATGGCGAAAATAGTCAGCGATTCGAATTTGAGCAGAAAAATCGCCCGGATTCGAGAGTTCTCTGTTGATAAAACTCTTCTTAGATCCATCTTTAAATACTACCCACAAAAATCGACTCGGTGATTAAGAACGGTAGCAGGCTTAAACCAAGCGGGGTTTTAACTCCAAAGGTTAGACTTACTGCTATGTCAAAGGTTCTTTCATCCCTGCCAGTTGGCCAAAAAGTAGGCATCGCATTTAGTGGTGGCTTAGACACATCAGTTGCAGTCGCATGGATGAAAAGCAAGGGCGCAACTCCTTGCACCTACACCGCAGATCTTGGTCAGTACGATGAAAAGGCTATTGAAACTGTGCCAAACCGCGCCAAAGAGTATGGCGCAGAGATCGCTCGTCTTGTTGATTGCAAGAGTGCATTAGTTGAAGAGGGTTTGGCAGCGCTTGCGTGCGGTGCCTTTCATATAACAACTGCTGGCAGGGCTTATTTCAATACCACACCACTTGGCAGAGCTGTTACTGGAACTTTATTAGTTAGGGCGATGTTGGCTGATGATGTATTGATTTGGGGTGATGGTTCAACCTATAAAGGCAATGATATTGAAAGATTTTATCGATATGGATTATTAGCAAATCCTAAATTAAAGATTTATAAGCCGTGGCTAGATCAGGATTTTGTTAATGAATTAGGTGGCAGGAAAGAGATGTCAAAGTGGCTAGTAGACCGTAAATTGCCATATAAAGATGCAACTGAAAAGGCATATAGCACTGATGCAAATATTTTGGGTGCTACCCATGAAGCAAAGTTATTAGAGAATTTAGATTCAAGTATTGAAATTGTTGAGCCAATCATGGGCGTAAAGTTTTGGGATCCTGCAGTAAAAATTGATAGTGAGGATGTAACTATTGAATTCTCCCAAGGCAGACCGACTGCAATCAATGGCAAATCCATCAAGGATCCAGTTGCTTTGATCAAAGAGGTAAATTTAATTGGTGGTCGACATGGTCTTGGCATGAGTGATCAAATTGAGAATCGAATTATTGAAGCAAAAAGCCGTGGTATTTATGAGGCACCTGGAATGGCCTTGTTATTTATTGCATATGAGAGATTAGTAAGTGCTATTCATAATGAAGACACAATCACTTCTTATCGTGAGCAGGGACGCAAACTAGGAAGATTGTTATATGAAGGCCGTTGGTTTGATCCGCAAGCGCTAATGCTTCGCCAGCACTAACTAGCTGGGTTGCTTCAACAATTACTGGCTCAGTAACAATTAGATTACGTCGAGGTGATGATTACTCAATAATTAATACCAAGGGCGCAAATCTTTCTTACTCACCAGAGAAGTTATCTATGGAAAANACGCAGGATGCAGCCTTTGGGCCAGCTGATCGAATTGGGCAGTTGACTATGCGAAATCTAGATATTGAAGANACCAGNGCAAAATTAGAGTTATATGCATCACAAGGTCAACTTAGTAGTGCTGACTTTGATCTCATCAAAGAAATTGGCAACGATAAAAAATAGTTTGTTTATGAAGTAGTATCAACCTTGATGTTTCCGGGGGTCGGTGTAATTCCGAACCGGCGGTTAAAGTCCGCGACCCAAATGAAATTCATTTGGTTGACTTGGTGAAACTCCGAGACCGACAGTTAAAGTCTGGATAAAGGAACATCTAGGAGATAGCGCATGT
>JGI12547J11936_1000265_pt1 | contig 13392 bp, 8 predicted proteins | sample LakEriepJuly2011_2_FD_11936 | JGI IMG/M metagenome (IMG submission 11936)
AAGATTAAGAAACGAACAATCTCAGTTTAAATTCAATTTAAACATTTAATTTTAAGTAGTCGGACAAAATTAAATGCACTCGTTGAGAGAGGGAACAGGTAATTGGTAATTGGTAATTGGTAATTGGTAATTGGTAATTGGTAATTGGTAAATAATTTTTTCCTCCTGACTCGGTGACTCCTGACTCGGTGACTCCTGACTCGGTGACTCCTGACTCGGTGACTCCTGACTCGGTGACTCCTGACTCCTAATTCTATGAAATATCCTAGCAGTGTTATGTAAATAAACAGTCTGCTAGGAATAAGTTGTATTATTTGCCATGTTTGAGCGGATTAGTATTTATTTATTTGCATAAAAATACTTTCTTATCCCTAACCACGATAAACAAAAAAGGTGTATAAATTGGTTAAGATAATTCATGTAAATGGTTAATTTGTGATTAAAATCAGAGTCCAAGATTGCTAACGGATGTATTTTTTTTGGTAATCTAAACTGGCACTTTCAGGGTTTTTCATAGTCATGACAACCTTGACTGTGGCAAAACAAGTGATTAAAGAGAATTTTATGGCGCTCATAGTTCAAAAATACGGTGGTACATCAGTTGGCTCAGTTGAACGGATTCAAGCGGTGGCGACTAGAGTTAAAAAAACGGTCAAAGCTGGAAACTCTGTAGTAGTAGTGGTTTCAGCGATGGGTAAAACTACTGATGGGTTAGTGAAACTAGCTCATGATATCTCTAAAACTCCTAGTCGTCGGGAAATGGATATGCTGCTTTCTACGGGAGAGCAAGTTACCATTGCTTTACTAAGTATGGCATTGCAGGAAATTGATCAACCAGCAATTTCGATGACTGGCGCTCAGGTAGGCATTGTTACCGAAGCAGAACACTCTCGCGCTCGGATTTTACATATTGAAACTGAACGCTTAATGCGGCAAATTAATCGTGGTAAAGTGGTTGTGGTTGCCGGATTTCAAGGAATTAGCAGTACAGAAGAATTAGAAATTACTACTTTGGGACGTGGTGGTTCTGACACTTCCGCAGTGGCAATAGCCGCCGCTATCGGTGCAGATTTTTGTGAAATTTATACAGATGTCCCCGGAATTTTAACTACAGATCCGCGCCTTGTTCCCGAAGCCCAATTATTAACAGAAATCACTAGTGATGAAATGCTGGAATTGGCTAGTTTAGGGGCGAAGGTATTACATCCCAGGGCTGTGGAAATTGCCCGTAATTATGGCGTTCCCCTGGTGGTGCGGTCGAGTTGGACAGATCAGCCGGGAACTTGGGTAACAACGCCTCCAAGGCAAGATCGGGCGTTAGTGAATTTAGAATTAGCTCGACCTGTGGATGCTGTAGAGTTTGATATTCAACAGGCAAAGGTGGCTTTATTGCGTGTTCCTGATAGACCAGGGGTAGCAGCCCAGTTATTTGGGGAAATTTCCCAGCAAAATGTTGATGTTGATTTAATTATTCAGTCTATTCATGAAGGTAATACTAACGACATTGCTTTTACAGTAAATTCATCAATATTAAAACGGGCAGAAGCAGTATCATTAGCTATAGCACCGATATTTAAAAATCAGCATACTTCAGATGAAGCGGAAGTGATGGTAGAGAAAGATACTGCTAAAGTGAGTATTGTGGGCGCGGGAATGATTGGTCGTCCGGGGGTAGCAGCGCAGATGTTTAAAACTTTGGCTGATGCTGGTGTAAATATTCAGATGATTTCTACCAGTGAAGTTAAGGTGAGTTGTGTTGTTGATGCGGTAGATTGCGATCGCGCTATAGCTGCTCTCTGTCACACCTTTGAAATTAATTCTTCCTCTACTGCTTTAGCTTCTCCTAGTGCTAATACCCCTGCTGTGCGTGGTGTCGCGTTGGATATGAATCAAGCGCGAATTGCGATTCGGCAAGTACCAAATCGTCCGGGTATGGCCGCCAAATTGTTTGGATTCTTAGCAGAATATAATATCAGTGTGGATATGATTATTCAATCTCAACGGTGTCGAATAGTAGATGGTGTTCCCCGTCGAGATATTGCCTTTACTGTAGCGAGAATGGACGCAGAAAATGCCCAACAGAAATTACAGCAAGTTGCAGCGGAGTTTGATTGGGGTGAGGTAGTATTAGATCAGGCGATCGCTAAGGTGAGTATAGTTGGTTCTGGGATGGTGGGACAACCAGGGATTGCTGCCAAAATGTTTACAGCTTTAGCCAAAAATCACATCAATATTCAAATGATTGCTACTTCGGAAATTAAAATTAGTTGTGTTGTGGGAGAAGATGAAGGTGTGAAAGCTTTGCAAGTTATTCACTCAGCTTTTGATTTAGCTGGAAGTGAAAAATTTGTAGTTCCAGTCTGATTTTTCGTTTAATTGCAGCATTCGGAGAAATTTCCGGGTGCTACAGTTTTTGGGCTTTCTGATTCTGTCGTCATCTATTTATTCCTGATTTTTTGATAATTTACCACGCTGTTAGCGTGGTAATCAAAATTATGCCAGTCTGCGTTTAACTTCTTCTGGTAAATCTGCCAAAGCTACTTCTATTTGTTCACCACTTTGTAGATCTTTCAATGATGATTTTTGTGCTGCTGCTTCTTCCGCACCAATAATTACACAAAATCTAATTCCCTGTTTATCTGCGGCTTGAAATTGTTTACCTAAAGGGCGTTTTTCAAAGTTAGTCACAACATTAATTCCCCCTTGACGTAACTGTTGCGATACTTGTAAATAAACAGGCATTAAATCCTCTTGCATATTTACTACTACCACTTGAGTAGGAGTTGCAGATAAAGTATTGAGAATACCCGCTTTTAACAACCTGCTAATTAACCGAGTTAAACCAATAGAAATACCCACACCAGGCATTTTTTCACCGATAAATGTTCCCACTAATTCCTCATATCTACCACCAGAACAAATACTTCCCAAAGCTGCATGACCTAATAAAGTAGTTTCATAAACTGTTCCAGTATAGTAATTTAAACCACGAGCAATAGATAAATCAATACAAAAACGTTTATCAGCAACTCCTAAATTTCTAACTCCATTAATGACAGTTTCTAATTCAGTTACTCCCAAATTAAATTGTTCTGCTTCTGGCAAACTTTCAGCCAGGTGTTTGAGTTTATCTAAAACATCATCAATACTGCCATCAATTTTCACAAACTCAATAATTTTCTCCGTTTGTTCGCAAGAAATACCTGATTTCTCCAACTCTTGTTTAACTTTAGCTTCGCCAATTTTTTCCAAATTATCAATAATACTAATACAGGTTTTAATTTGGTTTTCAGCAACTCCTACTGATTGGAAAAATCCTGTCAGGATTTTGCGGTTATTAATGCGAATGACAAAATCACCAATATTAATCTTTTCAAATATTTCCGTGATAATTGCGGGCATTTGGGCATCATAAAGTAAACTCAGTTTACCACGAGCAACCACATCAATATCACATTGCCGAAATTGCCGAAACCGTCCATCTTTTGCCCGTTCACCTCGAAATACCATATCCATTTGATAACGAGCAAAAGGAAAAGTTAATTCATTTAAATGACGCGCAATATAAGCAGCAAAAGGAACAGTTTGATCAAATTTCAAAGCTCTTGCTTCTGAACCAGTTTCTCCAGATTTATCCTTTTCTGCTTGGCGATTTGGTGGTAAAATTGGGTCAATACCATAGATAATATTATCACCTTGATTACCTTTAGCTTGCAGGACTTCTAACCTTTCTACTGCTGGAGTTTCAATGGGTGTAAAACCATAACTTTCAAAAACTTTGCGAATAATATCTAGTAAATATACTTCAAGACGCTTTTCGCTAGGCAAAAATTCAGGAAATCCGCTCGGAGTAGAAAAGTTAATTTTGTCACTTTTAGTCATGTTTTTACCTTAATAAATGGGAAATTAACCACAGAATTACTATTTTACCCTTTCTTCTTGAATTAGAGTGCGTTGATAAATTTGATCATTTTTAAACCAGTGCCAAGTCCGAGCGCGATGATTATTATCAGGACTAATATAAATCATTTCATATAAGTACATAGTGGGAAATTGTTTATAACTAAAATACAACATCACTGTAGAATCATCAACTTCCCAAGCTTGACCTTCAATCCGTTCAGTATCAAACCAAATTTTCTGATCTTTGTATGTTGCAGGAAAATTATGTTCTTCTTCTTTACCATTAGACCAAGTATAATGATTAATTTGATAGTAAGAATATGGGCTATTTTCTGGAAATTGACAACTGAGATAAGAATCATGTTGATCAATGATTTTACCTGTAATATCAACTACTGTATAAGTCCCCGACCACTCACCTTGATGACGAGCTAAAACAGGCATTTCTAGACGAATATTAGACATAAGATAATTTGGTAATTGATAATTGGTAATTGAGAAAACCTTTTACCCAGTTTCCATATCCCTAATCTTCATTATTAAACCACCAAGGATCTTTATCAATGTTAGTTTTAATCAAAAAAGCCTTTTTTCGCATAAAGCGTTTAAAGGCAGCTTTACCCATGCGTGAACCTCCCAAACCAGAAAATTTAAAGGCGTTTTTCTCTCCTTCTTGCATCATAGCTGTTAACCCTGCATCATTAATACTAATAGCACCTACATCTATTTGCATACCAATTTCTAATGCTAACTCTTCTGATTCAGAGAATATAGCAGCACTTAATCCATAAATAGAATCATTAGCTAAATTTATCGCTTCTTCTATATTAGCAAAAGGCATAACTGGCATAATTGGACCAAATGTTTCTTCTGTCATTACTTTCATGGAATGGTCAACTTCAGTCATAACCGTGGGACGACACCACCAACCTCCACCTAATTCTTCTACTTTACCACCACAGTGAATTACTGCTCCTTTAGAAACTGCATCTAGCAGATGATCATTAATAATAGCTGCTTGTTTTTCACAAATAATCGGACCAATTTCACCACTTTCAATAGTTGGGTATGCCAATTTCAATTTATGGGATTTAGTGACTAATTGATGATAAAATTGTTCAAAAATAGATTCAGCAACATAAATTCTTTCAATTGATAAACATGACTGTCCAGAATTCACAACAGAACCCCACAAAATTGCTGAAGTTGCTAAGTCTAAATCTGCTGATTCTAAAACAATAGCTGGGTCTTTGCCACCTAATTCTAAGCAAGCAGGAATGAATTTTTGGGCTGCTGCTTCTGCCACTAACCGCCCAGTTTCTACACTACCTGTAAAACAAATTAAATCTACATCTTCGATTAAATCTGCTCCTGTTTGTCCTGCTCCTTCGACAAAATTTAAAACATCACGTAATTGCGGAATTGTATTCAGAGTTGTCATTAAAGGAGCAACAAAACGGGGAGTGATTTCACTGGGTTTAACTATGACTGCACAACCCGCTAATAAAGCTGGAATTGTATCAATTGTAGATAACAATAGGGGAAAATTCCAAGGACTAATTACGCCAACCAGAGGATAAGGAACAGCCGTTTGTTGTAAAGCAATAAAAGGAATGGATGTATTTTTAGCTGTCCCTTGTAGTAATTGTGGAGCTAAATTACACCATTTATCAATATTAGCAATAAATGAATCTACTTCTGTCACTGATGTTGATAATCTCCCCGTATCACTAACTAAAGCTTCTGTTAATTGTGTTCGGTCTGATAATATAGCTTTTTTCCAGGCTTTTAAAGCAGCAATTCTGCCTTCAACTCCTAATTTTTGCCAGATAATTTGTCCTCTTCGCAAACGGTGACATTGCTGGGAAAGTAATTTTGGTGGTGGAGGAACGATGACATAATCAAATTTACCTGTGCGGGGGTTGCGGACTTCTATTGGTTTACTCATTTGTGATTAATTTAAATGTTATCTCTCGCAATCTCTCTTAGAGATCCCTAAGGGTAGGCGCAAAGGCGGAAAGGAAGAAATACAATAAACAGTATAAGTTTTCTAACACGTTTTTACAGTATTTTTCGTTCAAAAAGAGGAATTTTATTTGGGAACTTGTCACATTCTAATTGTGCCATCTTTGCTACTACAGATTTTAATGCCCTTAGGGTCAGGAGTGGGGCTTCTGTCGGTTAAGCTAAAAAATTGCATTTATAGATAAAATACTGACAAAGAGTGATCAGATTTTTGTCAACACACGAGCTTTATGAAACCACAAATACCAACACAACGGGCAATTCTGGGATTAGAAGATTTTATATCTACTCCCTTAGCAGAGAAACTAGAACAGCATCTTCACATTGACAGTCGAGAAATAGCGATCGCATTATTTCAAGATGTAGCTGCTAGTGTACCCGCTTACCAGGCATTTTTAGCAGAACGAGGCATAAATCCTCAAGATATTCAAACATTAGCAGATTTCCAAAACTTACCAAAAGTTAATAAAGAAAATTATATTTCCCGTTATTCTTTGCCCCAATTGTGTAATAATGGAAAGATAGGAGGCTGTGATATGATCGCAGCTTCCTCTGGCTCAACAGGTAAACCCACATTTTGGCCGCGTTTCATCACTGATGAATTACAAATAGCTACCCGCTTTGAGCAAATCTTTCATAATAGTTTTTATGCGGATACTAAAACTACTTTAGCAGTAGTTTGTTTTGCTCTGGGAACTTGGGTAGGGGGAATGTTTACTACTAATTGTTGTCGTCATTTAGCCGCTAAGGGTTATCCGATTACCGTCATTACTCCAGGGAATAATAAACCGGAAATTTTGCGAATTGTCCAGGAATTAGGTGGTAACTTTGAGCAAGTTGTGTTATTAGGATATCCACCATTTTTAAAAGATGTCATTGATACGGGTATTGCCAATAATATCGAATGGGGACAATATCATATTAAGTTAGTCATGGCAGGAGAAGTATTTAGTGAAGAATGGCGCAATTTAGTAGCCCAAAGAATAGGTTCTGAAAATCCCTGTGATGATTTTGCTTCTATGTATGGAACAGCAGACGCGGGAGTTTTAGGAAATGAAACCCCTCTTAGTATTTGTATTCGGCGGTTTTTAGCAGTCACACCTCAAGCAGCTAAAGCATTATTTGGGGAGTCGCGTTTACCTACTTTAGTTCAATATGATCCTAACAGTCGTTTTTTTGAAGTAGAAGATGGAAATTTACTATTTTCTGGGAATAATGGTGTGCCTTTAATTAGATATAGCATTTTTGATCAAGGTGGCTTAATTACCTACACAGAAATGCTAGAATTCTTAGCAGAATGGGGTTTCAATCCTATTACAGAATTAGAAAATCATCGCGGAATTCATCAATTACCTTTTGTCTATGTTTTTGGACGGTCTAATTTTACGCTTTCCTATTTTGGCGCAAATATCTATCCAGAAAATGTGACGGTAGGATTAGAACAACCAATTATTAGAGAATGGGTAACAGGTAAATTTGTTTTACAGGTAAAAGAGGATTTAGACAAAAACCGCTTTTTATCTGTAGTAGTAGAGTTAGCACCAGGAATAGAGGATAAAGAGGAGAAAAGATTATCTATAACTGCTGCTATTCTTGCTCAATTATTGCGTCTCAATAGTGAGTTTGCTAACTATGTTCCCCGACAATATCAAACTCCATTGGTAGAATTAAAACCCATTGGTGATCTTGAATATTTTCCTATAGGTGTCAAACACAGATATACCCGGAATAATACNCGTAAATAGTCAAAAAATAGGTAAGAAATCAAAATCTCAAACTTTGCGCCTTTGCTTCTTTGCGCCTCTGCGCGAAACATAATTAATAATAACGCAACGGCCAAAATTTAATAAAACTCTTACCTACAATCAAGTTATTTGCATACTGGTTATAAAAGTTGCCAACCAGTACCTTGATAACCATAATCAAAGATATCTGGATGCAATATTTCTGCGAGAATTTCTAAAGAATCTACCAACCGCGGACTAGGACGGTTAAAGTAAGCATTGCCATCAGTAATAAAGACTCTCCCTGATTGGACTGCATGGAGTTTTTTCCATTCTGGACGTTGAGTTAATACTTGAGCTTCTTGCTGAGTCTGTTGTAAATCAAAGCCACAGGGCATGAAAATAATCACATCTGGGTTACTATCTACTAATGTTTCCCATTTAACATGAGTAACAGGTTTACCCATCAGGCTAAATAATGGTTTTCCTCCTGCTAAGTTGATTAATTCAGGAACCCAATTTGTAGCGGTCATCAAAGGATCAGTCCATTCAATGCAAGCGACTTTAGGCATTTCTGCACAGGATAGCCCTTGCAGTCTTCGCTTACAAATTCTCACACGGGCTTCTAAATTTTCCAGTATTTCTACTGAATCTACTCCAAATGTGTGACTAACCCGTTCAATATCACCCCAAAGCTCCTGTAGTGTGTTGGGTTGTAAGGAAATTATTTGCGGTGAACTGTGGGTAAGTTGGGCAACTGCTTTTTCTACTTCCGGTAAACTGACGGCGCAGATATCACATTGATCTTGGGTGATAATGTGGGTAGGGTGCAATTTCTCTAAAACATCAATTTTGATTTTGTAGACACCTAAAGCAGATTGTAATAGATTACTGGCTTCGTCATGAATAGAATGGCTATTAGCGTCACCATTCACACGGGCTTGGGTACAAACTGGAAGATTGGTGATTTCGGGAGGATAGTCACATTCATGCGATCGCCCGACCATAGCATCAAATAAACCCAGTTTAGCGACGATTTCCGTAGCACTCGGAATTAAAGAGACAATTCTTATATTGTTACTTGTATCAATCATAGTTTCACCCCCTGGGAATAGGAAGGAGTCAGGAGTCAAAAATAGAAAATGGTGTTAAGTTGTTTTTAACAGATGTTTCTACCCTCATTTTCACATATTTTTAGAGAGACGGTATCTATCTTGAGGATGTTAGCCTTTTGATTTTTCGACAAGCTCAGTAACCAGATTCCAGAATCTTAATTTTAATTAAGCGTTAACGAACCGTTTGCGAGATACACGGAAATGATGACAAAAACCCACCCCTGAAAGCGTTAGGGGTGGGTAATTCATAAATTATGGATTTGGGATTTGGGACAGTGGCAAATTAGAACATACCCATGCCGCCCATGCCGCCCATACCACCCATGCCGCCCATACCGCCCATACCACCCATGCCGCCCATACCGCCCATGCCACCATCAGGAGATCCAGCGGGTTGTTTTTCAGGTTTTTCGGCAATAATTGCTTCGGTGGTTAGTACCATACCAGCAATGGAAGAAGCATTTTGTAAAGCGGAACGAACCACTTTTGCGGGATCAATAATACCAGCCGCAATTAAGTCTTCAAATTCGCCTGTAGCTGCGTTATAACCGATATTTAAATCAGTTTCCCGAACTCTGGCAACAATCACAGAACCTTCTGCCCCAGCGTTTTCCGCGATTTGCCGGAGGGGAGCTTCTAAAGCTTTTTTAACAATATCAGCGCCAATTCTTTCTTCAGGAGTGAGGCTGTTTTTAATAGCATCTACCTTGGTAGATAGATAAATTAAGGTTGCACCACCACCAGGAACAATACCTTCTTCTACCGCTGCTTTGGTAGCGTTGAGTGCGTCTTCAATCCGCAAGGTTCTGTCTTTCAGTTCTGTTTCTGTAGCTGCACCGACTTTAATCACGGCAATACCACCAGCTAACTTAGCAATGCGTTCTTGCAGTTTTTCGGTATCATAGTCGGAATCAGTTTCCGCCAATTGTTTACGAATTTGCTCAATCCGGATTTGGATTTCTGGTTTAGCAGTATTACCAGCGACAATGGTGGTATTTTCCTTGTCAATGTGGATTTTCTGAGCAGTTCCCAACATTTCCAAAGTAGCGGTATCTAAGCTCAAGCCAATTTCTTCAGAAATCATTTGTCCATCTGTGAGAATGGCAATATCTTCTAACATAGCTTTGCGACGTTCACCAAAACCGGGGGCTTTAATCGCAGCTACAGCCAATACACCACGGGCTTTATTTACAACCAATGTTTGTAAAGCATCACCGTCTACATCTTCAGCAATAATCAGTAAAGGTTGACCTAAACGGGCAACTTTTTCCAAGATAGGGACTAAATCTTGAATGCTGCTGATTTTCTTATCAACAATCAGGATGCGGGCGTTTTCAAACTCTACTGTCATCCGTTCATTGTTGGTGATAAAGTAGGGAGAAATATAACCTCTATCAACCTGCATCCCTTCCACTACTTCTAGTTCAGTGGTGAAGGATTTAGATTCTTCAACGGTAATTACACCGTCTTTAGTCACTTTCTCCATGGCCAGTGCAATCATTTGTCCAACTTCAGCATCATTACCAGCGGAAACTGTGGCAACTTGAGCGATTGCACTTCCTTCTACAGGTTTAGTAATTTTGGCAATTTCTGCTACCAGTGCTTCAACGGTTTTATCAATACCCCGTTTTAAGCTAATGGGATTTGTCCCAGCGGCTACATTTTTTAAACCTTCTTTAATCAAGGCTTGTGCTAAAACTGTGGCAGTGGTAGTTCCATCGCCAGCTACATCCTTAGTTTTCGATGCTACTTCCTGAATAAGTCTAGCACCAGTATTTTCTAGAGGATCTTCTAATTCAATTTCTTTGGCAACAGTGATACCATCGTTAACAATTTGGGGAACACCAAATTTTTTCTCTAATAGGACGTTACGACCTCTTGGACCTAAAGTTATTTTCACTGCATCTGCCAGTGCGTTAATACCTCTTTCTAAAGCCCGTCGTGATTCTTCATTAAATGCAATAATCTTAGTCATGTTTTATTTTTCTATTGCTTCCATTAGACAATTTAGCACTCACTGACCAAGAGTGCTAATCCCTTTCCCCAATTTAGATTAACAATCAAAATCCCAAAATTGATTAATATTAACAGTTGATACTTATGTTTGACCATAAAACTAATGATTATATTGGGAGCAAATGAACTTAGCCAACTCCCTTAAATCCCTTGGCATTGCTGACCCTAGCGGCTCCGGCTGGTTGGCTGTATTATTTACGTTTCTATTAGCTTTGATTGTTACCTGGCGGTTAATTCCCACAATTCGCAAATTTGCCTTAGAAGTAGGTTGGGCAGATCAACCCAACGCTCGACGATTGAATCAAGAACCTTTACCTAATGCGGGAGGTTTGGCAATCTACGCGGGTGTCATTGCGGCTTTGGTCTTAGCTAGTCTCTTGCGGCCGATTGAACTGCAAGGGGTTTTAGCCCAGGTTTTAACGATTCTCCTCGGTGGTTCGATTTTAGTTCTAGTTGGCTTTATTGATGACCAATTTGGTTTACCTCCATCTGTGCGGTTATGGGCGCAAGTAACGACTGCACTTTTATTGGTTGGTAATGGGATTAGTATCAAAGTTGCTTTCGGTACACCCATTGATTCTCTCCTGTCTATGGCATTAACGGTGCTGTGGGTGGTGGGGATCACTAATGCTATTAACCTCATGGATGGCATGGATGGTTTGGCTGGTGGCATTAGCTTTATTACTGCTATCAGTTTGTTAGGTGTTTCTGCCCAGTTTGATAATCGCGCTGCTGCTACTTTGGTTTTGGCAGCTTTGGGAGGGGCAGCACTGGGCTTTTTACGCCATAATTTTTACCCCTCACANATNATTATGGGTGATGCTGGAGCATACTTTTTTGGCTATGTTTTAGCAGCAACCAGNATTTTAGGTAAACTCCAATTAAATACAATCTATGCCCTAATACCTACAGTTTTATTTCTGCTGTTGCCAGTTATTGACACTACTCAAGTGTTTGTGCGCCGGCTCATGGCAGGAAAAAATCCTTTGAGTACACCAGGTAAAGACCACCTCCATCATCGCTTGTTAGCCTGGGGACTATCCCAACGTAATGCGGCTTTTATCCTCTGGTCAATTACTTTAGGCTGTAATTTGCTGGCTATGAAAGTCCAGGGTATGAGTTTACCAGTGATGCTGGCTACTGCTATCGGTATTATTTTGCTGTTAGGGTTTACCCTTTGGCAAAGAATGTTGAATAATCCGTGAATAAGGTTTGGCAGTCCCTAGGGCATAGGGCTTTAAAGCTCGGTCAATGTCTTCATAGAAGAGTCGCCGAGAAGCCCACACTCACCTGTTCGCGCAAGCGTGCCGCAAGGCATAAGAGAGTGTGTGGAGTATGTCACCAAAAATAGGATAATTTTTGATTTTGAGTTAACTAGAGTGCGTTTTAACGCACTTTAGCTTTTAGACCGGAACTTAAGTTCCGGGGTGGTTTGTAAAAAATTAGACTTTTTAAACATACTCTAATCTTTGAATTGCATATTTGATGGGAATATAAGCTGTTAAAAATTGATAGTAGTATTGACATTGGTGACTACCAATTAAAAAAATATTCTAATTTGTCGCATAGATATAGGGTTTGACACTTGTAAGTATTTGTGTCAAACTTGTGCTTGTATAGTCTTTAACTAAAAAGTGTTACAAGTTGTGACACATACTATTACCTTCAGGCATCATCTTAATACCAGTAATTAATTAAATCCATGAATACTCTACTCAATTCTGCCCTGACGCTGACCTATAACCAACTCAGCACCTTTGCTGGTTTAGATAATTTCTGGAATCTATTCGATACTACATTTGGCATACATTTGGCACACAATATAATCGTAGTGCAGCCGTAACCCTTCGTACTTAATGGTAAGTTGGTGAATAATTCAGGATAGATTCACCTGCGTGATCCCAGTAATTCAGTATCAATTAATTTAGTTAATCAATTCTTGAACAAAAAAACTCTAAAACATAGGAGCATCTATCATGGCTAACAACTTCGTCTGGGTTAATGCAACTACCTTAAATGGTACTCTTTGGGACAATGGAACTCTATCATCAGCAAGTCCTATTACCCAAACAGGTTATTTAACCATTAGTGGCGGTGATTTTAAATATCTAAATACCCAACTCAATAATACAGGAACAATTGAATTTCAAGCAGGGTATATTTTTAATGATAACGACGATAGTATTATCGGCACATTAAACAATTCTGGAACTTTCAAGAAAACCACCGCAGATACAGCTACAATTTGGGTGGCTTTTAATAATACGGGAACAGTCAATGTCGAAGCAGGAACTTTAGTCCTTTCTGGTGGTGGAGTGAATAGTGGAATATTTAACATCATCAGTGGTAAAACTCTGGAAATTAATAATTCAGTTTATACCTTTACTAATGCAGCAAGAATCAACGGTAGTGGCAAGTTTTTGATTAGCGGTGGAACACTGAAAGCAGATGGAAATTTGACTTTAACATCCCTAGCAACTAATTGGGTTGGAGGAACTTTTGAGAGTGCAAACATTATTACTAATAGCGGTTATTTAACCATTAGTGGCGGTGATTTTAAATATCTAAATACCCAACTCAATAATACAGGAACAATTGAATTTCAAGCA
>JGI12547J11936_1000267_pt1 | contig 13304 bp, 14 predicted proteins | sample LakEriepJuly2011_2_FD_11936 | JGI IMG/M metagenome (IMG submission 11936)
AACTACATCTGCGCCATATTCAATTGGCTTAATGAGGTATGGAGTTGCAACCGTATTATCAACAATCAGTGGAACTCCGACAGAGTGAGCAATATCGGCGATAGTTTTAATGTCAAGAATTTCATTCTTTGGGTTGGCAATTGTCTCTCCGAAGAACGCCTTTGTATTTGGCTTAACAGCCTTCTTCCATGACTCTGGATCATTAGGGTTATCAACGAAAGTTACTTCAATGCCAAATTTTGGAAGTGTGTAGTGGAATAGGTTATATGTTCCGCCATACAAGCTTGGGCTAGAGACGATGTGGTCTCCTGCCTCAGCAACGTTAAGAACTGCAAATGTAGTTGCAGCTGAACCTGATGCGAGCAGCAGTGCTGCTACGCCTCCTTCAAGTGCGGCAAGTCTTTGCTCCACTGCATCTTGAGTTGGATTCATGATGCGTGTGTAAATATTTCCTAGCTCAGCAAGTCCGAAGAGATTCGCGGCATGTGTTGTATCGCGGAACTCATAGGCTGTTGTCTGATAAAGCGGAAGTGCACGTGCACCTGTAGTTGGATCTGCCGTTTGTCCTGCATGAATCTGCAGCGTTTCAAATGACCAATTGTTAGACATAGTTATCTCCATCGCAGTAGGTGTCAGTTGCTTATTCTGACCAGTTCGTCACCCGGAGCACCCCACCGCGGTGGAGGGTTGCCGTCTACTAAGCCGGGGCTAATACGTAGAACTCGTGAACTACCGCAAAGGGTAACTTGTCGAATTTCAAATGCAAAGTTGCGAGTATCTGCTCTTTGCAAACCCCTTGCAACTCCTTTGCAAGACGCTTATTTTCTAAAGGAGAGATCTTTCTTCTTCATCTCTGAGATGAGTATCCGAATTGCATTGGGCCCAATGCCATCTAAATCCTTGACCAGGTCGAGCGAGACTTTTCTTAAGTCACTTAATTTATAGAGTCCTTCATCAATGAGCGCTCTACGTGCTGGAGCTGCTAATCCAATTTCTCGCCAAGGGCCATCAACTTCGGCATAGGCATCGAGATCTGCTTCACCGCGAGTATTCTCGTTCTGACTTGCAGCCCGAGCAGCTTTTCTTGCAGCTGCCGCGCGCATAGCCTCACCGCGTAACTTTTTGATTTTTGCTGGCGATTGTTTTGCCATGGCTAATCCTGATACTCCTGATAGATCTGGTGCGGGAGGCGGGACTTGAACCCGCACGCCGAAGCACAAGTTCCTAAGACTTGCGTGTCTGCCATTTCACCACTCCCGCGTATCGCAATGATTTCTCATCGCGATATGGGAGAAGGTTACGGGCAACTGGCCCTTGTCACCAAATAACGACGAGCCTAAGCGTGCAACCGGTAACCTTGCACAATGTCGCGCAGTGAAAATTCTTCAGCAGCCTCCCTTGCCGACCAACTTGCCCTCGATATCCAAGCGGTCATTGCCGCATCATTTGCCCGAGGAGAAATCTCCGGCGATGTCCCGGCTGCCATCACACTGGAGCGCCCAAAGAATCGCGATCATGGTGATTACGCAACATCGATAGCACTGCAGTTAGCAAAGGCCGCAGGCAAGAATCCGCGTGAGATCGCAACAATTTTGCAGGCAGCTATCGCATCTATTGCAGGAGTAGTCAAAGTTGATATCGCAGGACCTGGCTTTATTAACATCACGCTTGACCGCGCAAGCCAGGCTGAACTTGTTCGCACAATTCTTAGCGCTGGCAACCACTACGGACGCGGCTCTGCCCTGCAAGGCGTGAAAATTAATCTGGAATTTATTAGCGCAAACCCAACCGGGCCACTACACCTTGGTCACACCCGATGGGCGGCAGTTGGTGATGCGCTTGGTCGAGTATTAAGTGCAGCCGGGGCAGATGTCACGCGCGAGTTTTATATCAATGACCGCGGTCGCCAAATGGATTTGTTTGGACAATCTGTTCAAGCAGCAGCCCAAGGAAATCCGATTCCAGAAGATGGATATCAGGGTCAATACATTGCAGATTTGGCTAAAGAAGTCGTTGCTGCCAATCCCGGAATAACATCTACGGAGGATTTCCGGGAAGCTGCTTATAAGGTGCAGTTAGCCCAACAACAGGGGGTCCTAGCAGGTTTTCATACTTCCTTCGATGTTTGGTTCTCAGAGCGTTCACTTCATGAATCTGGCGCCGTCGAACATGGAGTAGATAAGTTGCGCTCGCAAGGACACGTCTTTGAAGTAGATGGCGCAGTGTGGCTGCGCACTACAGATTTCGGTGATGATAAAGACCGAGTCATTATTAAGGCAGATGGCGAGCTCACATACTTTGCATCTGATACTGCTTATTACATCAATAAACGCGAACGTGGATTTGATATCTGTATCTATATGTTGGGCGCAGACCATCATGGATATATACAACGCTTGAAAGCCACCGCTGCCTGCGCCGGAGATAACCCCGAATACAACATTGATGTTCTTATTGGTCAGTTGGTAAAGATTATGGAAGGTGGGCAAGAGGTAAAGCTTTCTAAGCGCGCCGGCACCATCATCACGCTAGAAGAACTTGTGGAGAAAGTGGGCGTAGACGCAGCTCGCTACACACTCATTCGTTATCCGGTAGATACTCCGATGGTGATGGATATCGATGTGCTGCGCCGNAACACTAATGAGAATCCTGTCTATTACGTGCAGTATGCACACGCACGTATCGCTGCCGTGCTGCGTAATACTGCTGAGCTTGGAATTAAATCTGACCTTGCCTCCTTTGATCCATCACAGCTCACACACGATCGTGAAAATGAGCTACTGGGCGCCCTCTCAGATTTCCCACGCATCGTTGCCAGCGCTGCAGAATTCCGTGAGCCACATCGGGTTGCGCGTTATCTGGAAGAGTTAGCCGGTGTCTATCACGGCTTCTATGCCGATTGCCGCGTGCTACCGCTCGGCGATGAAGCAATCGCACCTATTCATTCTGCGCGAGCAGCGCTCTGTGCTGCGACAATGCAGGTACTTGCTAATGGTCTTGATCTACTAGGTGTATCAGCACCGGAAAGGATGTAAGTAATGAGTACAAACATGTGGTCGCAGAACGCATCCCTTTCAGGTGGAACGCTTTCTCTCGCTGGAATTTCTGCAGCGCAATTAGCGAAAGACTTTGGAACACCGACATTCTTTCTCGATGAGGCTGCTTATCGCAGTCGCGCACTCACCTGGCATAACGGCCTGCAGCGTGAATTTGGCCCACATGCCGGAACTATTTACTACGCGGCCAAGTCATTTATCTGCACAGCTGTTGCGCAATGGATCAGCGAGATCGGAATTGGTATCGATGTCTGCACAGGTGGCGAACTCGCAGTAGCTCTTGCCGGAGGAATCGATCCGTCAAAGATTGAAGTACATGGCAATAACAAATCTGTTGCAGAAATTGAGCGCGCAGTCTTAGTCGGCGTCAATACAATTGTGATGGATTCACTCTTTGAAATTCAGCGCGTGGCAGCGGCTGCTCGCAAGCACGGCGTGCGACAAGGGGTCATGCTCAGGCTCACACCTGGNATCGAAGCCCACACTCACGAAAAGATTTCTACCGCTCACGAAGATGTGAAATTCGGTTTCTCGATTGCATCCGGTGCAGCGTGGCAGGCAGTGCAAGCCGTCGCAGAACATCCNGAGNTAGAACTACGTGGCGTGCATTGTCATATCGGTTCCCAGATATTTGGAGTTGANGCACACGAGATTGCAACCGACCGACTCCTTGCTTTTATGGGCAAGTATCGCGACACCTATGGCACGCAACTTCCTGAACTTGATTTAGGTGGGGGATTTGGAATCGCTTATATTGATGGTGAAGTAACAGTTGAACCTGCCGATGTACTTCCAGCGATTGGCGCTGCTGTGAGGGCAGCATGTGCAAAGTACTCACTTGATATTCCTGTGATCTCACTTGAACCTGGAAGAAACATTGTGGGACCAACAATGTTCACACTCTATGAAGTTGGAACCGTGAAAGATGTTGTGCTTGAAGATGGCGCAGTGCGTAAATATGTCTCTGTCGATGGCGGCATGAGTGAAAATGCACGTCCTGCCTTATACGACGCCGAATACACCGCTGTTATTGCCCAACGAGCATCCAGTGCGCCACATGTCTTAGCGCGACTCGTTGGAAAGCATTGCGAAACTGGCGACATCATTATTGCCAATATCCAACTTCCGGCAGATATTGCCCCGGGAGATCTCATTGCTACCCCGGCAACAGGTGCTTATGGCCGCAGCATGGCTAGTAATTACAACCATGTCCCAAGGCCACCAGTTGTTGCTGTAAAAGATGGAAAAGCACGCGTAATAGTTCGTCGAGAAAATGAGGCAGATCTGCTCGCACTTGATGTGAAAGAATAGGCAGATGAGCCCAGCAGATAAACCCGTTCGCGTCGGCATGCTCGGCTGCGGTGTTGTGGGCAGCCAAGTAGCACGTCTTCTCCTGGAAGATACTGCCGAACTCTCGACTCGTGCTGGCGTAAAGATTGAACTTACTCGTATCGCCGTGCGCACACTTAAGCCTTATCCAGGTTTAGACCCAGCGCTCTTTACAACAGATCCATTTTCGATTGTTAATGATCCTGAGATTGATCTCATCGTTGAAGTCATGGGCGGCATCGAGCCAGCGCGCGAACTTGCCATGCAGGCAATCAATAATCGCAAATCAATTGTGACAGCCAATAAGGCACTTCTTGCCAGCCATGGCGCAGACCTCTTTACTGCAGCTTATGCCAAGGGTGAAGATATTTACTACGAGGCATCGGTGGCTGGTGCGATTCCAATTATTCGCCCACTGCGTGATTCCTTAGCTGGTGACTTTGTTACGTCTGATGGGAATTGTGAACGGCACAACAAATTACATTCTTACAAAGATGCATGAAGATAATCGCGAGTTTGCTGATGCCCTAAAAGAGGCGCAGGCACTTGGCTATGCCGAGGCAGATCCCACTGCAGATATTGAAGGATTCGATGCTGCGGCAAAGGCGGCAATTTTATCTGGACTTGCCTTCCACACTCGCGTGACTGTCGATGACGTATATCGCGAGGGCATATCGCATATCACTCTGGAAGATGTCTCGATTGCAAAATCAATGAATCACGTTATCAAGTTACTTGCCATCGCCGAGCTCACACCGGCCGATGAAATATCGGTACGTGTTCACCCGGTCATGATTGATAAGAGCCACCCCCTTGCATCGGTGCGCGATGCCTTTAACGCAGTCTTCATCGAAGCTGAATCTGCCGGACCGCTCATGTTCTATGGTCGCGGCGCCGGCGGACAACCAACAGCATCAGCAATCTTGGGAGATATCGTTGCTGTCTCACGCCATATTGCGCTGAATTCAATTGGGCAACGTGAAACAGATTATGCAGATCGCAATATTGCTCCGATTGAGACAACTAAGACAAAGTTCCTCATTCGCCTAGAAGTTGCCGATAAGCCTGGTGTTCTGGCTGCGATTGCAAAGGTTTTTGCAGACCAAGGCGTCTCAATTCAAACTGTCGACCAGAACGGCCGCAACGATGATGCCGAACTCATTGTTGTTACTCACAGAGCCACCGAAGGCGAACTCAAAGCAACTGTTGAAGCTCTGAAGAAGATGCCGATGGTGACAAAGATTTCTAGTGTGATTCGGGTAGAAGGAGCTATCTCCTAATGGGAATCTTTTCAAAGAATTCTGGCGCCCATCAGTGGCGCGGAGTGATTGAGGAATATCGTCATCGCCTACCTGTTTCTGCCAAGACTCCGGTCGTCACTCTTCGTGAAGGTGGAACACCACTTATCTATGCCTGCGTGCTCTCGGAAATGCTCGGCAATAACGTCTGGGTAAAGTTTGAAGGCATTAATCCAACTGGTTCATTTAAAGATCGCGGAATGACAATGGCGATATCAAAAGCTGCTGAAGAGGGTGCCAAAGCTGTTATTTGTGCATCAACTGGAAATACATCTGCTGCCGCCGCTGCTTACGCCGTCAAAGCGGGAATGGTTCCGGCAGTGCTTATTCCGGAAGGCAAGATTGCACTCGGAAAACTGGCACAAGCTGTTGTGCATGGCGCGAAGTTATTACAAGTCGATGGAAACTTTGATGATTGCTTGGTTTTAGCGCGTGATCTTTCCGAGCACTATCCAGTATCGCTAGTGAACTCCGTTAATCCCTATCGCATTGAAGGACAGAAGACTGCCGCCTTTGAAGTAGTCGATATGTTGGGCGATGCTCCAGATATTCACACCATGCCAGTAGGTAATGCTGGAAATATCACTGCATATTGGAAGGGCTATAACGAATATCGCAAGGATAAGATTTCGAAAAAGTTGCCACAGATGTGGGGATTCCAAGCAGCAGGGGCGGCGCCGCTTGTGACAGGAACCCCGGTAGCAAAGCCAGAGACAATTGCAACTGCCATCAGAATTGGTAACCCTGCTTCATGGGATCAAGCAATTGCTGCCCGCGATGAATCTGGTGGGCTCATTGATTCGGTAACAGATGAAGAAATTCTTGCTGCCTATCACTTGCTCGCAGCACGCGAAGGAATCTTCTGCGAGCCATCTTCTGCAGCGGGATTAGCTGGACTTATTAAGTATAAGAATGCAGGAAAGCTGCCGAAAGATAAAACAATTGTTATTACCTGCACAGGTAATGGTCTAAAAGATATTCCGTGGGCCCTTGAGGGAGCATCAGATCCGGTAGTAGTTCCGGTAAACGCTGATGCGGCCGCTAAGGCACTCGGGTTAGTGAAGAAGTAACTCATGGCTAAACCAACATTTAAAGCGAATCCGATTCAGGTACAGGTTCCAGCAACTTCTGCCAACGTGGGTCCAGGATTTGATTCAATCGCTTTAGCCTTTGCTATGCATGATCGTTATGTCGCCCAAGTTCTTGATGAACCAGGACTTGATATTGATGTCACTGGTGAAGGCGCTGACGATGTTCCGCGCACAGAAAAGAACTTACTTGTGAAAGCAATGTATAAAGGTTTTGATTTCTTAGGCGGCAAACCAAAAGGGATTGCAGTGCGTGCACTTAATGTCATTCCTCATGGTCGCGGACTTGGGTCATCTGCTTCGGCAATTATCGGTGGACTTAGTTTTAGCAAGAGCGCTAGTGCTTACTGGCACAGATAAAATGAGCGATGAAGCGCTCCTGAACCTGGCAGCAGAGATGGAAGGCCATCCAGATAATGTGGCGCAGCGCTCTTTGGTGGCGCAACTGTTGCCTGGAAGGAGCAGATAAATGGAAAAGCAGTAAGTCATGCAATTCAGATCCCAGTAGATCTTCGTATCCGTGCCATGGCATTTATCCCGAGCACTACTCTTGCAACTAAGAAAGCTCGCACACTCTTACCTTCATCAATTCCATTTGCTGATGCCCAACGCAACAGCACTAACACAGCGCTACTCATGCACGCACTGACTATTCGTCCAGATCTATTATTTTCGGCCACAGAGGATTTCTTGCATCAGTCATATCGCAGCGATGCAATGCCGGCCTCATTTGCACTCATGACAAAGTTACGAGCCGCTGGAGTTGCAGCCTTTATCTCTGGTGCGGGTCCTACTGTCATGGCTTTGCATACCGGCAACCAGGAAGAGAGTGAACAGCTCGCCCGTGCTGGAGGCGCTACATTTGAAGGTAAATCTCTGGAAATTGCTCCTCGTGGAGCCAGCCTGCTATAGTTTTGCCATCAGTTCGACCCGGTAAGTAAGGGCAGAGTAAGAATTGATAAATCCAAGAAGATAAAGAAATTAACCCTGGGTTTCACTTATATAGGTAAGCCCCAAACTGAAAAGAAATACATGACAACAACAGAACCAATTCGTTCCAGCAGCCCAGAGCTCTCAGCGATGACCCTTCCTAAATTAAAGGAAGTTGCGTCTCAACTCGGTATTGATAACGCTGCCAAGCTAAAAAAGGATGCACTCGTAACAGCAATTGCAGATCTTCAGGCTTCAAACCGCGAGGCAGCTAAGGCTGAGCGCGAGGCACGTCGTGAAGCGCGCAATGCGAAAAAGGGCAACCGCGAGAATAAGAATTCCGATAATTCAAGTAATTCAGATGATGACGATAACGACGAGGATTCATCAGATAACAGCGCACCACAAGACCGTAATTCAGGTGAGCGCGATGACCGTGGTGGACGCAACCGTGGCCGCGATCGCAACCGTGGCCGCGATCGCAACCGCGACCGTGGAAACCGGGAAGAGCGTGAGCCAGTAGTTGGTGAAGATGATGTTCTAGTTCCAGTCGGCGGACTCGTCGACATTATGGATAACTACTCATTTATTCGCACCGGTGGATACCTTCCAGGGCCAAACGATGTCTATGTTTCACAGGGACAAGTACGTAAGTACGGTCTTCGTAAAGGGGACGTTGTCACCGGACAAGTTCGCCAGGCACGCGAAGGTGAAACTCGTCAGAAGTACAACCCACTGATCACTCTTGAAACTATCAATGGCGCACCATATGAAGAAGCTCGCAACCGAGTTGAATTCGGCAAGCTTGTACCGCTCTACCCACAAGAGCGTCTNCGCCTTGAGACAGAGCCAAATATTCTTACAACTCGCGTTATCGATTTGATNGCNCCTATTGGTAAAGGTCAACGCGGACTTATTGTTTCCCCTCCAAAGGCGGGTAAGACAATGGTCTTGCAGGCAATCGCCAATGCAATTACAACAAACAACCCTGAGTGTCACCTCATGGTTGTGCTCGTTGATGAACGCCCAGAAGAAGTTACCGATATGCAGCGCAGCGTGAAGGGCGAAGTTATTGCTTCGACTTTCGACCGCCCAGCTGATGACCACACCACAATNGCAGAGCTTGCAATCGAGCGCGCAAAGCGTCTGGTTGAAATGGGNCACGATGTTGTGGTTCTGCTTGACTCAATNACNCGTCTTGGTCGCGCATATAACATTGCAGCTCCAGCATCTGGNCGAATTCTTTCCGGTGGTGTTGATTCNGCAGCNCTCTATCCACCAAAGAAGTTCTTCGGTGCAGCTCGTAATATTGAAGATGGCGGATCNCTAACNATNCTTGCAACAGCTCTNGTTGATACCGGATCTCGTATGGATGAAGTGATCTTCGAAGAGTTCAAGGGAACNGGAAACATGGAACTCATCCTTGATCGCAGAATGGCCGATAAGCGAATCTTCCCAGCAGTTAACGTTGTTGCATCAGGTACACGTAAAGAAGAAATCCTTATGGGAACTGAAGAGCTCAACATTGTCTGGAAACTTCGTCGCGTTCTGCATGCACTTGAACCGCAGGCAGCACTAGAACTCTTGCTCGAGAAGATGAAGGGCACAAAGTCCAACGTTGAATTCTTGATGCAGATTCAGAAGACAACATCAGGACCTGACGACAGTAAGTAAGCCCACTTTCCCGCGTGGATTTTGTGGATTACTGCTTTTGCGAGAAGATTGACCCCTATTGCCACCCCATGGCGATGAACTGGTTCACCGTTAATCACGGACCCAGCCATAGAAAAGGAAATGAAGATGAAGAAAGATATTCACCCAGAATATAAAGAGACCCAAGTAACCTGTGGTTGCGGTGAAAAGTTTGTCACCCGCTCAACAGTTGCAAGTGGATCTATCTACGTTGAAGTTTGCTCAGTCTGCCACCCGTTCTACACAGGTAAGCAGCGCATTCTCGATACTGGTGGACGCGTAGCTAAGTTCGAAGAGCGTTTCGGTAAAAAAGCAGCTAACTAGCTTTCTAAAGAGACCGCATCGCAGCCGAAAGGTTGCGGCGCGGTCTTTTTATTTCTCCAATTAATTAGTCACAGCTTAAAAGTATCTATCGAAGAGAAGGGATGAGGTCATATGGCTAACGATCGTTTTGCATCAGCACATGAGATGGTGCGCGAATATCAAGAACTTGAAACAAAGATGGCCGACCCATCCATCCATGAAGATCAAGGCAACGCCCGTAAATTAGGTCGTCGCTATGCCCAGCTTGGTCCAGTCGTTGCCGGATTTAACGCCTGGAAATCTGCCGCAGATGATTTAGAGGCAGCGAAAGAGATGGCTGAAGATGATGCATCTTTCGCCGCTGAAATTCCGGCGATGGAGGCAGCTGTTGAGGCAGCTGCCGAGAAGTTAGAAGAGTTGTTATTGCCGCGCGATCCTAATGATGACCGCGATGTCATTATTGAAGTCAAAGCTGGCGCAGGTGGCGATGAATCAGCGCTCTTTGCTGGAGATTTAGTACGTATGTATCAGCGCTATGCCGAAAAGCGTGGCTGGAAAATTGAAATCATCGATATGAACGAGTCAGAACTTGGTGGCTATAAAGATATTTCAATGGCGGTGAAATCAAAAGGTAATCCAGAGCCAGGAACAACACCGTATGCACGACTTAAATTTGAAGGCGGAGTACATCGAGTGCAACGTGTTCCAGAGACAGAGAGCCAGGGGCGTATCCACACCTCAGCTGCCGGTGTACTTGTCTTGCCAGAAGCAGAAGAAGTTGATGTCGAGCTCAATATGAATGATGTGCGGGTAGATGTCTATCGCTCATCTGGTCCCGGGGGACAGTCGGTAAACACCACCGACTCTGCGGTGCGACTTACTCACGTTCCAACGGGCATTGTAGTTTCCTGCCAGAACGAGAAATCTCAACTACAGAATAAAGAATCTGCCCTTCGCATCTTGCGTGCTCGCCTTTTGGCCGATGCGCAAGAGAAAGCTGAAGCTGCTGCAATGGCTGAACGCAAGAGCCAGGTGCGCACAGTCGATCGATCAGAGCGAATTCGCACATATAACTACCCGGAGAATCGCTTGAGTGATCACCGCGTAAATTACAAGGCTAATAATTTAGATGCGGTCCTTAACGGTGAATTAGATGAAGTAGTGCAAGCACTTCTAGATGCCGACAGAGCAGCAAAGCTTTCTTCTACCAACTAAATCACGGATTATCGATAACTATGGAACTTACCTTCAAAGAATTCTTACGAGGCGGTAAGGAGCAGTTAGCTGCTGCAGGTTTTGCTGAAGTAGAGGCAGAACATCTACTTGCTCACACTCTTGGTTTAACTCGCATGGATCTACATAATCCACTCACAGTTGAGAACGCTCTTACTGCCATTGGCGATATTGCAATTGTTGAAGAAACTTTCTGGAAGCTACTTGATCGCAGATGTGCCAACGAGCCGCTGCAATATCTCACTGGTGTTGCCTATTTCAGACACCTAGAGATCAAAGTAGGTCCTGGCGTTCTTGTGCCGAGGCCTGAGAGTGAGTTGCTTGTTGAATCAGTGCTTACTCATATTGAAAAGTTAAGTGGGGCCATCAGCGTTGTTGATCTCGGTGCTGGATCAGGTGCTCTCGCTCTAGCAATTGCCACAGAGGCGCCCACCACACATGTGATTGCAGTGGAGAAGAGCGCGGAGGCCATTTACTGGCTGAAAGAGAATGTCTCATTTATCGATGAAAAAGTGCGCATTCTTGAATCAGATGTCTCAACCGCACTCGATGGCGTGAAATGCGATGTTGTCATTGCAAATCCGCCATATATTCCAGACGGACAAGTGTTGCCAGCTGATGTGCGCAATCATGAACCAGCAATCGCGCTCTTTGGTGGAGCAGATGGAATGAAAACGCCAAGGCTTTTTATTGCAGCTAGCGCTCGGCTACTTAAGCCGGGAGGATTCCTTGCAATTGAGCACCACGAAGAACAAGGCGATGAAATTGCTGCTGTGCTGAATATAGATTTCGAAGATATTCTTCTGCATCAGGATTTAACCGGACGTCCACGCTTTACTACCGCGGTGAGGAGATAACGATGGCGCCTCGGATCGACCTTAAAAAAGGTGAGTCAAAGAACCATATTGCGAGGGCTCTTAAATCTATTCGCGATGGATACGTCATTGTTGTTCCGGCAGAGCATGGCTACATCTATTTAGCAGATGCTTTCTCGCATTTTGCAGTGCGTGCGATGCATGTATTACGCGGAGATGAACTAGGAGTATCTGCCCAAGTTCTCTGTCATTCAGCCCAGACCGTGCAAGGCATTACGCGAGATGTTCCGGGTGATGCGCAGAAATTAATGGATGAATTCTGGCCAGGTTTACTCTCACTTAATCTGGCACCTAACCGGGGACTTAATTGGGATCTTGGGGATGACAACTCACTTGATCTGATCAGTATCAGAGTTCCTAAATCTCGCTTCCTACGTGCTCTACTAAAAGAGTCAGGTCCACTTGCGGCAGCAAGTGCCGCACCGGCAGGAGATGCACCGATGCGCACAATTGATCGCAGTGCAATCAAGGGATGGGATGTTGCGACAGTATTTGATAACGGGGCGCTGAAAGCTGGCCAGCCCACAACTGTGATTGAGCAGCGAAATGATGGACTTCACATCGTGCGCGAAGGCGCTATTTCGGCTGCCCACGTGAGAAAAATCGCCCCCAGCGTTTCTGGGCAGTCACAATCTGCAAAGAACTATTAGGCTGACGCCCATGTCCGAATCTTTCTATGGCCCAGACTTCTCGCTTCTTTCCAAGCAAGATCCAGATATTGCTGCGGTATTGCTCTCTGAACTCAAGCGTCAGCAGACCAATCTGCAACTGATTGCATCTGAGAACTTCACATCACGCGCGGTTCTTGCTGCCCTCGGTTCAACGCTCTCCAATAAATATGCTGAAGGTTATCCAGGCAAGCGTTACTACGGTGGATGTGAAGAAGTTGATAAGGCTGAAGTCATTGCTATTGAGCGCGCACAATCTCTATTTGGCGCAGAGCATGCAAATGTGCAGCCACATTCAGGAGCGAGTGCAAATATTGCGGTATATCAAGCATTTACTAAGCCAGGAGATACCGTCCTTGCGATGTCACTTCCACACGGTGGACACCTAACTCACGGTTCTAAAGTTAACTTTTCTGGTAAATGGTTCAACATCGTTTCTTACGGTGTGCGCCAAGATAACGAGCTCATTGATTACGACGAGCTGCGCGACCTAGCGATTGCCAATAAGCCGAAGATGATCTGTTCTGGAGCAACTGCCTATCCATCGCTGATTGACTTTGAGAAGGTACGCGCAATCTGCGATGAAGTCGGGGCAATCATGTGGGTAGATGCTGCTCACTTCATTGGATTAGTTGCCGGTAAGGCAATTCCTTCACCTGTTCCTTATGCAGATGTTGTTTCATTTACNACTCACAAAGTACTGCGCGGCCCACGGGGTGGAATGATTTTAAGCAAGGCAGAACATGCAGCAGCAATTGATAAGGCTGTATTTCCTGGCATGCAAGGCGGTCCGATCATGTCGGCGGTAGCTGGCAAAGCGATCGCATTGGCA
>JGI12547J11936_1000269_pt1 | contig 13292 bp, 9 predicted proteins | sample LakEriepJuly2011_2_FD_11936 | JGI IMG/M metagenome (IMG submission 11936)
GATCGAGTAGGCGGGGACATCTTTGGTGACGACGGAACCGGCACCGATGACGACGCGGTCACCTAGGGTGACTCCTTTGAGAATGATGGAGCGAGCTCCAATGAAGCAGCCGCGGCCGATTTTCACCGGTTTGGAGTTTTTGGAGTATTCGGTAAGCCATGAAAATCCCATGCCGGGAGCGTGAAAATCGTTGTCCAAAACCATAGAGCCAGCTCCAAGAATTGTGTCTTCACCGATTTCAATAGAGTTTCCGGCGACAATTACGCTACTACTAATTCCAACTCTGTCTCTAAGTGTAAGCCGAGCGGTGGGGCTCATTGTGCGGAGAACACAAGGGGAGGAGCCACCTAGCGGGTTGGCGCGGGTGGAGCTATCGAGAGTCACGTGGGAGCCGAGGGAGATGACGGAGCCGGGATAACGGCTGCAGATCGGATGGCCGAAAAGCCGGACAGGGGATGATATTTGGAAGCCACGTATTTTTAGCTCCAACAACCACAACAAACCGGGAAGCTGACGAAGGAGATGGCGGAATTGCCCAGCGATTTGCAATAGGCTCATGCCCCAAGCTAGAACTTAAACGATGGACGGGACATGAAAAAAATAGCCATTCTCGCGGCGTTTCCGTTGCACCACTTAAAAGGGTTTGGAAAGGCGTTTCAGCCAAAAGGGCATTATGCCACTTGGTTGCCGCAGATCGCAGATGCTTGGGATGGACAGAAGGAAGTGGAGATTCATTGGGTTGTCATGTCGGAGTTGGTGAAAGAGAGACGAGATGTTTGCGAGTGGGGGCAGATGTTTCATGTATTGCCCACAAGTCAGAGTGGGCGTTCTGCCACGTTATTCCGTGAGGATCGGAAAGCGATCCATGCAGTTTTGAACGAAATTCAAGCTGATCTTGTGCACGGTTGGGGTACAGAGGATGTGTATGGGTTGGCAGCTGTACTTTCAGGAAGGCCTAACATTGTTTCGATGCAGGGCATCCTCAGTTATTATGCCCTAAAAAACAGGATGCCTGCTCGTAGTTACCTGCAAGCCATGCTTGAGCTCTTTATTCTTTGGAAGGCCGAAAAAGTGACGACAGAAAGTGAGTGGGGGCGAAACGTGGTGATGAAAAGAAACCCCTTCGTCAAGGTGGAGCTAGTCGAGTACGGAGTGCAGCAGGTGTTTTTCCAAAAAAAATGGCAGCCAGAAGAGACAAAACCTTTTGCCTTATTTGTGGGAGGAATCTCACCACGAAAGGGAATTCAAGATCTTGTGGAGGCTTTTCGGGATCCAAAGCTATCAAGTAGCGAGCTGGTTGTGATTGGAGGTGGGGAAGGTGTGTGGTCGGAAAATCTGCGGAAAAGTGCCCCGCCCAACATACGATGGCTGGGGAGAAAGACAGCAGAGGAAACGGCTGAGTACGCGTCAAAAGCGTGGTGCTTGTTATTGCCGACAAGGGCGGATACCAGTCCCAATGTAGTAAAAGAGGCGAGGGTGATAGGCTTGCCCGTGATTACGACGCGAAATGGGGGGCAGGCCAGTTATGTGAGGGATGGAGAGGATGGATATTTTGTCGAGTGCGGCGATGCGGATGGATTAATTCAAAATATAGGGAAAGTGTTGGGATGTTTTGGCAAAGCCAAAGAGATGGGTGATCACGGAAAACAAAACTTTAGGGAGCTATTTATGGCAAAGCGAACTGGGGATGGATTTATGAAAATGTATCGGACAAATGGCCAATGACTGGATCAAAGGTGTTTGGAAGTTGTCAGTCGGCGCTGATATTCTTCAAGCAAACGATCGCCGTAATCTTGCCAGGTGTTTTTAGCAGCACCTTTTTCAAGTGCGGCTTTACCCATTTTCAGGTTCAGTTCGGGGTCTAAAGCAGCCCGAATCATAGCATCGGCTATATGTTGGGGATCTCGGCCGCGGACGATAAGCCCTTCAATGCCATCCCGGACTAGCGTGGTGGCCCCGCTTTCATGAGAAGCTATGATGGGCAAGCCCGCTCCCATGGCTTCTGAAATAACACGCGCAAAGCCTTCCTCTTGCGAGGGAAAGACAAACGCGGTGCATTTTTGCAGTATGCCCGCAAGAGTGGTGTGATCTACATGAGGAATATGAGTAAAGAGACCATCCCATCTGGGCTTTTCCTTTGCGAAATCCCGCTTGTAGTCACCGACACAGATCAACTCTGCATTTGGAATAACCCTTTTTACGAGCTCAAAAGCACGAAAGAGATACTGATATCCCTTGCGTAAACAAATCGTGCCAACACATATAAACTTGGGGGTAGTCGGAATAATGGAACGGGATTTAAATAACTGGGAATCTACGCCGAAGGGATTCACGAAGCATTTTGTTTCTGGGAGGCCATTCAAGAGCATGGTTTCTTTGACAAAAACAGAAGGGCAGAGAATCAAGTCGGCCATTTCGAGCTCTTGGGTCATCCTGCGGAAAAACCGTCCTGGAATAGGAACCTTTTCCCCTCGGCACCATAAGTCGCATTCCCGCTGCCAGAAACCTCGATACGTAACGGGGTGAGTATTTGGGCAGTCCACGACTTTCAAGGCGCCTCTTGATGAGGGGTGGCGGAATCCTTGAATGCCAAATCCCATAATGGATTGAATGACATCGTAGGATTGGCTTCGAAGCTCTTTTTCAAGCCATGTGTCATAAAGATATGGAAAAAAATACGTGGCCTTTTCCTCAAGAATCTGGGAAGTGCAGTGATAAAAAAACTTCATGGCGACATGATAAGGCCAGCACCGCCTGTAAAGTTGGGGGGGAAGTAAACTGGGTTTTTTGTCGGCCATCAAAAGAGCGGAAAGAGCGTTTCTTTTGTGGAGGGCCACGGAGGTGTGCCCCAAGTACCAACTTCTTGTAGTCGCTAAAATAACCTTCATATATTATTGGACTTATTTGCAGAAGGTATCTTTATTCAAGAGCTTCATAAACGCCTGAGAATCATTAAATTTCGAACTGAATTGAACACTTTAGGTTAAAGCTCTCCAAGCCCAAATTGCGGTTGGGTCTATGCCTTGGCATATTTGAAATTTGTGTCTCTCGAGCCAAAGAATGCAATTGCGTTTTATAGTATCCCCATGAGTTTCCAGGTAAATCGACCCTACTGAGTCTTCGTAACCTGCAAGCCCTGCCAGAACATCACATTCCGCCCCTTCTACGTCGATTTTTAAAAACTCAGGGGGTGGCAAACCCTCTTTATCAATTAAGTCGGCAATAGAGATTATCTTTACTTGAATCTGCGCAATAGTTTGCAAGTTTGGGTCTTGATGTGTTGATTCAAGACGACCCCCTCGTGAATCATTTTTGCAGTCAAAAATGGCCTGACCCGTTTTGGAGCCAACAGCCCACGGGAAGACTTGTGATGAATTTGGAATGCCTCGATAATTTAGTAAGCATACTTCGAAATTCTCCGGCAGAGGCTCGAATCCGTAGATAGTCGCCTTTGGAAATAAAGAAGCGAAAAAGAGTGAGGAAACGCCCACATTTGCCCCCAAATCGTAAATAACCCTCGGGTGAATTGAGGGGAGATTGACGGGCATAATTGAAGAGCGAGGCGAAAAAAATTCAGAAATAGTCGTAGTTCCAACCCCGTTGTCCCTCACGTAAACTAGGACTGGCTTTCGAAAGGCATCAAAAATCGAAAAAGCCAATATCCTGCTATTGAGAAATGTGGCCAGGCCCCGAAAAACTAAGGAGGGTTTAAGTGCCATGTAAAACAACAAGCGAAGCTTTTGTTTTAGCGTGCTGCCAAGTGAAATCGCACAGCTGACACGACTGAAAAAAAGAGAAATATTCATGGAGGACTACTAATTGAAGCAGGAAAACAACGACAGAAAACATCTAAGCAACTACGGTTGTTCATGGAAAAGCAAAAAAACGGCTCACAATGAGTCTGATCGCCCCAAAAGAGAACTAAGTTTGGCCAAACAATCAGCCCGTAGGCTGGCAGAAAAGACATAAAACCATCCCGAGACTGCCGCAAGGGAAACAACAATCCCTCCCCAGAAAAGCATGGAGATTGGGCTGAAGCCCATTTTGCCTAGCGTAAAGGAAAGCATAAATACAGAAACGGCAATCGCTGCTGCCACCACTGAGGGGCGGATTATATTATTTGTTAAGCCCAGCACCTTTCTAACCGCACAAAAACTAAGAACGCCTGTTACAGTTAGGTGAACAATTAAGGACGCCGCCAGGACTCCCATGATTCCGTACTGCGCCGCCGCAGGGATGGCAACCGCTAAAAATACGCACCCTTCGAGAAGGTAGATATGACGAACTGGCCGATAACCAAGCATTAGACCAAAAACTGTAATGAGGCATCGCGTTATCGAGGTTGAAATGAGGAGTCCGGCTAGTAAGCCATCGAAAGCAAGATTCCAGCAGATTGTGCCAGAGGACCAGAAAGAGACAAAAGTGGTGTTTCCGGCAATCAGTCCAACGGCCCCTAAAGTGGCCAGAAAAGCGGTAATGGAAATAATGTGGCTGAATCGCAGGTTGAATCTAGCCGTGTCACCACGGACAAACATCTCAGTAAGGCCAGGAGCAGAACTCTCGATAATTCTGCCTGTCAGCTGCTGGCCCATGGTAAAAAGTTTTGTGCCAATAGCAAAGGTAGCAGCGGCATTCAGGCCCACCGCGCGGCTCAGAATCATGATCTGACTAGCATTCACAAGCTGAGAACCTATGGAAACCCAGACAACATCTTGACCGAAAGAGAAAATCTTTCGAAAGAGGAGCAAGTTCGGCCGCCCAAAATGGCCAGCGGAAGGGTAGAAGCCGCTTTTCCAGCAGATCAGAAACGTGATCATAGGACCTAGAATCGCGGCAGGGATTCCAGCCAAGGCGAAGCTGTAAATTCCCCAGCCCAAATGGAAGCCAGCCCACAAAGCGGCGAAGCTTGTGAGAAGAGTAAGCGAACCGAGGCCGTAAGAGACATCTATTCGTTGGAAGGCCCAGAGAGGAGCTCCAAGAGTTCGGAGAGCGACTGAAAGCCCGGTAAGAAAGGTGATAATAATAAGGACATTGGTAAAGTCGCCGGCAAGGTGATCTGGTACGGCAAACAAGGTTGGAGCGAAGAAAGAGAAAGCCACCCCAGCAATCGCAATCAGGACACCTTGGATGGCAAAGACGATCGCACCAGTAAGAAGGAGGCTCCCATAGCCGCCACCATTCACATCATCTTTGCGATCAGCGATAAACCGGCTGACAGCAGAGGAGACGCCGAGGTCGAGCAGTATTAGATATCCAGTAATCTGCTGGGCCAGGGCCCAAAGACCAAACTGCTCCTTGCCAAGGTAGTGAAGGGCAAGGGGGATGCTGGCTGCGGTATAAGCGATGTTGATGGCGGTTGCCAGATAGCCAGCGCCCAGGCCTCGAATAAAATTGTGGGTACGACTAGCCATAAAAAGTTTAGCCCCAATTGCTGAAGGAACTCATGTTGAAAATACAGGCAGTCTTAGCAAAAGGCTTGCAATGAATTGGGGGGAGGAGATGTGGGCGGCTTTCATCTGGCTTGAGGGGGGGTGCCCGCGCTCCGAAGCGGTCTGTAGTTTTCCTAACAAGAGACTGAAAGTAGAGCCTAAAAAAGAATTATTTTTGGAGACCGAGTCGTGGTTGAGCATTGGAATCTCGAAAGGACCAACAACGAGACACCCGCAGGCCTCAGCTTCAGCTGAAGCGAGCCCAAAACTTTCGTACCGAGATGAGGAGAAAAAAATCTTGGACTCCTGCATGCGGCGGGCGAGATCAGGCGGTGATAGGGGGGAGAGGAATGTGATTCGGGGATGGGGGGATCTAGTCGGAAGGCCAGAACCTATGACGAGGGAGGTCCAGGAGGGATTTGTATCGAGAAAAGAGAGGAGGGTTTTTAGGAGAAGAGGGAGGTTCTTCTGGTAAGATTCCCAGCGGCCGACAGAGATAATTTGATTCTTTTTCTGAATGGTAGGGTCGAGCTTAAAGATATCGGTCTGAAAGGGGTGAGGAACGCAGTGAATCTTTTTTGGGTCGGCGCGCAGGCGGGTGGCGAGAGATTTCCAAAGTGCGGTGGCATGGGGGGTTTCGACAAGGATAGAGGGCAGAAGCCGAAGGGTTTTTCTTAAGCGATACTCGATCCAAGGGGTGGCGAGGATGGAGGTGAAAGAGTAGAAAATTGAGGCAGGGATGGAGAGAAGAGATGGCAAGTGGTAGGTGCGGTCGCGAAAGTAGTCGAACCGACGTTTAGCGTAGGTGAGAAGACCGCAGGAGGCGGTGCGCATGCCGTCGCTATCGGCTCGTTCGATAACGTGGGGTGTGGCAGAGAGGGCAGCTCGGCGGATGGGGTCGTATTTGGGACGGGTCCAGAGGCCGAGGATGACGAGATCGGTATGATGATCCTTCCACCAGAGCGAATCGCGGACGTCCTTTTGAGAAACCCAGAGAACAGGAGGAATGGGTGATTTCGAATTTCGGATTTCGGAATGCGAAAAAGAATCTGGGGCGGGACTTGGTTCGGTCGCAGGGTGCACGACGAGAAGGGCGTTGTGGCCGAGGTCACGGAAGGCTTTTGTCAAAAGGCCGAGGTCGCGGTGCCAGAAGAGCTGGTCGGGGCGGATGGTAAGGTCGGTGTAGAGAAGAATTTTCACAAAACTAACTACGAAATACCGAGAAGAGTTAAAGTGTTCAGTAATCAAATTAGAACGGGAGTAGTCATCCTTCAAGAAGGGAGATTTAAGGCCAGAAATCTTTAGGCTGATAGAATCATCAAACGAAAAGGAAATGTGCAAATGATAAGGCAAAGTTCAATTGCACAATTGGAACCGATATCGGTACTCTGTCTGCATGGGAGCAGGCGAGTTAGGACAAGAAAGCCTGAGGCCAGCTATTTTTCCTGTTGGCTTAGGGACAGGGAGGCTTGCCTCTCTCGGGGCTGGGTATAGCAAAAAAGACGCTTTTCAGTGCATGGAGACAGCGATGGAGCTAGGAATCAACTTAGTTGATACCGCTGATTCTTACGGAAGCAGTGACTGCGAGAAACTACTTGGATCAATCTTAAAGGAAATGGGATATCCGATGCTTGTCAGCAGCAAGGCAGGATATCGATTCTGCGATTTACCGGGCCCCTTGGGCCTCTTCAATCAGGTGGGAAAAAAGATTCTAAATAAAGTTGGCCAACGACAGTGTTTTACCCCCAGATACATAAAGGAATGTTTGGAGGGGAGTCTTCGCCGACTACGGACGGGAAGGCTAGATTTCTTTTTCCTGCATGACCCCACGGAAAGTGCATTGATGGATGACAAACTAACGGAAACATTGCTGCAAATTAAGAAAGCGGGGGATGTCCGCTTTCTTGGGATCGCTTGCTCTCCAAAAAACGCGGAAAAGCTGAGTGCCAAACATCCCCTTGGCGCGTGGGTGCAGACACAGGTTAACCCTTGGAGCGGCGTGGGGATAACTGGGGGAAAATGGTCGGAAAGAAATATCATGGCTAACCACGTCTTTGGAGGGACAAAAGTTTCACAGTACGGGGAATCTTTGCAGGGTATCGCCAGAGAAGAAGGCATCACTCCTCGACAACTTTTGATTGGATTTGGCCTGCAACAATCAGGGGTTCGTTGTGTTCTTGTGGGGACAGGAAGGGCGGATCATTTGCGGGAAAACGTAGAAGCAACGAAGAAAAAATTGTCTGAGAGGTCGCTAGCGGCGTTGAGGGCAATGATCCATAAAAACTCATGATCGAAGATGCTAGTGAAATTCCCAATCAGAAAAGGCTGGATACCACTGTCTGTATCTTGGGGGGCGGAGCTGTCGGGATCACCTTAGCGCGTGAGCTAGTTCAAAATGGAATCGAAGTAATTCTTCTTCCTGGAGCAGGAAAAAAGGAAAGAAATAGTGACCGCGATCGATATCGTGGAAGAGCCGATCCGCCAGGCTCGCATGAGCCATTAGAGGAGAACCGAAAGAGGGTTTTTGGGGGAACAACGACAGCGTGGGGGGGGCGGTGCGTGCCCTTTGATCCGATTGATTTTGAGGCACGATCATGGATTCCAAACTCGGGGTGGCCTATTGGGTCGAAGAACGTGCAACCTTTTTTGGCGGAAGCGATGAAGCTTTGTGAGGCAGGAGATGCTGACTTCGATGCGCGGAGCGCCTTCCCAACTAGCCCAGCTATGATGGTCCCAAATTTTGACGACCCCGAAGTTGTGACTTGGCCTTTAGAAAGGTGGAGCCCGCCGACAAACTTTGCCAGAAAATATGGGCCAGAACTGAGTGAAGCAAGCCGGTGTCGGATTTTGCTTCATGGGCAGGGGGTACAAATTCACCTTGCAGAAAACAAGAATGAGATCCAAGAAGTGGAGGCGAGCTCGGGAAACAAAAAAAAGTTCTTTGTTCGCGCGAAGTGTTTTGTGCTGGCGTGCGGTGGGCTTGAAAATGCCCGGTTGCTTTTGGCATCGAACCAGATTCTGCCGCCAGGAATTGGGAATCAGGAGGATCAAGTCGGTCGCTATTATCAGTCCCATCAGTTTGGGGTATGTGGGCATGCCGTTCTGCGTGAACCCCGGAAAATGGTGTATGACTTTGAGAGGGACACGCAAGGAGCATTCGCCCGCAGACGTTTTTGGATGACGGCACTTGGGCAGCAAGCTCATAAAATGGGGAATATTATAGGATTCTTTTTTCGACAGAGTCAGGATGCCTCATTTCACCGGGATCCGCTGACTTCCTCTGTTTATCTAGCCAAAAACTGTCTTCATCGGCTAAGGCAGGGCCTGCCTGGAATGAAGCGGATGTGGAACGAAGACAAGGTTGAGATGGGAAACCATTTACGAGTTGTTTTTCGGGAAGCTCCCCAGCTCGTCCCCCAGGTTCTTGACCTCACGAAGAAGCGGTTTTTTTCGAAGCGGCGCCTTCCCTTCGTGCTGCCTTCACAAAGAAACAACTATTTCCCACTTTATTATCAGGCTGAGCATGCCCCGACACCAGAGAGCCGATTGGTGCTGACTCCAGGGGAACGGGACGACTTGGGGATGCCCCGGCTTCTGGTCAAAGTTAAGTTTTCAGAGCTCGATCTTCATACGGTACGAAGCTTTTTCAGGGTATTCGGGAAGCGGATAGAGGCCAGTGGAGCCGGTAAATTCTTTTACCAAGAAGAAAAGCTCGAGCAGCAGTTCGCCGACAGAAAACAAACGTTTAATTCTAACGCCCACCATATTGGGACGACGCGAATGTCGGACAACCCAAGGACTGGAGTTGTTGATTCGAATGGCCGCGTGCATGGGATAAGCAACCTTTACGTGGGAGGTTCATCGATCTACCCGACTAGTGGTCACGCAAATCCAACTCTGCTGGCCGTCATGCTTGCCCTGAGACTAGCGAAAAAGTTGCTGAACGAGTGCGGCAAATAAGTTTCCAAGCAAAAAGCTTTTCAACTGGCCTCATTGGAATAACAGTTACGAAATGCGCGTGCTGATTGCGGCGATCGCTTGTAACCCAAGATTAGGCTCTGAGTCCTATGTGGGCTGGACCTCCGTGAATGCAATTGCGCTTGATCATGATATCCACGTAATTACCAGTGGGGCAGGGCAGGTGGATATCGAGAAAGAAATGGCAGGTCATCCTTTAAGAGAGAAGATGACATTTACCTACATTGGAGAGCCAATCCGTTGGCATGAAAATCGGCTGATTGCTCGGCTCCAGTCATGGATTTCCTATAGAAAATGGGTTGATGAGGCTAAACGGGTAGCAGAACAACTTTGCAGCAAACACCAATTTGACGTTCTGCATCATGTAACCTATGCGACGTGGAGGATGGGAACGCCTTTAGCAGGGCTTGGTCGTCCATTGATCTTTGGTCCTGTAGGTGGAGGAGAGAAGTTCCCTTTTCGCTTTTTAAGCATGCTGAGTCCTATGGCTAGGTGGTTTGAGATTGCGCGAACGATTTCAGGATGGATTGCCGCAAAAAGCAAAAATGTTAGGCAAGCAGCGCAAACAGCTAATTTGCTTTTAGCGAATAACCACGAAACAGAGGAGCTTCTTGAGGACCTCGGTGCACAAAAGGAAAAAATAAAGTTGATGTCGCAGTCCTTCCTAAGCCCCGAGCGGATGGCTAGTTTAAAGTGTGTCGGTCCAAAAGGTTCTTCCCGTGAGAAGTTGGTAATCTTTGCAGGTGGCAATTTAGAGGGAAGAAAAGGTGTTGCGATTGCATTGGAAGCATTGGCCAGTTTAGTTAAATGGGATATTCCATTTGAGTTTACTTACGGTGGAAGCGGTCCTGAGTTGAGACATCTCCTGCAGATAGCAGGCAAGCTTTCACTACCTTCGGATGCGGTGAAAATAGGGGTTATTCTTGAAGGTGGCGATTATTTGCGGGCTCTTAAAGATGCGCATATTTATCTTCTGCCGAGCCTGCGCGAAGGGGCCCCTGTGACGATGATTGAAGCGATGGCCGCCTCTTGTGTTCCGATGGTGGGAAGCTGCGGCGGAGCCGCCATGTTGGTGACACAGGATTGCGGAAGGTTAATTTCTATTACAACTCCTAACCAGATGGCCCTAGAAATCGCGGCGGAGATCAAAACCCTCTGGAGCAGCCCTGGCCTTCTAGAAAAATTGGGGAGCGCCGCTGTGGAGCGGGTTGCGAGTCGGTGTTCCGAGAGTTTTTACCGAGAGCTAATCAACGGTCATTATCAGTCAATTTGCGGCAAAAACTAGACTACGGGACGAGGGGCTCCACTAAAGAAAGCCATTGGGGAGAGAGGAGGGGGGTTCTTTGACGATTGGTTTTTAATTAAGGAAGAGATTGCTCACGCAAAACTCCCGATCACTCATGTTTCCCATCGGCGGGCAAAAATTAATCACGGGGAGGAGGAGAGACTTAATGAACTTAGTCACTCGTGGACGGGCATAAGTGAAGCGATGGCTATGTAGAATCCAGATCTATTTGCTCTGGTTGTTTAAGTTATTCCGAGCACAATTTTAGTGATGAATACTAAAAAGGCAGGTTTTTCAATGGCATTAGTTTTAGGGGCACTCGCCGTACTCTATCCCCTTGTTTCTGCTTGGCTTGGTTTTCCCCCTTATCGGGATATCCATTTGGGAACTGCATTGTCCTTCATGAATGGTGGAGTGGATTTTTTCCGTCCGGTAATCGTCGGCTTTAACGGGAACAATGTGCCGACGATACAGGAGGTTCCTTGGTGGCAAGCTGGGGCGAGCTGGGCGCTTCGGATAGGTGGCGGGTGGTGGGGGTCAGCCAATCTCTTTTCCCTGCTAATATTTTCACTTGGAGTGATCCCAGTTTTCCGAATGGGGAAGCGATTCTTGGGTGAAGAAGGGGCATGGTGGGTCGTTGGAAGCTTCCTAGCCCAACCTCTTGTTTTCCAGTATGCGGGCACGGCATCTACAGATGGAATGAGCCTTGTCGCGGCTTTGTGGGCGTACGATCGGATTCGCGCATTTGCTTATAAGGGCGGCTGGATTAGGGCTGTGATTGCGTCGGTTGTGGCGGCTCTGGCGGCCACGCTTAAGCTGCCTTTTTTCATGGCGGCAGGGTTGGCGGTTGCCATTGAGGTCCTTTGGAAAAATTTCAGTAAGCCTGCTGTTTGGGGTCGGTTGGCATGGGTGGCTACATTTTCCGCCTTCGCCTTACTGCTCTGGACCCGGTATACCGACAGCTGGTTTGAAAAAGCTTTGTGGCCGTTGGTGGATCTGCGAGTCGGTCACAACCCAGAGATGGTTTTCTGGTATTTTGGGGATTGGGCATATCGACTTTCTCCAGCAGTCTGGGTCAAAGCGATTTGGAGGATGGCGAACTGTCTGCTGGGAAGTTTTGCTCTTGGGGGTGTCCTGCTGTTGGGGCTTTGCTTGCCAGGAAACAAGGAGGCAAGGGCTTGGCTTCTTGGGGCGGTCCTGACAACGGCCGTCTTTTCTCATCTGGTTCTGCATCACAGCCACTACTATTTGATGTTTTCGCCCGCTGTGGCGCTGGCGATGGGGGGCGGCTGGATGTGGCTAATGAAAAAATGTTTTCCGAAAGAAGAAGGACTTTCAGCCGTTGCCGGCGCAGGCTTGATCCTGATAACTTTTGCAGCTCTTTTCCAAGGGCTGATTGGAATGAAGGTTGTCCAGCAGTTCGATCCTTATCCCAAGCGAATCGCAAAGTTGGTTCAGGATCATACAAAAAAGGAAGATCGGCTCCTCATTATCGGAGGCGGCTGGGGCGGGGATGTTCTGTTTCGGGCCAAACGGCAGGGGCTCTCGATCTGGAACACCCAGTTTCTTGAGGATTCAGCAAACTTAAAGAAAGCCCGCGAACTGGGCTTTACCAAGTTGGTCGTGGTCCGAGAATCTCCCCTGTTGGTCGCGTTACAAAAGACAAACCCTAGCGGAGCAGAGTACTCTGGTGAACCTTTTTCCAGCGCCCTTTCTCCCATCACTGTGCGCTGGCCAACTTTATATAAGGACGAGCAGCTGATGATTCGCGAAATTCCATCTAACTAAGATTCAACTGTTTCGACGATAGTCTCCTCGGCTAAAATATTTTTCTAGCCAGAGGTAGAGAACGATAAAGAGGTAGCGACTTCCCATTTCTCTAATCTTCAATTTCGCGATTCCGTGGCGACGATTGCGCCAAGTGATGGGAATGACAGCAAAGGAGTAGCCGCGAATGATGGCTTTGAGGGGTATTTCCACCGTGAGGTTAAAGTGGGGAGAGAGAAAAGGCCGGAGGCCATCCAAGCAGGTTTTGCGGTAAGCCTTGAAGGCGTTGGTTGTGTCGTTCAGGCCGTGGCGAAAGAGCATGCGGATGTAAAAGTTTGCTAGTCGATTCACCACCCACTTAATGGGGGGGTAGTCGATCGTTCCGCCGCCTTTCATAAACCGGCTGCCAAAGACACAATCGTATCCCTCGTTGAGCTTGCTCCAGTATCGGGCCACGTCCCGACACCGACAGTCGTCCGACTCATCGGCCATCATAATGACCGCAGCGTCCCCTTTCATTTCGTCGAGGCCCCGAATAATGGCCCGCCCGAAACCATGGGGTGCGGGGTTTTGAATAGGTCGAAGGTAGGGGCTGGTTTGGGCGATCTCCTGGAGAATGGGCAAAGTCCGGTCTGTGCTGCCATCGTCGACGACGATAATTTCATGGGGGACTTTTTTTAGATCAAGTTCGAGATGGAGATGTTGAACCGTCGAGGCAATGCAACCCTCTTCGTCACGTGCGGGAATCACTACACTCAGCAGTTGCAGCGCGTTCATTGAGGCTTTCTTAGGATCACGAGGAACTGTTTTCCAAAAAATCTCCAAAGAAAAGG
>JGI12547J11936_1000272_pt1 | contig 13233 bp, 9 predicted proteins | sample LakEriepJuly2011_2_FD_11936 | JGI IMG/M metagenome (IMG submission 11936)
GGTCAGCACCGCAAACCGACGGCCGGGTGGCAAAGCTAGCTTCCCCTTCTCCCCAAACGAAGCGACGTACTTGGCGTTGGCTGTTTCTACTTCCTGAACAATCTGACTTTTGCTCATGCGATAGCTCCTTCCACGGTTGGGTTTAGGTCAGAATGATTCCCATCCTCTGGCCAAAACTTAAGGCCATACAAGGACCGCCGCCTCCTCATGTCAACGTTCCCGCCCGCCGCGGGCGCCCCGCCAATCAAAAATTAAACATTAAACTTCCAAAATTCCATCCCCACCTTAATCCTACAACCCTCCATAGCTCCGCCCGAGTCCGCGAGGTTCGGAGCGACGGAGGGCCCCCTAGCCGTAAATCGCGTGGGTCCCTATGTCGACGGTGTACACCGTGTCTCCCTCCAGGTAAAAAACCGCGCGCAGATCCTTTTCGATCACTACCGAGTGAACCGTCTTTTTGTACAAAGAGGAAAGGCTATGGATCTTGTGGACTCCCAATGACGGAGCAAAGGGATCCTGCCTAAAGATGCCCCACACTTGGCGGACGGCCTCCTTTTGTTTTGCCGGCAGGCGGTAAAACTCCCGCCAAAAGGTTTCCGAGGCCTGGTACCGATACTTCAACGCGCCGAACCCGGGGGCTCTTCACGCAAGGCACTTTCCATGTCCACCGTCAGGCCCTTCGCGATATCCCGCATCCCCTGCCGAAAAGTAGCCGGTACGTCCGCCTCCGTGATCTCACCCAGCTTCTTCCAGACCGCTGCCCGGTCCGTTGGCGACAGCTTGGGAAGCTCTTTGAGAATCTCCGTCACGCTCATATCCATACTTTAAACCCTCCCCATTTCGCATCAAGCCCCACCTTAATCCCTTTCTTCTGTGCCCCCTGCCCCCTCCCGCCTTTCACCTAAAACCCGATCTTCCTCTTCGGCTCGTCTTCTTCAGTAATTAGCTCCTGGATGGCCTGGAACACCGTCCCAAACTGTTCGTCATACCGCTTCTCCATTTCCGCAATTTTACGGGCCAGCTCCCGGTTGGAGTCCATCAAACGTCTTAGCTGCACAAACGTCCTCATGATGGCGATGTTAACTTCCGCCGCCCGATCCGACTTCAACACGCTCGAGAGCATCGCCACCCCCTGTTCAGTAAAGGCCATGATCGGTTTTCGTCGCCCTCCCCACCCCAAACTTGATGTACCAATTTGGCACTTCAAGTTTGTAACCTCCTCATTCACAAGCATAAACATGAAATCGGAAGGGAACCTTTTTGCGTTTCTTCGAACCGCTCGATTGAGAGCTCGAGTTTCCACCCCATAAAGCCGTGCCAAATCTGCATCCAGTATCACCCGTTCTCCCCGCACATATCGGACTAACCCAGCCAAAGCCTCAGCTCCCTTTTCCATCAACATCTTCATACATGATTAAACCGCCCAAACCCCAAAAGGGTTCGCCGATTTTCAGTAATTTTTACATTCTCACATTCACACTTTCACACCTTCCAACAATCCGAAATTCAAAATTAAAAATCCGAGATTTCCACCTCCCGCCTTTTACCTGCCCCCGCGGACCATAGGTCCGCCAATGTCCTACCCCATCTGTCACTATTTCACCCATGAACCAGAGATTTTTAACCTTAAAAACCCTTCGTAGCTCAGCGAGGTTTACCGATACTGAGCGTAGTAGGGCCATCTTCACCATCATGCCCATCATCTTATCTCTGTTACTAGTCGACCCGTGCTTCGCCTGGGACGACGATGAAGAGTTCGATGCTCCGTCCCGTTCCACCCGCAACAACTCGTCCATCTACTCCACCTCCACAAAAAGCCTTCTGCAGAACGAAGATCTCTACTCCCCCAAACAACCCACCCAACCCCAGCAAGCTTACGAAGTCAGTCGCACTCGTGCTCTTCACATCGACACGATTCAAGAGGCGAATGATAAAAGATCCCTAAAAAACGAGGAGTTTATGGCCGACTCCCAACGCCGCTTCGAGAAACAGGAAGCTCAACAGGAGAGGCACCACGCCCAGATGGCTAAACAGCAGGAGATCTATGACGAGATGGATCAAGAGGAGTGTGAGATGGCCGAGTTCTTAGGCGGAGTTTACAAAGCGACGTTTGGTGCCACCACCGGCCGCAACTCGGCCGTGACTTCGGACGGCTATGTTTATCGGAGCGGAAACAACTTCATCACCCCGAAGGGGATCTATACCAAGAGTGGAAACACCTATGCGGGCCCCGACAGCTTCACCACACAAACAGGCACACTATTCTTTGGGAACGAGGGCACCACCATCCAAGCCGGAGGCGCTTTTTTCACAGAGGGAGAATCTGGCTACATCGTTNGCCCCAACTGCCGCAACATCTCCACCTGGCGCTCACGATGATTCCCCTTCCAGCTGTCCTCTGCCCCCTTAAACCCTCCATAGCTCCTCCCGAGTCGGCGAGGTTCGGAGCGACGGAGGGCCTTAACCCCTTAACCCCTTAATCCCTAACCCCCCCATGACCCCCGCCTTCATCATTCTCACTTTGTTTAAAGTCTTCGTCTACATCGTCGGACTATTCAGCGGCATCGCCTTCGCCATATGGCTGCGATCCAGACTCTGAATATCAAAGGACTAAGATGTCGGTGTTTTGGTCCCATTCAGTTTGAGTTTAATCCTGTAGCCCTGGTTCCCAGCTTTTCTTTGTGTCGTCCCTCCCAACTAATTACCTCACTTTTCGAAGTCGTATTCGGAAGAATTTGCAAAATCGAGTAGGTAAAACTGCCGGGATAATCAACCCCGGACTGAACGAGCCTTTTAAGTTGTTTGTTATTGTTGTGGCCACTTGAGGCGTATCCACGCCAGCGACCCCAGATCCCCTGACTTCCGTAGGCTGATCCGACATATTGCCTGCCTGTTTTGGCGTCTAATATCAGATAAACGCCAGCTACCGAGGTGAGCCGTGATTTCCATTCATGATTATTCTCAGGATTGCTGAAGATGTCGCATAATTGAACGTGGGTTAATGTAAATTCAAGATAGTCTTTAAACACATCCAACGAGTGACCACTTCGTCGTATTTCGATAACCCGCTTATTTCTAGTTTTCTGATGCCAAGACTGGGCTGCCTTCCCCCAATCAATAATCAAGCGCCCCTCAAGTGCCTCGTAACCCTTTTCGTGATGAATTTCATAAAAGTATTTTGCGTCTTTTAGTGACTCAGGAAGGCCTTTTGCCAATGCCCCTAAATGGCCGTCTTTACGCCCGTGAATTGAATAAACCCCTATAAACCGAGCGGAGGTGCTCTCCCATCCAGTGAATGAGACAATTCGTTCAATATTATCGAAGACTGGTTTGTTTTGGTAAGCCTGATAGGCCTCAATTAATTCACGGCTAGAGTCCTTTGAGATATTAAATCTTTTATCCTGATGCCGAACCATTTTCGTTTTTTCTGGCTTAAACCCAAACAAACCAAGCAAATCAATTGCTCCAAGCTCTTTCATTACCATCCCCTTTACTTCCTCAAATGATCCGCTGTCACCCAATCGCCGGGGGCCCGTAGGTACTTCCAGAACGTCCAACCGTTACAGGTGCGGCGCTTACAGGCCTTGGCCGCAGCCGTAGATAGGGATTCATAAACCTTCCCGCCAAACCGTACTCTACCACCTTTGAGCAGCTGAGCCCTTAGCTTCTTGCCCTTGAACCATGCCCTTAGCTTTGTTCTCCGAAACTTTACTCCCCGCCCGTTTGAAGCCAGTTTTTTTGGCTTATCCCCAAAAAGAAGGGCTACCTCGTAATTTAGTCGGTCCTTCACATCTCGAGCAAAGCGGCGGCGAATGTCTTCCGACTTTGGAAACTTCCCTTTTTGTTTATTCCCTTTGGGCTGAACGATTCGAAGAATCAGAGACTCAAGTTCCCTGAGATGTTGTTCTCCGATGGTCAGATAAACACTAAACCTGTCCCAGGAACTGCCGTGCCGATCATGCAGATGACTTTTAAGACGCGGGCGTAAATTCTTTGCCAAACCCACGTAGTAGAGCTTCCCCTTCCGATAGAGGGCATACACCCCGTTCCTTCTGCGAACATACTGCTTAATAATCTTCTGATGCTTCTCCAAAGCATCACGGGAGATGTCTTCAAGATGCTGACAGACAAGGTGGGTCGTGTGTTTCCGACGCCCCATCACTTAACCAGCTCCATTAACTTGCCGTAGCTATTAATCATATCGTAACGAACCTGGTCTGAGGTGATTTTAGCAAAGAATTTGCGAGCACATTCGATTTTTGACTCCTCAGTTTTACGAAGCTCCATGGAGGACATGGATCCTTTGGTCTCGGCAATAAAGTACACGTGCTTCACCTTATCTTTGTTAAAAGCTATAGCCCAATCGGGATTGTAGTTACCCACCGGTGTTGGGATATGGAAGCTCTTAGGAAGCTTTGCATATACAATAACTTCACTGCTGGCATCTAGTTCCCCTACAAAGTCACGCTCGATAGTCGAATCAGTAAAGACATAGTCGTAAATATGACGGTTTGCCTTAAAGCCTTTACTCAGATCCTCCTTTCGCTCAGTGAAGATGTCAGGAGCCTCGTATGAACCTGCAGTAGTGTCATAGGTAATGTGCTCGACGATCACAGTAGCCTTCTGCTCGTTTATGAGAGTGCCGGCCTTAAGAATAAAGTCTTCAGGGTTTGCCTTATACTGAGAAAAGGCCGTGGGATTAATTCGAAGCAAAATAGTGGCAATGGTCTTCCGTGTCAGTTTGGTGTCATCCGCCAGTTTTCCAATTAGGTCGTATTTTACTGAAGAGCGCGCGGAGCTAGTTAGATAATCGGTTGTGTTTTCCTGAACCACAAACGCGTCTCCTTTTTTTACCTCCTCGTAACTGGCTTCCTTTTTCTGCTCACCGGCAGTAACCGTATACTGGAGCGGCGTTACTTTTAGTTCCTTATCCAGCGTCTTGATGCATTTCTCGATCAACTCTTCGGTTTTGAAATCTACCGCATAGATGGCCTTATGGTTGATTCGGCTCCAAAGCTCCTGAAACTCCTTCTTCTGAAAGTTTCCGTTAAGGGCGTTTACCTTACCCTTTCGGTCGTCTTCAATTTCAGGGAGTTGCTCCGTACTGAAGACGCTTTCGATCAGTTGCAGGACCTGCTCCTTGTAGGGCTCCAACTCTGGCGGAAGCGGAGCGAGGGTGCCTCCCTTTTTGGCCGTATGATAGGCTTCGGTGATTCGTTCGTCAGTATCCGCGTAGTCATTCTTTACTAGGTAACGTTCGACGAGCCTCGCCAACTGTGGTGTTACTATCACATCACCCGTCTGAGTCTTGAGCACCTTACCTTGAAAATACTCTGCGTTAGCTTGTTTCGGACGAGCTGAGAGCGACTCAATAGTTTCTTTTTGCAATTTGCTGACAAAGTCCTTGTAGCTCTCATTTGCTACGACCGTAAGCACGTTAACCTGATGCACGATAGCCGGGTCGTCAATGCGATCTCCGCTTTGGTTGCGAGACAGCCGCATTCCGCGCCCGACCTCCTGCCGCCGAGAGACCATATTATCGCTGTGTTTCAGTGTGCAGATTACAAAGACGTTTGGGTTATCCCACCCCTCGCGCAGAGCCGAGTGAGAGAAAAGGAAACGCACTGGCTCCTCGAAAGTCAGCAGCCGCTCCTTGTCTCGCAAGATTAAGTCGTAGGCGTCTACATCCTCTGCCTCGCCAGCTGATTCCCCGCGTGTCTTTACGTCTGGGTTCACTAGCCGCTTTGACTTCTTGTCGATGGAGAAGTAGCCGCTGTGTGTTTTGCTGGCTTGTATACCGCGAAGGTAGCGTTCGTAGGACGGATCTTCCAGTGCGAGCACCTCGTTAAGTTGACTGTTGTATTCTTCCTCAAAGATTTGCGCATATTCACCCGCCTGCTCCCCGCTTTCGTTGTAGCTTCGATACTTTGCCACTTCGTCGATGAAAAACAGTGAGAGCACTTTGATTCCTTGGGAGAAAAGCGCCTGTTCCTTTTCAAAGTGTGCTTTAATCGCCTCGCGGATCTGGATCCGGCGCAGTGCCGCTTCATTTACATCACCCGTAGCTTCCCCAGCACTGAGTACAATCCCGTTTGTAAAGCTGATCGTATTTTCGATCGCATTAACGTCAGAAACCACAAATCCCCGATACTGCTCTAACTTTTCAGACAAGGTGAAGAGATCATCGCCTTTCTTGAGGGTACGATGAACTCGCTTTATGCCGCTCTTTTGCATGAGCTCGAGTTCTGCTCGGGCTTCGGGGGGCTTGGTCGTCGCTATCTTAATTGACTCAAGGTAAAGATAAGGATTCGTCCCAGCTAATCCCTTCACGGTTATCCCTCGCACCTTGATCTTCTTTACGAGTTTCTGATTGTAGGCATCGATTGCATCGAGCCGGTAAACCTTATTGTGCTCCGTCTTGTGCGTGGCGGAGTAGCGAAGGATGAAAAGTGGGTCAAACTCGGCCAGTTTCTCAGTCGTTGCTTTGCCTTCCATTTTTTGCGGTTCGTCAAGAATAAGGATAGGCCGGTTCTTCTTGATGACATCGATCGGTCGGCGCGACTGAAAGTCATCTAACTCAAGATAGATGCGCCTGGCATCTTCACCGCGGGCGTTGAACGCCTGCACGTTGATGACCATCACATTGATCCCAGCGTCCGATGAAAAGCTCTCCAGATTGTGAAGCTGATTAGAATTATAAACAAAGTGCCGGGCTTTTTTCCCGTAGGTTTCCAGAAAGTGCTCCGCCATGATCTCGAAGGACTTCAGGACACCTTCGCGAATGGCGATGCTAGGCACCACTACGATGAACTTACTCCAGCCGTAGGCCCGATTGAGCTCGAACATGGTCTTGATGTAGCAGTAGGTCTTGCCCGTACCTGTCTCCATCTCAATATCGAGGTTTACGTCGCTTACGGAAGTCTTCTTAAGCTCCGTAGAAACCGGTAGATTTTGCCGCAGCTGTACCCCCTGGATGTTGTCCAGAATTTGTTTTAGTGGGATTGTAATCTTGTTATTAGCAAATCCTTCTCCATCAAAACCGGGTAGTTCAACTGTTTTGCTGTTGTCAACTCGACCGGGATCCAATGCATACTTCTGGCCGTGGCCTCTAGGTTGTCCAGCGAAGCAATTAGCTACAGCCTTTGTTGCATCCGTTTGGAATGCCTGATGCGTGAATTTTAGTTTCATTAACTACAGCGTTTTGACTTCGGTTTCGGGGCTTAGAAGCTTAAAGATTTGCTCAATGTTAATCTTCACGCTGTCGCTGGAGTAGCTGCTATCACGGAAGACGGCTCGCAGAGGTTTGCGTTTGGCGATATCCTTAACGACGTCCTCGCTCACCTTTGTGTCGAAGCAGGCAACGAGAGCATTGCCGTCGACGAAAAAGATCTTCTTTTTGGCGATGTTTTCTTGAGTGATGGGCAGGGACAAGTCGACACCCCAATCCACAAGGACTTGAAATAGCAAATCTTCTGCCGTGCGTTCGGATTTGATATTGTCTGCGAACGCAACGAGGTCAGCCTGCTTGACAGAGTCCGGCGCATAATACACATCTGCCATAGTTGATGTGTCGACCTTGAGAACGCGAAAACCAATATCTAAGACAACAGTTTTATTATCTCTTTTGGCAGCGTTACCAGCACGTCGAATTCGCTCCTTCGCGAGGTCAGCAATAGTGGGGAAACCTGCCTTAAAAGCAGCGCTCGTTTGTTCGCATTTTTCAGGAAGTTGTACTTGTATAAAACGCCACGTAGAAGAGGTTTCTAAGTTATAATCAATTACAGCGTGCGCAGAACTTCCTGAACCGGCAAAAAAGTCTAACATAATTCCGTCGTTACCTACGAGCCCAATAAGTTGCCTTACAAGGGCAGAAGGCTTTGGAAATAAGAAGGTATTTTTATCACCAAATAGTTCTCCTAATTCAGCAGAAGCACCTTGGCCGTAAATTCCATCGATTATTGAGTTTTGCTTAGTTTTCCTTTGTGTCCCAGTTAAGTCTCGAAGATATTGTTTGCGGCTAATTTGCCATTTTTCTCCGCGTTTACTAAAGTCTAACATCCCGTTCTCCTTCGCTTCGGCAAATTTCTCCTTACCCCAGAGCCATTGCCGCTCAGGCCAAATCTCGGACCCATCTGGAGCTAAAACTGGGAATCGAAGATTTGGGCGATCCGCCATTGAACCGGCCGGTTCAAGAGGCTGCAGGCGATAAGGCCCTAGTTTCTCGAAGTTGTCGTCTTTAAGTTTATAATAACGCTGGACCTGATCGTCCGAAAGATCCACTAGAATGTCAGGAATAAGGGATAGATCACGAGCATAAATAAGAATATACTCATGAATACTGACGATATGTTTTTCCTTAGCTCCACCTCCGTATCTTCTCTTCCATACAAGGCACTCAACGAAGTTCTTCGAACCAAATACCTCATCGCAAAGCATCCGCAGTTGTGCAACCTCGTGATCGTCAATACTTATTAGAATTAGCCCATCATCGGTTAACAAGTTTCTTGCAAGCCTAAGCCGCGGATAAAGCATTGATAGCCAGTCTGAGTGAAATCGCCCATTAGCATCAGAGTTGACAACAAGCCGATCTCCTTTTTCATTTTTTTGATTTGATCGGACAAGAAAATCTTGTGTTTTTTCTGAGTAATCGTCTCGATAAAGAAAGTCGGTGCCAGTATTGTAGGGGGGATCGATGTAGATCATCTTCACTTTGCCGAGATATGTTTCCTGCAGCAACTTCAAGGCATCCAGGTTGTCGCCTTCGATGAAGAGGTTCTTTGTCGTATCGAAGTCTACGCTCTCCTCACGGCAAGGACGGAGCGACTTTGCAATGGGAGCGTTGGCGGCGAGTAGGGCTTCGCGTTTGCCGGGCCAGTCGAGATGATACCTTTCCCGAGATCCATCCACAATTCGATCAGAGAGCTCCTGTCGTAACTGATCGAAATCAATCGCCCGCTTTACTTCTCCCGTTTTTTCATCTTTCGTCTCTACTAGGCAGTTCGGAAATATTGCCGCTACTTTATCAATGTTTTCCGCCGTCATGTCAGGTGTGTGCATTTTAAGTTTTTTCATATTCGTTTTACTTTTTTAATTGGGCGAGCGAAAGCAGGTCTTGCGTAATTTTACGTAGCTCTGCATTTAGCTCTACTTTGCGATTGAACTGCTTTTCCTGACTTAGTCGGAATTCAATTTGCTCTTTCGCTCTCTTTTTTGCCTCCAACTCATTATATCGCCCGACCTGTTCTGCCAGCCCCTCCCCAACTCTTGCAGCCAAAGGAATATGCGCTCGTACCATATGCTCATAGAGAATAGCGAGATTAAGAGCCACCGGCAAAGGCTGTTCCTTGAAAGGTGTTGAATAAAAGGGAGTAACAAAAAGTCCTTCTGTTACCCACTTGCTGGAGTCGGCTTCGCTGGGGCGTTTATATGCTACAGCGAAACAGGCCTTGCTTTCATCAATCAGCTGAAACGCCAGCGGGAACGGGATCGCCTTATCGATTGCCTGGAGCAAGTCCGGTTCGAACTCTTTGGTCCTTAGCCTGATTTCAAAGACCTGGATCTCATGGATGCTTCCGCTTGCCGGTAAATTGATTGTTTCTGGCGATAGTTTGTATTTCCAAATTATCTCCTCAACCTGATTAACGAATAGCTGCTTAAGTCGCTTTGAAGCTTTGGCGTGCTCGTAGATTTTCCCCTTAGGGACTACCCGGTTAAATTCAGCCTGCTTTGGGTAGATGAACATTGGCCGATTATTTAACGGATTGAACAACTAAAAATGCGATTAACTCAAAGTCTTCTAAACCGCTGATCTTATTCAGAAGCGCGGTAGTCTTACCACCAGTGAAAAGACTATCGATATCCTTCTCTTCTTTTAGGGCGATCATTGACTGGATTCCTTTTTGTAAAAGTTTTGAGAAGGCATCCATTTTTCTGCCTTCCTGGGTGGCTGCATTAAAAGGTTGGTAAACCTCTGGAATAGGTTCGGTCCTGTCCTTACAAGCGGCACGCGCAAGGTCTAAAAGTTTCTTTGCGTCTGTATGATGAACTACCACCTCTCCGTTTTGGGCCACATAGACCAGGTAGTATGGATGCAGACGATTTTGACGGTTAATATTCACACCATCATTCCGATTCCTAAGGGCAAAGATAACGCCAGGTACAAGTCCTTGCTCCGGAACAGCTGGCACCACCGCATGCATTCCATTCGGCATTTTGCTCATATCACCGTGATCACGCACATGGTTGATGAGATCCATTCGAAAATCGTTTAGGCCCAGATCGGTTATAGAAATACCCGTCCGGAGATCCTCCAGCTCGATAACCTCCTCTTGTAATCGACGCAACTGCTCCCTCCGGTATGAAACATCGTTGGATTTAGAGTCCAAGGGATTGTCATCTCCCGTAGCCACTACGTCGGCAATGATCATCCTTCTTTCGACCCGCTCCTTTAAGTTGATGTACTCATCGAGCGTGATGTCCGGCCAATAGTTCACCAACTGAATTTGGGAATTCTTCGATCCGATTCGGTCAATACGTCCAAATCTCTGGATGATTCGGACTGGATTCCAGTGAATATCGTAATTAATGACATAATCACAGTCCTGAAGATTTTGGCCTTCCGAAATACAATCTGTGCCAATGAGCAGGTCGATTTCACCGGCTTCTTTTGGCAGTACTGAGGCTTTTTCTTTGGAAAGCGGCGAGAAGAGCGTGAGGAGGGATTGAAAGTCGTAGCTTTTCTTAAGAGTGCTTTTTGGACTATCCGATCCGGTCACCTTTCCGGTGTGAAGGTGTTTTTCTTGAAGAAGAAAAGGAGAAAGGTGTTCGTAAAGATAGTCTGCTGTATCCGCAAATGCGGTGAACAGGAGGATCTTCTTGTTCCCAGGGTTAATAGGGGTGGCCAACTTTGAGAGAATAGTCTTTTTAAGATGCTGCAGTTTTGAGTCATCCGAAGGCGTAACTTTCTCCATCTCGGCGAGAAGTTTTTCGATGACTGATAGGTCTGCACGCAAATCGTGCTCCCAACGCGGAAGATCCATGTCGGACAATTTGATTTCGACTTTATGACCAATTCGACTGTCATCCGGCTCGGGAAAATCGCTTTCCTCATCCGGCTCGGTGTCAGCGAATGCAGGAGATACGTCCATAAAGGTCGTATCCCGTCCTGTTTTTCTGAATGCTGCGACTTTTTCAAGGGTATGACGGTGATTTTCCAGAAGGCTTTTCAGCGTGAGGCGAAAGCTGTGGACGGAGCTTTCAAGTCTCTTCAGAAGATTCACCGTCATCAGGGCCTGGATACCCTTCTCTCGGCCTGCCTGGTTCAGATGACTATGCCGGGCTGTGGCGTCGGGGTCGTAAAGCTCCTCATATTGGGAACGGCGACTGGGCTGAACGTAGCTGAGGGGCGCGTATACAGCTAAGATTAAAGCACTTAAGCGAGCATAAATCTCGTTAAAGCCAATCACGTCCTTTCGTTCAGTGAGCTTACAGTGATAAGAGATAGGCTTTAGTCGGGCCGGAAAGGTCCCGATATCTTTGGTGTCGTAGTAAGTTTGAATATGGCGACGGGAACGGGCAATCGTCACACTGTCGAGAACTTCAAAGAAATCGAAACTGAGGGTATTGAGAATAGCACTCGCCGTCCTCTGATCGGGCGGCAACTCCGACCAGGCATTAAAGGCCGCCTGCGCCCGTCGAAATATTTCATCGATGCTCTTCTGAGATTTGAGTTTGCTGGTGAGGTTTTCGGGATCGCCTTCATAGGCTAGGGCGAGTTGATTCCGAAGATCGGTGAAGCGGTTATTTACCGGAGTAGCAGAAAGCATGAGAACCTTGGTTTTGACTCCCCGCCGAACGACTTGGTTAAGCAGTCTTTGGTAACGAGTTTCACGGTCCTCGTAAGCAGTGTTATTACGGAAGTTGTGCGATTCATCGATAACCACCAGATCGTAGTTACCCCAGTTGATACGATTAAGAGGCAGGCCACTCAATGACATGCCTGTTTCACGCAGAAGATCGGTGTGGCAAAGGACGTCGTAGCCAAAGCGGTCTTTAGAAAAGATGTTGGTTACCAGGTTTCCTCGATAGGTAAGCCAGTTATCAGCAAGTTTTTTAGGACATAGAACAAGGACAGATTTGTTTCTTAGCTCATAATACTTAATTACCGCTAAGGCCGTGAAGGTCTTCCCAAGGCCCACGCTATCGGCGAGGATACAGCCGTTATAAGTCTCAAGTTTATTGATAACACCATTCGCAGCATCCCTCTGAAAGTTAAATAGTTTTTTCCATACTAGGCTATCCTGGTAGCCAGTTCGGTCATTTGGCAAAACATCTGCGCTTATGTCTTCGAGAAATTCACTAAATATATTATAGAGCATCAGGAAGTAGATGCGTTGGGGAGGGTTCTCTTGGTAGACCGTGTCAATATGCTCACAAAGCTTCTCGGTAACGTCCTCGAGCTTATCTGGATCATTCCAGATCTGATCAAATAGCGAAAGGTACGTAGTGGTCAGGGGCTGCTCATCGATTCGATTTACGAGATTTGAAACAGCGTTTCCCTTCTCATAACCAAGATCTACCGCCGTAAATCCATGAAGAGGGAGATAAATTGATTCGCTTTCATTATTCGTCACAGCTGCAAACTGCTGCATAGGCGCGGAACCTCGATTAGACCGGAAAACCGCTTTATTCCGCATCCATTCAGCACACTCCTTGGCGATTGCTTTTTGGGTAAGCTCGTTACGCAATCGGACCTCGAATTCACTACCGTAAAGGTTTCTTTCTCTTTCTAGTTTCGGTATATGGAATTCTCGATGCTCCTTACGAAATTTGTCTGTTACCTGATCCGGCACAAAAGCAGGAGAAGTGAAAATAAACTGCAGGCTTTCGATTTTTTCCAGTTCAGATCTTAGGGCTTCGAAAGCGTAAATCGAAAAGCAGGAAGCCGCCACCTTCAGTTTTGAACCTTGGCCAATATTCTGCTTAAGGTCATCGCCCAGGAGGCGGTTGATATTGTCGATGATTTCCATGAAGGACCTTATTCATTATTTATCCGATTACTGGCGCGACCCAGTTTTTTAATCATACTTTTCCCCTGAAGGGCCTTTCTCATTTCTTTTTCTTGAAAACGCACCAGAGAAAATACAGCAACATTCCCGTTTGAAAGATTACGAGCGCGACCAATTGTGGGTTTTGCACATTCATCCCTATCTCGTCGCCCATCCAACTCTAAAC
>JGI12547J11936_1000277_pt1 | contig 13147 bp, 10 predicted proteins | sample LakEriepJuly2011_2_FD_11936 | JGI IMG/M metagenome (IMG submission 11936)
GACGACCCGGCGGGCCGCGTGCTCGCGGAGGCCTGCCGCCGGCGTGGGCCGACGATCACCTTCGGCGTCGCCGCCGACGCCGATGTCCGCGCGACCGACCTCGCCCTCGATACCGGGGGCACGGTCTTCACCGTCCGCCACGGCGGCCGGGGCGTGGTCTGCAAGTCCGCCCTACCTGGCGATTACAATGTCTCGAACATCCTCTGCGCCCTCGCCATGGCGGCCGCCCTTGGCCGCGATCCGCTGGCCCTCGCGCCGGCGCTCGCCTCTTTCCCGGGTGTCCCGGGGCGCATGGAGCGCGTTGAGGCCGGTCAGGACTTCCCGGTCTTCGTCGACTACGCGCACACCGACGACGCGCTCCGCAACGCGCTGCGCATGCTCCGCGACATCACGCCGGGCCGCGTGCTCTGCGTCTTTGGCTGCGGGGGCGACCGCGACCGCGGCAAGCGACCTGCGATGACGCAGGCCGTCGCCGACCTGGCCCACCTCGCCTGGGCCACGGCCGATAATCCGCGCAAGGAAAGCCTCGAACGAATCTTCGCCGACATGCGCGAAGGCCTCGGCCCGTTACCGACCGTGGAGTTCGTGCCCGATCGCCGCGACGCCCTCGGCCGCGCCCTCGCCGCCGCGCGATCCGGCGATTGCGTTGTCATCGCGGGTAAAGGCCATGAGACGACCCAGGAATTCGCCGACACGGTGGTGCCTTTTGACGACCGCCAGGTCGTCCGCGAGATCCTTGAGCTCCGGAGGGGCGCGCAGTCGTGATGCCAACCTTCTCCACAGCCGACCTGGCGGCTTGGTCCGGAGGCCGTTGGATCGCCGCGCCCGGCGCTGCGGTCACGGGCTTCGGCACGGATACTCGCGCGCTCTGCGCTGGCGATGTCTTCGTGGCCGTGCGCACCGAACGCCGCGATGGCCATGACTTCCTCGACGCCGCGCGTTCGCAGGGTGCCGCCTGCGCCTTAGTCGAACGCCCGGTCGCCGCCGATCTGCCGCAGCTCGTCGTGGATGACTCGCTCGCCGCGCTCCGCCGCGTCGCCGCCCGCTGGCGCACGAACTTCCCGGGTTGCGTGATTGGCGTGACCGGCAGCGTGGGTAAGACCTCGACGAAGGAGATGCTCGCCGCATTGCTTGGCGCGGAGGCCTTCGTCACGGAAGCCAACCTTAATAACCTCATCGGCGTACCGTTGATGCTGCTGCGCGTCGACCCCGCCCGCCATCGTTTCGCCGTCATCGAGGCGGGGATGAGCGTCCCCGGCGAGCTCGGCGTCTCCGCCGCGATCATCCGCCCGGACCTCGCGATCGTCACCAATGTCGGGCCCGTCCACCTCGAGGGCGTGGGCTCGCTCGCCGGCGTCGCTCGCGAAAAGGCGACGCTTGTCGCCGCGCTCGCGCCGGGCGGCCGAGCGATCATCCCCGCCGAGTTACTTGCCTGGCCAGAGTTCGCGGCCCAGGCGGCTCGCTGCATCGCGGTGCATTTCGCCGGCGAGCCCGCCCCGGCCGTCGCCCCGGGCCGCCTCGTCTCCGCGGCTTTCCTGACCGACGCCCGCGGCCAGCGTTCGCTCGTGCTCGACGGTGAGGCCTTCCCGCTCGCGCCCTTGACCGACGGCCTGGCCCGCAACGCCGCGCTCGCGCTCGTCGCCGCCCTCGCTGCGGGTTGTTCGGCCGACGCTCTCGCCGCCGCCGCGGCCCACTGGACGCCGCCCGCCGGCCGTGGCAGCGTGCACGTCGACGGTGATCGGACGTTCTACATTGATTGTTACAATTCCAGCCCGGCCTCGCTCCTGGATGCGACCCGCGCGTTCGACCGGCTCAGCCGTGGTTCCGCGACGCCGCGGCTTTTCGTGCTGGGCGGCATGGCCGAGTTGGGTCCCGCCTCGGCGCAGCTCCATCGCGACTGTGGCGCGCAGCTGCCTCTCCGCGCCGGCGACCAGGTGATCGGCTTGGGCGGGGATGCGGCCGCGTTGCTCCAGGGGATTGCGTTCCTGGGTGCGGAGACCGTCGCCGCCGCCTCCATCGAGGAGGCCGCCGCCCGTGTCGCCGCGCACCGCGGTCACGTCTTCCTCAAAGGCAGCCGCGCGTTCGCCCTCGAGCGTTGCCTGCCGGCTTCCCTGCGCGCCGCGCTATCTTTCCACTAGGATGTTTTATCGTCTCAGCGAATTCACCGAAATCTGGGGGCCTTTCCGCCTCTTCGAATATCTCTCCGTCCGCGCGATTCTGGCCGGCGTGACGTCGTTGTTGCTAGGCATGCTCTTGTCTGGCTGGCTCATCTCCCAGTTGGCGCGGTTGCGCCAGCCGGAGCGCTCCGCTAAGCTGATGGGCGATCTCGCCAAGGAGGGCGGCAAGGTCCCGACGATGGGCGGCCTCATCATCGCCGCCGCGATGATTCCTTCGGTGCTTCTCTGGGCTCGTCCCAACGTTCTCGTGCTCGCCGCGCTCTGGAGCTTCGTCGGCATGGGGCTCGTCGGCCTCTACGACGACTGGCTCAAGGTCCGCCACGGCAGCGCCGACGGCATCTCGGCGCGCCGGAAGCTGGCGGGGCAGGGGCTCGTCGCGCTACTCGCCTTGGGCATCGTGCTCCTCGATCCGGCCTATCGGGAAAGCCTCTGCGAGATCTGGCTGCCCATCCTCAACGGACCGCTCTGGTCCGCGCAATCCTTCGGCTGGCCTTTCCTCGCCTGCCTCGGCGTCGCCGGGGCGTTCTTCGTGCTGGTCTGCGTCGGGTCCTCCAACGCGGTGAACCTGACCGATGGGCTCGACGGACTCGCCATCGGCTGCGTGCTCATCACGACGTCAATCTTCGGCGTGGTCGCCTATCTCGCCGGCCATCACGATTTCGCAACTTACCTGCGCATCAGCTTCGTGCCCGGGGCGGGCGAGCTTGCGGTCTTCTGCGCGGCCCTCGTCGGCGGGAGCCTAATCTTCCTCTGGCATAATGCGGCGCCGGCCGAGATCTACATGGGCGATGTCGGGGCGCTCGGCTTGGGCGGGGCGCTCGGTGCGGTGGCCTGCCTGATGCATCAGCCCTTCCTCCTCGCGATCGTCGGCGGCGTGTTCGTCGTCGAGGCGGCCTCCGTCATCCTGCAGGTGGCCTATTTCAAGCGGACGGGCGGCAAGCGTCTGTTTCTGATGACGCCCATCCACCATCACTTCCAGAAGAAGGGCTGGCCGGCGACCAAGGTTGTGGCGCGCTTCTGGATTCTATCCTTCCTCTGCGGCCTGCTCGGCCTGCTGTCCCTAAAAATCCGATGAGCGAGTTCCCCGAATCCCTTCGCCGCCGACTCACCCGGCCCGTCGCCGTCTTCGGCGAGGGCGTGAGTGGGCGCGCCGTCGCGGAATCTCTGGGCTCCGCCGGCTTCGCCTCGGTCATCTACGACGAACGCGGGGAGAATCGCCAGTTCGGTCCGGAGGAGGCCACCCGGCATGATGTCCTGGTCTACAGCCCCGGCTTCGCGCAGACGCACCCATGGATCTTGGCCGCCCGCCGGGCTGGTCTGCATTGCCTGACCGAGCTCGACTTCGGGGCATTGCTCTGGACCGGTCCGGCGATCGCCATCACCGGCACCAACGGCAAGACGACCATCACGGAGTTCCTGTCGTTCGCCTTCAAGCGCTCCGGGCTCGACGCCATCGCCTGCGGCAACGTCGGCTTGCCGCTTACGTCGCTCCATCGCACGGTATCCAACGGGTCGTTCGTCGCAATCGTGGAGGTCAGTTCCTTCCAAGCGGAGGATCTCCGCCATTTCACGCCTGAGGCGGTGCTCTGGACGAACTTCGACGAAGATCACCTCGACCGGCATGGCGAGCTCGAGGCTTATTTTCGCGCCAAGTTTCGGCTCGTCGAACGCATGATGCCAGGCGGCATCCTCGTTGTCGGCGAGTCCGTCGTCGCGGCGGCCCAGTCGTTCGGGCTCGAGCTACCAGCGGAAACCCTCGTCGCCACGCGCGCCGAGGTCACCGACAAGGTACCCGCAGGTTCAGTCTTCGATTCCTGGCCCCAGCGCGAGAACTGGGCCATCCTCAGCAAGTATTGGCAGGCGCGCGGACTCCCGCAACGGCATCTCGAGGAAGCGGCGCGCCTCTTCCGCGTCCCGCCGCATCGTCTCCGCAAGGTCGTCGAGAACAAAGGAGTCGAATTCTGGAACGATTCGAAGGGCACCAACTTCCATGCGGTCCAGGCCGCGCTCGCGCAGTTCAGCATCCCGGTCCGTTGGATCGGGGGAGGGAAGTGGAAAGGCGGCGACCTGGCCCGCTTCGTCCGCACCATTGGCCCGCTGCTCGATTCCGCTTACCTCATCGGCGAGACGGCCGAGGAATTGAAGCGTCATTTCGACGAGCTCGGTAAATCCGCCCGTTGCTACCCGTCCCTGCAGGATGCCGTGGTCGCCGCCGCCAAGGATGCGCAGGGTCCGGTGGCCATCCTGCTGAGCCCGGGCTTCTCCAGCTTCGACCAGTTCCGCGGCTACGCCGAACGCGGCGTCGTGTTCGAACGCGCCGCTCTCGCCCTCGCCCGCGTCCTCTAATTTTCATACCCACCCACCACCCACCCAGACCACCACCATGCGTCCCCTCATCACCGTCACCGCCGTCGTGCTCCTGCACCTCTGTGTCATCGCCGTCCTCGTCGGCGTCAACGGCTGCCGAAGCACTAGCGGCTTCGAGCAGTCCGGCGACCTCGGCGCCTATTCCGGTGGCGCCCGCCCTGGCGCGTCGTCCGCCACGACCATCGCGCGCATCCCTACCCCAGTGCCGACGAAGCTCACCCCCGTCGGTCCCGTCGGCTTCGGCGGTAAGCGCACCATCGTGAAAGGCGAGACCCTCATGAGTGTCGCCGCCAGCGAAAAGGTCACCCGGGCCGATCTCGCCAAGGCCAACGGCATCGCCCTCAACGCCGACCTCAAGGTCGGACAGGTGCTGAAGATTCCCGCCGCGCCGGCCCCGGCTCCCGCGAAGGCGGCGGCCAAGGCCCCGACGAAGACCGCGCCGGCCCCGACGAAGACCGCGCCCGCCGCGCCGGCCCCGACCTTCACTCCGCTCAAGCTCCGGCCCATCGGCCGGGCGGCCGAAGCAGCGCCGGCACCCGCCGACAAGAAGGAATCTGACCGCTGCGCCGCGTCATGGTCATCAAGGAGCAACAGGAAGGTCCGGGAGCCCTGGGTGGGTATTCCCTCGGCATCCTGCTGCTCGCCTTGTCGCTCGCGGTGTTCGGGCTGGTGGTCCAGTATAGTGCGGGCATCTCGCTGTCGGCGACCAACCGCACCGGGGCGTTCTTCCGCCAGCTCGCCTATGTGCCCATCGCCCTGCTCGCCGGGTATGCGCTTTTCCGCCTGGATCTCGACCGGGTCCGCACTTGGCGTTGGTGGATCCTGGGCGGCGCCTGCTTCCTGATGCTCCTGGCGCGCATCCCGAATATCGGCGTCTCGGTCAACGGTTCCTGGCGATGGATCGACTTCGGCCTGTTTCGCCTTCAGGCCTCGGACCTCGGCAAGCTCGCCTTGGTGATTGTGCTGGCTGATTTCCTGGCGCGCATGCAACGACACACGCTGCCCAACAAGTTCCCTCTCTTTCAGCTGAGCGCGCGGGAGCCTTACGTCTTCTCGCGGCGCGGCTGGATTGATTTCAAGTTGGGCTTCGCCCAGCCCCTCGGCGTTTTACTGCTGATCGCTGGCTTCATCGGGCTCGGCCCCGACCTCGGTACCATCATCCTTTGTTGCCTGGTGGGTGGCACCATGATGCTCATCTCTGGGGTACGTTGGGCCTACGTGGTGCCGGCGGCGCTGCTGGGGCTCACGGCTTTCACCGTCCTCATCTTCAACTGGCCGAACCGGATGCGCCGCTTCACCTCGTTCCTCGATCCGTGGGAGAAGCGCGGCGACGAGGCCTACCAGCTCTTCGAAGGTATGGTGGCGTTCGGGGTCGGCGGCCTCACGGGCAAGGGCGCCGCCAACGGCATTCAGGGGCGCGCCTATCTGCCGGAGGCCCACACCGACTTTGTGTTCTCGGTGATCGGCGAGGAATACGGCCTCATCGCGACCACGCTCGTGGCCCTGGTGTATCTCGGGATCTTCTGGTGCGCCTACCGGGCGATGCGCAGTTCGGCGGACCTCTATCGCTTCAACGTCTGCCTCGGCGCCACCTTATTCCTCGTCCTGCAGGCGCTCATCAACATGGGCGTCGTCACCGGGCTGCTGCCGACTAAGGGTATCTCCCTGCCGTTCATCAGCTACGGCGGCACCAATCTCGTCATCATGGGCTGCATGGTGGGCCTCATCCTGAATTGCATCCGCGAATCGGCCCAGCCGGCCTTCGCGGCCAAGGAGGCGCGCGCATGAGTCGCGTGCTGCTTGCGTGCGGCGGGACCGGTGGCCACCTCGCCCCGGGTATCGCCCTCGCCCAGCGGCTCACGGAGGACGGCCACGAATGCCTGCTGATCGTCAGCCGCAAGGCCGTCGATGCGCGCATGACCGCTCATTATCCTGGCTTGAGCTTCGTGCCGGGACGGGGGCGCGGTTTCGGTCCAGGCTTACTCGGTAAGCTGCTTTTCTTCCCTGCGCTCCTCGGCGCGATATGGTCATCGTGGTGGCTGCTCCGTCGTTTCCGCCCCGACGCGCTCGTCTGCTTCGGCGGCTTCCTGAGCCTCGGGCCGTCGCTGGCTTGCCGGCTCGGCGGCGTCCCGGTGATCGTGCATGAGGCCAACCGCCAGCCTGGCAAGGCCGTGCGGCTCATCGCGCGTTTCGCCGCGGCCGTGCACCTGCCCGCCGGCGTGCGCCTCGGTGGACTCGCCGCGGACCGCCAGCATGACTCCGGTTATCCCGTGCGCGCCGAGATCCGCCCGCAGGCGCGCGACGCCGCCCGCCGGGCGCTCGGCCTGCCACCGACGGGGCGCCTGGTGCTCGTCACCGGGGGGAGCCAAGGCGCCCACGCGCTCAACCGCTGGGTGGAGGACAACCTCGAGGAGTTCGCCATTCGCGGCGTCCACGTGCTCTGCCTCACCGGCCCGGGCGGGCGCGAGGATGAGGTCCGCGCCCCAGACTCGTTGGTGAAGTTCGTCCCGTTCTGCGACCAGATGGCGATGGCCTATTCCGCGGCCGACCTTGCGGTCGCCCGCGCGGGCGCGGGTACGCTTGCTGAACTGGCCACCTGCCGCACGCCCGCGGTGCTCGTCCCTTATCCGCTCGCGGCCGACGACCATCAGACGGCCAACGCCCGCCAGAGTGCGCAGGCCGGTGCGGCGATTCTGCTGGCGGAGGCCGACTTGGCGCGGCTTTCGTCCACGGTCTTCGGCCGTCTCAATGACGCTGCCGCGCTGGCGCTCATGCGCGATGCGCTGGCCTTGGCCGACGCCGCGAACCGCTGGGAGGCGCTCGCCCATGAAACCATTGCGCTCGCCGGCCGCCGCCGGCTCGCCGCCGCATGAGTCCTTCCGCCTGGATGTTGGGCGCATGCGGTATGGGCGTCGGCCCACTGGCCATCTACCTGAAAGGGGAGGGTTGGGAGGTTTCGGGCTGGGATGATTCGACCGGTAGCCCGATGGAGCTCCAGCTGGCCGACGCCGAAATCCCGCTCCTGCGCGATCCTTGGGCCGCGGGCCGCCATCCTTCCGTCGTGGGCCGTTCCAGCGCAGTGAAGACCGGACATGCTGCGCTGGCGCTCGCCGACAGCCACGCGGTGCGCACGCTCCGCCGGGGCGAACTCCTCGCCGAGGCCGTCGCCAGCCGTCGCTTCGTCGCCGTCTGCGGTAGCCACGGCAAGACGACCACCTGCGGCCTGCTCGTCGCGGCCCTCGCCAGCGCCGAGGCTGATTTCGGCTACGTCCTCGGCGGGCTCTTCCGTGATCCGACCTTCCCGCCGGCACGCGCCTCCGCCTCGTCGCCTTGGGTGGTGGCGGAGGTCGACGAGAGCGACGGCACGATCGGCGCTTTCTCGCCCGATGTCACGGTGGCGGTGAACCTCGACTGGGACCATCCCGACTACTACCGCGACGAGGCCGCGCTCGAGGGCGTCTTCCGCGCGCTCTTCGAACGCACCCGCACCGCCGTGGTCATCCCCGTCGGCAACGAACGCCTCGAACGCCTCGTCGCCGGCCTGAAGGTACCGGTCCTCCGCGTCGGCGAAGGCGGCGACTATGCCTTCCGGCTCCTCCAGGGCGGCCACGCCACCTCGGTGGTCGCGCTCGCCGGCCGCTTCCCCGCGGGCCAGTTTAATCTCCCAGTCGCGGGGACGTTCAATCGGTCCAACGCCGCGTTGGCGCTCGCTGTCACGCACTTTATCACCGGCGGACTCGGCGCGGAGCCGCTCGCCCGTTGGCGGGGTATCCGCCGCCGGCAGGACGTGCTCTTCGAGCGCACGGGCCTCCGCGTGCTCGCCGATTACGCGCATCACCCAACCGAGATCGCCGCGCTGCTCCGCTGGGTGCGCGAGACGCACGCCGGTCGCCTCATCGTCGTCTTCCAGCCGCACCGGCACACGCGCACGCGCCAGTATGCGCGCGAGTTCCGCGACGCGCTCGCCGTCGCCGACCACGCCCTCGTCCTGCCAGTCTACTCCGCGGGCGAGGCGGCCGTCGAGGGCGGGGGCGCCGACGCCATCGTCAACGGTTCGGGTCATCGCTTGGTCGAGGACCGGCTCACCCTACCGGCCTTGCTCGACGCGCTCGCCGAGGGCGCCGACACGGTCGTGACGTTTGTCGGCGCGGGTGATATTGAGCGCGATGCGGAAGCCTACGCCAAGGTGCTGCGCCGCCGTGGCGCTGACATCCTGTCGCTCGACCTGCCGGACCTCGTCGCCGGACGGCTTTCCCCGGACAGCGCCCTGCGCGCCAACGAGCCGCTGGCCCGCCGCACGACGCTCGGTCTCGGCGGCGCTGCCCGGTGGTATGCCGAGCCGGCGACTGTGGACGANATCGTCGCGCTGTTGCGCGCGGCTGCGGAGCTCGACCTACGCTGGTTTGCGCTCGGCCGCGGTTCCAACCTGCTCGTGCCGGACGAAGGCTACGACGGACTCATCCTGCATCTCGCTGCGGCCCATTGGGGGGCCGTGACCGACCTCGGCGACGGCTGTCTCCGCGTCGGGGGCGGGACGCGGCTCAAGGAACTCTGCGGTTTCGCCGCGCGCGAGGGCTGGAAAGGCTTCGAATTCCTGGAGGGCATCCCGGGCACCGTCGGCGGTTCGCTCCGCATGAACGCCGGCGCGATGGGCGGGTGGATTTTTGATGTGGTGGAATCCATCGAATGGCTCTCACCGCAGGGCCGGGTGCGCGCCGCGCGCCGCGACAGCTTCGACGCCTTGTATCGGGACTGCCCGCAGCTGCACGGCTCGGTCGTGCTCTCCGCCGTGCTCCGCTCGACCGGCCGCGACGAGCCCGCCGCCATCCGCGCGCGCATGGACGAGCTGGCTGCCCAACGCCGCGCCGCCCAGCCGCGCGAGGCGAGTGCTGGTTGCGTCTTCCGGAATCCCGCCGGCGACAAGGCGGGTCGGCTCATCGACTTGAGCGGGCTCAAGGGCCGCGCCGTCGGTCCTGTCTCCGTCTCGCCGACGCACGCCAACTTCCTCGTCAACGCTGGCGAGGCCAAGGCTGCGGACTTCCTCGCGCTCATGCGCTCCGTCCGCGCCGAGGTGAAGGTCCGTCAGGGCGTCGAGCTCCAGCCGGAGATTGTCGCCCTCGGCCGCGAATGGAAGGACCTCCTATGAGCTCCGCCCCCGAGATCGTCGTCCTATGCGGCGGGCTTTCCTCCGAACGCGAGGTCTCGCTGCGGTCCGGCCGCGCCGTGGCCGCGGTGCTCCCGGGCGCCCGGCTCGTCGAGCTCGCGACGGAGTGCTTGCCTGACTGGCTTGATGCGGCGAAGCACGTGGTCCTTCCGGTCCTGCACGGCGGTTGGGGTGAGGATGGCCGTGCCCAAGCCGAGCTGGAAGCACATGGCCTCGCCTTCGCTGGTTGTTCGTCCGCCGCCAGCCGGCTTTGCATGGACAAGGTCGCGAGCAAGAGCGCCATGCGGACCGCGGGCGTCCCGGTCATCCCGGAGGTCGCCTTTGCCGGCGCCGCCAAGCCGACGGCCGCTGCGCTCGTGGCCGCTTTGGGCGATCAACTCGTCATCAAGCCTTCCGATCAGGGCAGCAGCGTCGGCCTTTATATCCTAGCAGGGGAGGGTGCCGTGGCCGAGGCCTTGGCCGCGATGCCCGCTTCCGGCCGGTGGATGGCTGAGCGCCGCCTCCGGGGTCGCGAGATGTCCATCGGCCTCCTGGATGGCCAGCCGATGGGAATCGTCGAGATTGTCCCGCTCACCGGGGTCTACGACTACAAGACCAAATACACCCAGGGCGCCTCGGAGTATCGTTTTCCCGCCGCCCTGGCCAAGGATACCGCCGCCGCCCTCGGCGCGGCCGCCGCTCACCTCTTCGCCGCCTGCGGCTGCCGAGACTTCGCCCGCGCGGATGTCTTCCTTGAGCCCGACGGCCAGTTCTATTTCCTCGAGATCAACACGATGCCCGGCATGACCGAAACCAGCCTGATGCCCAAGAGCGCTTCCTGCGTCGGCCTCGACTTCCCTTTGCTCGTCCGTCGCATGGCCGCTCCGGCCCTTGCGCGCGCCGCCCAACCCGTCCGACTCTGAACATGGGCTTCTTCGAAGATCTCTTCCGCAAACGCCGTGACGCCTTTATGGGTCCGGCCGATCGCGACTGGCGCGCGCTCGTGCCGCAGGACGTGAACCGCGTCCCCGAAGGCGAGATTGGCCGAAAGCGTGCCGTCCGCTCCAAGCTGCCTACGATCCTCGCGGTGGGTTTCTTCGTCGTTCTTGTCGGCGTCCTTTGGTTGGCCGTCGATGGATCCGTGCCGACCGCGGGCGGGTTCAGTTACAAAACCGATGGTTACCTTTCGAAGGATTTCGTGAAGAAGGTTATCGATAACGGGCCGGAAGCTTTTGCCCGCGACGTGCGCTCCATCAAGGCCGACCTCGAGGCGGATAACCAAGTCGTCACCGCCGACGTCCGTCGCCGGGGCGACGGTACGCTCGATATCTCGCTGCGCGAACGCCCCGCGATCGCGAAGATCGCGTCGTTGTCCGCCAAGGGCGCAATGCAGGTACGTCTCGTCGCTTCCGACGGCCAGACCTTCGCCGGCGCGGGTTACCCCGAGCAGGTCGTCCGTAATCTCCCCGAGATCACCGACTCCCGTACCACCGGCAGCGACGACAAGATGCTGATCGACGGCATCGAGATCGCCGCCCCCTTCCTGCTCGCCGTGCGCACGACGTACCCGAACCTCTATAAGCAGTGGTCGGCGGTCTCGCTGCGCGACTGCTTCGGCGCGCAGGAAGATTCGCCTGGCTCGAACCTGCGGGTGGCCGTGCGCCCCGGCACGCAGCCGATGGACCGCCCCGCGGTCGTCGAGATCATCTTCTCCACCGCCAACTGGCGCAACGAGCTCGCCTTGCTCTCGCGCATCAACGTCGACGAGATGCTCCGCCGACCTGGTACGACCGCGCAGGCCTACGTGCTGAAGATGTCGATCCAGAACCGGACCAACGCCACTTCGCCCATTCCCGAGCCCCGCCTCGTACCCCTTACTTCCCGATGACTTCCAAGCCCCTTCCTTCCCTTATCGCCGTCATCGATGTCGGCACGCACAAGACCGCCAGCCTCCTCGGCCAGATCATCGACGGCAAGGCCCGCATGCTCAGCTTCAGCGAACGCCGCACCGACGGCGTCGTGAAGGGCACCGTCACCGACCTCGAAAAACTCACGCAGTGCGTCCATGAGGTCGTCAACGACATCGAGCGTGGTTCCGGCCGCGCGGTCGAGCAGATCTACCTTTCTTTGTCCGGTCCCGCGGCCGAAGGCGAACGCGTGAAGGGCTTCGTCGCCGTGCCTGCGCACGACGGCAAGGTCACCGCCAAGGACGTTACCGAGGCGATTCAGTCCGCCAAGCGCCTCGAGCCCCCCGCGGGCCGCACGACGATTCTCTACATGCGCCAGCCGACGATGCTGGACAACCGACCGGTGAGCAACCCGGTGGGCATGGCGGGTAAGCGGCTCGAAGTGAATTTCTGGCGCGTGACGATGGAGGAGGGCAACATGCGCATGCGCGTGGGCATGGTGAACGGCATGAGCATCAAGGTCCGNGATTTCATCCTGGCCTCACATGCCGCGGCCTGCGCGACCGCGAGCGACGCGGATAAGCAGGGGGTGCTGGTCATCGACATGGGCGCCGGCACGACCGACTGGATTCTCTACTATAAGGAACATATCCTCTGTGCGGGCTCGATCCCCGTGGGCGGCGAGCACCTGACCAACGACCTCAGCGTGGCGCTGCGCATCAGCCGCGAGACGGCCGAGGACCTGAAGCTCCGCTTCGGTTCCGCGATGCACCGCGAGAACGACGTCAACCAGACCATCTGGAAGGACGGCGACAAGGGCGTGGGTGACCAGCAGTTCAACCGCGGTACGATCACGCAAGTGCTCTCGCTCCGCTACCAGGAGACGATTGAGTTCGTGCGCAAGGACGTGCTCCGCCGCCTGGAGGCGATCTTCCCCGGTCACGCCGTGAAGCTCGACCAGAACATGATTCCTTCCGGCGTCATCCTTACCGGCGGTTCCGCCAGCCTGGCCGACGCGGCCGACGCGGTCCAGGTGGTCATGGGTCTTTCCGCCCGCGTGGGTATCCCGAACTTCGAGAACGAATCCCTGCGCAAGCCCGAGTATGCCGGCGTGGTGGGTCTCATGACGGCCGCGATCACGGATGCGCCGCCCCCGGTGCGTCGTCCGCGTGGGTTCCTTGCCCAGCTTAAGGAAATCTTCCGACTCTAAGATGTCCACGCCCGCTTCCATCCTCCTGGTCGGCCTCGGTGGGGCAGGGTGCTCGATGGTCACGCGACTGTCGGCGCAGTTGCCGCCTGAAGTCGCCATTGCGTTGCTCGACACCGACGCACGTTCCTTGTCCGCCGGCACCGCCGCCACGTTGCAGCTCGGCCGGGCGCAGACGCGCGGGATGGGTACCGGGGGTGAAGCCGCGCTGGGCCTTGCTTCCGCTGAATCTGAAGAAGCCGCGCTCCGTCGCCTGTTCGCCGGCGTCCCCGTGGTCGTGCTCGTCACTGGCTTGGGCGGTGGTACCGGCAGCGGCGCTGCCTCCGTGGTCGCCGGCTATGCGGCC
>JGI12547J11936_1000279_pt1 | contig 13134 bp, 19 predicted proteins | sample LakEriepJuly2011_2_FD_11936 | JGI IMG/M metagenome (IMG submission 11936)
TTACTAGCTGTAGATGACGCAGATAATTGGCGTAAAAAAACAGCATTATGCCTGGTCGCACGTCAGAATGGTAAGACACACCTCGCACGCATGTTAATCCTGGCGCATTTGTTTCTATGGGATAGCAAAAACGTATTAGGCATGTCATCTAACCGCAATATGGCATTAGATACATTTAGGCAGGTTGCATACACAATAGAAGATAACGAAGTATTAAAAAAACAGGTAAGACAGATACGACTTGCTAACGGGCAGGAATCTATTAGCTTAAAGAATGGCGCTCGCTATGAGATAGCAGCAGCTACACGAGATGCACCACGTGGCAAGACTGCAGACTTTCTATATCTAGATGAGCTACGTGAATGGACACCCGAAGCGTTTACAGCTGCATTACCGGTAACACGTGCAAGACCTAACGCCATGACATTTATTACAAGTAACGCAGGTGATGGATTTAGTAGCGTACTTAATGAGCTAGTAGAGCGCTGCAAGTCTTATCCACCAGAGAATATGGGTTACTACGAGTACAGCGCACCACAGCACTGCAAGATTACAGATCGTAAAGCATGGGCTATGGCAAACCCCGCACTAGGCCATCTCATCACAGAGCAGACACTAGAAGAATCTGTAAACACAAACAGCATAGAAGCCACACGTACAGAGATGTTATGCCAGTGGATAGATAGCGCAGTAAGCCCCTGGGTCTATGGCAGTATAGAGGCTTGCAGTGACAGTACCTTAGAGATACCTGTAGGGCCACAGACCATCATGGCATTTGACATAGCACCTACACGCAGATCCGGTGCATTAGTTATGGGTCAAGTGAAAGAGGGCAAAATAGCAGTAGGTCTAGCACAGCTATGGTCTAGTGATGTGGCTATTGATGAGATTAAGATGGCAAGTGACATAAATGAGTGGGCTAGAAAATACCATCCGACTATTATCTGCTTTGACAAGTACGCAACGCAGACACTTAGTACCCGGTTAGAGCAAAGCGGATGGAAGATGCAGGATGTTAGCGGCCAAGCCTTCTACCAAGCATGCAGCGACCTATCAGATGCTATGGCTAATAACAGACTTGTGCATTCTGGTCAGGCAGAGCTAGTACAGCATCTAAATAATTGTGCTGCCAAGACTAACGATGCAGGTTGGCGAATCATCCGCAGAAAATCAGCTGGTGATGTTACAGCTGCAATATCCCTGGCTATGGTTTGTAGCGAACTAACTAAACCGCAACGCACCGCTGCTATATTTGTATAATTAGTACCATTTGTCTGTTTCGTGGTATATTATGGTGATATGGGTCTATTGTCTGCTTTGGGTATAACTAAAACTAATAAAACCGTTGAAGCACAATACGCCCCTGCCGTTATGTTAGATTCTTATGGATTTAACAGCATAGGCACACCATTTGGCTATGGCCCTATAGATCGTGCATTAGCTGTACAAGTACCAGCTGTAAATAGATGCGCTAATTTAATCAAAGGTGTTGTCGGATATTTACCATTAAAACTTTACAAGAAATCTACAGGCCAAGAATTAGCATCGCCATTATGGGTAGAGCAGCCAGATATTAGACAGCCACGATCCGTCACAATTAGCGCTACTGTTGATTCACTTATCTTCTACGGCCAAGCATTCTGGCGTATTACAGAATTGTATGCAGATGATATGCGCCCTGCAAGATTTGAGTGGGTAGCAAACACTAGAGTAACTGCACAAACTAATGCACGTGGTACAGAGATTTTGTATTACATGATCGACCAAGAAAAAGTACCTATGGTCGGTGTGGGATCACTTGTTACATTTCAGGGTCTAACACAAGGCGTATTACAAACCGCAGGTCGCACAATACAAGCCGCATTAGATTTAGAAAAAGCTGCAGCTATATCTGCTGCAACACCGATGGCTACAGGATTCTTAAAAAACACTGGCGCAGATATGCCAGAGTCGCAAGTACAAGGATTACTAGCTGCATGGAAGTCTGCACGTCAAAATAGAAGCACTGCATACTTGACTAGCACACTGTCTTATGAGCCAGTTGGATTTAGTCCTAAAGATATGATGTATAACGATGCGCAACAGTATTTAGCCACACAGATTGCACGTGCCATGAATGTACCTGCATATTACATAAGTGCAGATATGAATAACAGCATGACTTACCAGAATATAATTGATGGCCGTAAAGAGTTTGTAGCCTATTCCCTACAACCATACATTTGTGCTATAGAGGACAGACTTAGCATGGATGATATTACAGCTCGTGGCCACACAGTGCGTTTTGCTATTGAGGAATCATTCCTACGTGCAGACACAATGAAGCGATTAGAAGCGTTAGAAAAAATGTTATCTCTAGGTTTAATTACCGTAGAGGAAGCCAAAGAAATGGAAAACATGACCCCAGAGGGTAATGAGAATGGAAACGCTGAGTACATAAGCAGCACTAAAGGAGAAAACGCATGAGTGATATACAACAAGCTAATATACCTGCTAGCACAGTAACGCTTTTAGCGTCTGCTGTTCGTACTGCAACAGTTACTGGCACAGCCGTCAAAGGCCTATCTGCCGCAAGATTATTAGTAATGCAATTAAACGTTACCGCAGCTAGCGGCACATCACCTACATTAGACGTGGTAGTACAAGACACAGTTGATGGCACTAACTACAATACTATTGCTACGTTTGCACAAGCAACAGGTGTTACACGAGAAGTAATTAGATTGACCACAGCATTCACCGATCAATTAAGAGTAGTTGCCACAATCGCTGGTACTACACCATCATTTACGTGTGAAGTCCTAACATGGGCGGATTCAAATTGATTCTTACATTTAGTAGTGCTGTAGAGAGCGCAGATACAGAGCGCAGAATAATTGCTGGCAAAATTGTGCCATACGAAAGTGTAGGCAACACAAGTGCTGGCCCTGTTATGTTTGCTAAAGATTCTATAGATATTGGCGACCCTGGCAAAATTAAGATGCTTATGCAACACAAAGCAGATAAGCCAATAGGCCGCATGCAGAAGTTTAACAAAGCAGAAGATGGTATTTACGCTAGCTTTAAGATTAGCGCAAGTATGCAAGGCTCAGATGCGTTAGTGCTAGCTGCAGAAGATTTAATTTCAGGTATGTCTGTCGGTGTAGAGGTAATTAAGTCACAACAGAAAAAAGATTATATTTACGTAACTAAGGCGCAATTAAAAGAAGTAAGCCTTGTTGAGTCTCCAGCATTTACAGAAGCACAAGTAACTAAAGTTGCCGCTAGCGAAGGCGAAGCGGATGCAACAAATCAACCAACTACGGAAAGCGAGGCACAAGTGGACAACACCACCGAGCCAACAGCAACACCAGTGGTCGAGACAACTCCAGTAGAAGCCGCACGCCCTACGATTAGTGCATCCTTTTACACAGAGCCACGCTCACCAATTAAAACACAAGCTCAGTACTTAGAGCATTCAATTAAAGCAAAGTTAGGTAATCAAGATTCTAATGAGTGGGTATTACAAGCAGAAGCAAAAGCATCAAAGATGCTTACAGCTGCAGATGATGACTTCTCAACCAACCCTGCATTTTCTCCAACTATCTTCTCACCTACAGTAATTGATACACTGATTGGATCACGACCAGCTATTGATGCAATAGGTGTACGTGCAATTCCAGCATCAGGTATGACTATCTCACATCCAAAAATTACAACTTCTGGAACTGTTGCAGACACTAATGAAGGTGCTGCACCATCTGAGACAGGTATTGTTTCTGCATACGTAAATGCAACTGTTAATAAGTTTGCAGGCATGCAACGCTACTCAATAGAGTTATTAGAGCGTTCATCTCCAGCATTCTTCCAAGCCATGTTAGAAAACATGACACGTGCATACAACAAGGCAACAGACGCAGCTGTAATTGCAGAATTAACAGCATCTGGTACACAAGCTACCGCCGTAGCAGCTACATCTGCTGGTATTATTTCATACGTATCAACAGAAGCACCAGCTGCATATCTAGCAACAGGTGAGTTAGCAAGTGCTTACATCGCTGGTACATCACAGTGGTCATTACTATTAGGCGCAACAGATTCAACAGGTCGCCCAATTTACAATGCTGCTAACCCAATGAACAATGCAGGATCTTCTGTACCAACATCACTACGTGGTAACGTGCTTGGATTGAATTTATATGTAGATCCAAATGCAGTATCCACAACTATTGATGAATCGGCATTTATTGTAGTGCCATCATCAGTAATTGTTTACGAATCACCAATTCTACGACTAAGCACTAACGTAGTTACATCTGGTGAAATTGAAACAATGATTTACGGCTACCTAGCAACTAAGGTATTAGTAGCTGGTGGAGTAAGACGCTTTAACCTAACCTAATAAGTTAGGCCTGTAATAATCCCCTGGGGTTTAGTAGCCCTAGCCCTGGGGGAGCTTTTTTAGATAAGGAGTACACATGGCCGCTGCGATGGTAACAATGGCAGAGTTACGCAGTAATTTAGGTATAGGCACTTTGTACACCGATGCAACAGTAGAAGAATGCTGCCAATCGGCAGAGGATTTAATACAAGGTTATTTGTGGCATAACGATGCACCAGTAATCGGATCATCTATAAGCAATAACACTGCATCTTTAGTGCTAGCAAACCCTGGCATATTTGTAGTAGGTCAAAGCATTACAGTGTCTAATTGTGGTAGCACATACAATGGCACATACACATTAACTGGCGCATTCCCTGGCTCAACAGTGCCAGCAACAATAGGCACAGCATTATTTACACAATTACAATTTAGCAATTATCCTACAGGTTATTCTATTATTCAATACGCAAAAACAGCATCAGATGATCCATTCCATTTTATTAAACCATACGGCAGGGCATTAGGCCCAGAACATAAAGCACAGGCTTACACTGCGACCCCTGCTATAAGAGAAGCTGCGATGATCGTAGCTGTAGATATATGGCAAGCCAGACAGGTTAGCCAAACTGGTGGGGTAGGTATGGATGGGATCACTGCCAGCCCTTATCGGATGGGTTATCAGCTGATTAACAGAGTACGTGGTCTCATCCAGCCGTATAGCAGCCCTAACTCACTGGTCGGCTAATGCCAGCTGCAATCACGACCTTACGCAGCACACTTGCAACAGACTTAACTAATGCAGGCGTGTGGTCAGTTTTTGCATTCCCACCGGCAACATTGTTAGCAAACAGCGTAGTAGTTACACCTAGCGATCCTTACCTAACGCCAAGCAATAACGATTACATAACTATTAGCCCTATGGCAAACTTTAAGATTCTAATGACTAAGCCAGCATTAGATAATCAAGGCAATCTAGCAGGCATGGAAGATTACATATTGGCAGTAGTAACAAAATTAGCAGCATCAAGTTTAGTAATAAATATATCTGCCATCTCAGCACCTAGTATAATTGCCGCTGCCAGCGGTGATCTATTGGTTAGTGAGATTACAGTAAACACCCTAACGAGTTGGAGTTAAAATGGCATACAAAGGATTTACAGATGAGGAACATGACTTTCTGGTCAAGATAGGCCAGATTACCGACAAGCCAGCAGCGGTTAAAAAACCAGCGGCTAGAAAAGATGAGGACAACGAATAATGGCAATCTATTTAAGCAATGGCGTTGTTGTTACTCTGAACAGCGTGGATCTAAGCAACCACGTAACAGCCGTAACAATTAACCGTTCATTTGATGAATTAGAAGTAACAGCTATGGGCGATACCGCACATAAGTTTGCAAAGGGTTTAGAAGCCAGCACAATTACTATTGACTTCTTAAATGACACAGCAGCAAGCAACGTAAACGCAACACTGCAGGCAGCATGGGGTACAACAGTGCCACTCACAATTAAGCAGACAAGTGCTGCAATTAGCGCAACTAACCCAGAGTTTCAAACTACAGTGCTCGTAAATAACACACAGGATGTAAATGGCGCAGTAGGCGACATCAGCACACAGTCAATTACATTTACCTGCCAAAGCCCTATAGTAGTTGACGTAACAGTCTAAGGAGTAATAATGGCAAAGCTAAAGATAACAAGGGCTAATGGCGAAGTATCTGAACACAAGATTACGCCAGGTGTCGAGTACGCATTTGAATTACGCCATCACGCTGGTATTAGCAAAGTCCTACGGGAGCATGAACGGCAGACCGAGATTTACTGGCTTGCATGGGAGTGCTTACGTAGGGCTAACGTTACAGTACCTTTATTTGGAGTTGAGTTTATAGACAGCTTAGACACAGTAGAGGTACTTGACGAAGAAAAAAAATAGTCGGGCGTGATTCTATTTTCTACAGTATTGCTCAATTAGCTGTAGAAACTGGAATACCGCCTAGCGAGTTTAGAGACATGGATACGCAGATGTATCGGGCTATCATCCAAGTATTGACAGATAGAGCTAAGGAGATCAAGAATGCCAGTAAACGTAACAGGCGTTAAGGAACTCATAGCGGCTATGGATGCTGTAGATACTAATTTGAACAAACAAATGCAGGCAGAGATCAAAGCAGTAATGATCCCGATAAGGGATAAAGCTAAAACTTACATGCCAGGAAATGACGAAGTTCTATCGGGATGGAATAAAGTAAACGTTACAGAAGAACAGAAATATAGAGCCTTCCCATTTTACAATCAAGATATAGCACGTAATGGTATTTATTATTCTAAAGGTGCAAGTAAAGCAAATAAAAATGGTTTTTCTATGATTAACTTTATTGCCAATAAATCTGCATCTGGCGCAATCTTTGAAACTGCAGGGCGTAAACAACGAGGTCAACGAGGTGAGTCATTAAATCCAAATGCTGGTATTCAATTTAATCAAGCAGCAGAAAATCTAAGTCAATTAAAGGGTTCTGGTATGTATCGTGGCCGAGCAATATATCGTGCATGGTATGAAGATCAAGGCAAAGTATATGGCGCAGTCATAGATGCTATTACTAAAGTAGCCAATAAATTTAATGCAGGTCAATTAAAGAAGGTTGTATAATGGCTAAGTTACCACCATTAGTAGCATCGGCATTAGCCACTTGGAATGGTAAAGCATTAGTTAAAGGCAAGAAGGATATATCATCATTTGATAAGAGTCTTAGATCTTTAGGTAAAACCTTTGCCGCAGTTTTTAGTGCGACTGCATTACTTAACTACAGTAAGAATGCGGTAAAGGCGTTTGCAGCCGATGAAAAGGCTGCCAAATCATTAGAGCTGCAATTAAAAAACACAGGTTTTGCATTTAGCGCACCATCTGTAGAATACTTTATAGCCAACCTGCAGAAAACTACAGGCGTACTAGACGATCAACTACGCCCAGCATTCCAACAATTATTGACTGTTACTGGATCAATTACTAAAAGCCAAGAAGCACTAGGCGTAGCGTTAAATATAAGTGCAGCCACAGGTAAATCACTTACCGAAGTAAGCGCAGCATTAACACGTGGATTTTCAGGCAATACTGCAGGCCTTAGCAGATTAGGCGCAGGTATAAGTAAGGCCACACTTAAAGCTGGCGACATGGATGCAATATTAGCCGAGTTAAATGACAAGTTTTCAGGTCAAGCATCCGCTAGATTGACTACATACGCAGGCAAAATGGATCTACTCAAAGTCGCATCTGAAAACGTTAAAGAAGAAATAGGTAAAGGCATAATAGGTGCTTTAGAGGCATTGAGTAAAGACACAAGTATTGAAGATACAGCAATCAAAATGGAAAACTTAGGCAAAACACTTGCAGACGTTATTACTGGCGTAGGTGTTTTGATTGCAGAACTACAAAAGATTCCAGGAGTAAAACAAGTAGCAGGTGCTTTATTTGATATAAGCGTATTTGGCAGTTTGGCACGATTGGCTAGAATGAATGCTCAACCTGCAGAACTACCATTTAATAAGCAACGCAGCGCAGGCCGTATATCTGCACAAGTATTTAGAACAGAAGTACGNCAGCAAAAAGAATTAGATAGGTTAAGAGCGTTAGAGATTGCAAAGCTAAAAGCAAAGACCGAAGTNGATAAANTNAAAGACAAGTTTGACCTAGAGCGCATAGGCCTGAACGCAGCACTTAACGCTGCAACCGATGAAGAAACTAAACTACGCATTAGGGCGCAGCTTGCAATACTAGATAATAATGAGGCACTGGCTAAGAAGTACAATGCTGAGTTAGGCGCTGCAACTGCCGCTAATGCTTTGGCTACTTCTGCTACTACAGCTGCAGGCGCTTTAATTTTCTTGGCTAATGGTATGCCAGCGCTGTTTAATTCTTTAGGTGAGATGACTGCACGTGGCCGTAATCAAATAGCACCATTTGAAGGATCTACTACATACACAGTGCCACAAGGTGTGACAAATCAAGGTGGACAGGCTGCTGCTGGCGCTGCTGCATCTACACCTACACAGGCCACCTTAGAGATAGCACCTAACGCAAGTGCTGACAGATTAGTGCAAGCTATTGCAGAGACAGTAAGAGTCAATCTTAAATACGGCAACAAGTTACTGCCTGCTGGCGGTCTTGAATAATGCCAGTACCTACAATAAATGCAATAATAAATTTTTCGACTGGACCTAGTTTTGCGCAGAGCCTTATATTGGACACTGGCTTACTAGACGTAAACGTATTAGCAGATTCTACAGCTGTAATTGTTGACGTATCTAACCAGGTAGATTTTATACAGAGTGCTAGAGGCCGTAGTGCTTTAGCAGATCAATTTCAAACAGGCACACTGACCTTACGCATAGTAGATCAGAATGGCGATTTTAACCCAACTAATACTTCTGGGCCTTATTACACTTTGCTGACACCTATGAAAAAGGTGCAGATTACTGCAACCTATGGCGCTAACACTTATAGCATATTCTCTGGTTTTATTACTTCATACGTTAATACACAGCCTAAAGATGCTACAGAAGTGGCCTATACAACCATACAAGCTGTAGATGCGTTTAGACTCGCGCAAAATGCACAGATCAGCACAGTTACCGGTGCTACGGCTGGCGACTTATCTGGTACACGCATCAATCAAATACTAGATCAAATTGACTGGCCATCTACTGCTAGAGATATAGATGCAGGTTTAACTACTTTACAGGCTGATCCTGGCACAGCACGCACTTCGCTTAACGCCTTGCAGACCTGCAGCGATTCTGAGTACGGCGCATTCTATGTAGATACCAATGGCGACTTTGTATTTCAAGATAGAGCAGTGACCGCTGGGTCAATAGGTGGCACAGTTACTACATTTAACGATGACGGCACAGGCATACCTTATGCCAATGCTAATTGGAAGTTAGACGATACCCTTATATTTAACTCAGCGCAGGTCAGCATGTCAGGTGGCACACCACAGACGGCTATCAATCAAGACTCCATAGATAAGTATTTTATACACAGCTACAACCTGCAGGATCTACTTATGCAGAGCGATGCAGTGGCCCTAGATTATGCGCAGGCTTATGTGGCTAGTAGAGCCGAAACAGAAGTACGATGCGATGGCATAGAGCTAGACCTATACACGCCTAACTACAACGCAGGCATACTTGCAGCCTTAGAGCTTGATTTCTTTGACCCAATACAGGTAGTAACTACACAGCCTGGCGGCTCGACCCTTGACCGCACCCTACAAATATTTGGCGTATCTAACACGATAACACCTAACAGCTTTAAGGTTTTCTTCACAACCTTAGAGCCAGTTATAGATGCGCTGATTCTAAATAACAATATCTACGGCACTTTAGACTATAATGTGCTTAGTTACTAAAGGAGAATATCATCGCTAAGCAAACCTTCACGACAGGGCAGGTATTAACTGCCGCACAAATGACATCGCTACAACAGACTGCTATGGGTGGTGGCTCAGCTACGGCTAAGACCGCATCTTATGTATTAGTAGCTGCAGATGCAGGTACAACTGTTGCTATGAATGCGGCAGGTGCTACAACAATTACAGTTAACACAGGATTATTTGCAGCAGGTGACACAGTGTTTATACAAAACTTAGGCGCTGGTGCTTGCACAGTTACAGCAGGTACAGCAACAGTAGCGACCGCAGGCAGTTTAATATTGCCACAAAATGATGCAGGTATATTATATTTTACAGCTACAGGTACATCTATATTCTACGATTACATACAAGCTGGCGCAGTATCGCCACTAACTACTAAAGGGGATCTTTATACCTTTAGCACAAGTGATGCAAGATTAGCCGTTGGCACTAACACTCATGTTTTAACTGCCGATAGTGCGGAAGCCACTGGATTAAAGTGGGCTGCACCTGCTAGTGGTGGTGGAATGACTTTGTTGTCAACAACAACTCTTTCGGGTGCTAGCACTACAATTTCATCAATAAGTGGGAGCTATAAAAATTTACAGTTAATACTTAAAAACATAAACCCAAGCGCAGGAATGATTTTGGCAGTAAATTGCAATAGCGATACCAATAAAATTACTTATAGTGGAACTGAAAAAGTTGGAACATCAAGTCCTATTTTTGTGGCAGGATCGGGAACTGACACTAGTTTTGAATTAAATTACAATCATGGCTTGGGATCAGGTAATACAAGCAATATTGCCGTTTTGGATTATTACAATTATGCAGCAACAGATTCTTTTAAATCAATTAAAGCGCAAATTCATTTTACAAGTGGTGTGCCGAACCAAAATACTGGAACTTATGCTGCAACATACAGAGCAAACACAGCAATTTCATCTTTAGTCATTTCTTGCAGCAGCGGTGTTTTTAATGCAGGAACAGCCCTACTTTACGGAGTATCATAAAATGAGCAAACCAATGGTCAGAATACATAACATACAAACAGATGAAATTATTGATCGAGAAATGAACGCTGTTGAATTTGAGCAATATAAGGCAGATAACGAGGCTACTAAAGCAAAGCAAGCCGAAACTCAAGCAAAGGCGGCGGCTAAAGAAGCAGCGCAAGCAAAACTCGCAGCACTTGGTTTAACTGTTGAGGATTTGACTGCTCTAGGTTTGTAATGCAACCTAAACTATGTGCAGCTGGTGTGCAGTTAAGAGATCAAATTGATACGTGGTTTCCAAGTAGGCGTACTGCCAGTGATGGGTGGGTGGGCGATAGTCGCCATGCCACCAGAAAATCAGATCATAATCCAGATGAGCAGGGGTGGGTCAGAGCCATTGATATTGATTCTCGCCTGGGTGAGCCAGAAGGGATCGCAGCTTATTTGGCTGACCAAATCAAACAATGTGCGAAAACCGATAAACGTTTATCATACGTCATCTTCTCGCACCACATCGCTTCTAAACTCTTAAACTACAAATGGCGCAGATTTAAGGGCAACCCGCACACATCACACATACACATTAGTTTTACTAAAGCAGGAGATACAGACGGCAGACCGTTTGACATACCACTAATCGGAGGCAAGATATGAAAATAAGTAAGAAGCAGAAGGCAATACTAAAATCATACTTTAGAGGTGTGCTTGTATCGCTACTAACATTCTTGGCCAGTAATGAATTAGGTTTAGACCCCGCGCTGTCTGTAATTGTTGCAGCACTCGCAGGGCCAGCAGCTAGGGCTTTAGACAAATCCGACAGTGCCTACGGCATCGGTGCAGATGAAGCATGACACCTGGCGAATGGGCTGGCTTTTTTGCTGGCGTTGTAAGCGTGCTGAGCGCCGTGCTGATCGGCTTGCGTTTCTTAGTTAGGTCTTATCTATACGAGCTTAAAATAAATAATGGCCACAGCATGAAGGATCAATTAACAAGGCTAGAAAAGCGTGTTGATGATCTGTTTATTTTAATTAGTAAGGGATGATTTAATTATGGCTAACACACGCAAACGCAAAAAACCTGTCAGACGTAGAATACGTAAGATGGCAGAGCCATTAAGTAAATTAGATCAGCATTATATCGCCTTGCATTCATGCTATAAGGCTGCTATTGCTGCAGGCTTTACAGCTGAGCGTGCATTCTGGTTACTTACAGACCAACGCACATTACCGGATTGGATCACCGGTAAAGATGGCATCATCCCTGTTATTGATCCTTATGACGATGAGGATGACGATTAAGCGGTGGCTAGTAATATCAGATTTACAAATCCCATATCATCATGAGCAGGCAGTTAAGAACGTCATCAAGTTGGCAAGACGTGAGAAGTTTGATGAGGTTCTATGTGTTGGGGATGAGATTGACTTCCAGACGATTAGCAAGTGGGCCGATGGCACACCTTTGGCTTATAGTCAGACTCTCAACGAGGATCGTGCAGCTTGTCAGGATATTCTTTGGTCTCTTACCGAGTACAGTGCAAAGGCTAGTGTTATCCGCAGTAATCATACTGATCGCCTTTATAGCACTTTATTAAAAGCACCGGGCTTAATCGGTTTGCCAGAACTGCAATACCCTAAATTCATGGACTTTGCATCTATGGGCATCGACTACTACAAGACAGCCTATGAGTTTCACCCTGGCTGGGTACTCGCACATGGGGATGAAGGCAACATGAGCCAGCATGCAGGTATTACAGCCCTCAACCTGGCTAAGAAGTGGGGCAGGTCAGTAATAGCAGGCCACAGCCATAGACTGGGCATGAGTGCTTATACAGAGGCCATAGGAAGCCATTACAGGCCCTTGTATGGTGTTGAGGTAGGTAATCTCATGGATAGAAAAAAAGCCTCTTATATCCGCTATGGAAGCGCTAATTGGCAGATGGGCTTTGCTATACTAGAAGCCGTAGGAAAGACGCTAACGCCCACGTTAGTGCCTATTGACAAGGATGGCTCATTTACAGCTCTAGGGCGGTATTACGGGTAACATCGTTACCTAATCGTTATACAAACTACGCCCCAAATAATCTACAAAGTCATACACAAGTGCAACACTGTTGCCATGCCACAAAATATGTAGGCATAGATAGGGCTATATGGTAACTGTAGATGTATTTTACGCAGTGTGTTATGCACTGTTAATTGCAGGTGTTATCGGTTGGTACATACAACATGTTAAAGAAAATGCGGCACAGCTGCACTACTGGCGTGGTCGTAGAGATGGCTGGAATCTTCACCGCAGAATGATTAACAACAAAGCCAAGACCGATGAGGTGTTTGATTATGAAAAAAACTAATGCCTACTACAACTGAGAA
>JGI12547J11936_1000280_pt1 | contig 13130 bp, 11 predicted proteins | sample LakEriepJuly2011_2_FD_11936 | JGI IMG/M metagenome (IMG submission 11936)
ATGAGAAGGCAGCAGCAGAGTATGTTGTCGCGCAATTGGCAGAAGTTGGAATCACATCCACAATATTTGAATCTGCTCCNAATCGTTGCAACGTNATCGCNCATTTAGAAAGCACGCATCCCGATCGTCCCGGACTNGTTGTTCATGGNCACCTNGATGTTGTNCCTGCNATGGCAGAAGACTGGAGCGTTGATCCGTTCGGCGGGATCCTTAAAGATGGATTTATCTGGGGACGCGGCGCAGTCGATATGAAAAATATGGATGCCATGATTATCGCAGTTGTACGTCAATGGGCGCGCGTTGGATACAAGCCGCCACGTCCCATCACTCTCGCATTTTTTGCAGATGAAGAAGCTGGCAGTAGCTTCGGATCTCGATGGATGGTGGCAGAACATCCAGAGGTCTTTGCAGGATGCACCGAAGCCATCTCGGAAGTAGGTGGTTTTTCAATCACACTTCCCAATGCAAAGCGATTCTATTTTGTTGAGACAGCCGAAAAAGGAATCCACTGGATTCGACTCGTTGCCCAAGGCAGAGCAGGTCATGGTTCAGTGATCAATGAAGATAATGCAGTTACCGCACTGACTGAAGCGGTAGCAAAGATTGGCCGCTATCAGTGGCCGCAGCGATACACCGCAACGGTAAAGCGTCTCTTCGAGACTGTTGCAAAAGCTTCAGGAAAACCTTTTGACCTCAAGGATCTTCGTCCTCTTCTGACTGAATTTGGAAGTGTGTCTCGAATGATCGGCGCAACGCTGCAAAATACAGCCAACCCTTCCATGCTATCGGCTGGCTATAAAGAGAATGTGATTCCGGGAGAAGCCAGTGCTGTCGTAGATGGACGCTTCCTTCCAGGTTATGAAGATGAAATGAATGCAACAATTCGCGAGATTGTGGGTCCAGACATTCGCATCGAGACCATCGTTACAGATATAGCTCTTGAAGTCCCATTTGAAGGTGATCTTGTTGACGCTATGTGTGCTGCGTTGATCAAACATGATGGTGATGGAATTCCAGTTCCGTTCACAATGAGTGGCGGCACGGATAATAAGGCGCTCTCAAAAATCGGAATCATTGGTTATGGATTTTCACCGTTAAAATTAGATCCAGATCTAGATTTTATTGCGCTCTTTCACGGAGTCGATGAGCGAGTACCAGTTGATGGTCTGCGCTTCGGAGTCAATGTGCTGAAGGATTTCCTAGAAACCGCGTGAGACTTCATCCAGAGCTGTTCGTACAACATCTGGAAGTACTATCTCTTCGACGGTAAGTGCTCCACGTAGCTGAGCACCTGTGCGTGCGCCAACGATTGCACTTGTGACTCCTGGTGCATCGCGCACCCAAGCAAGTGCTACTTCAAGCGGTGAATAGCCCAACCCTGATGCAGCAGCTGCTACAGCTTCCACTACGCGGGCGGAATCACGATTCAAGTATGTTGAGATGAAGTTTGCAAAGTGAGGCGTTGCTCCACGTGAATCGGCTGGAATGGAATTTCGATATTTTCCGGTGAGTACACCGCGACCCAATGGAGACCAAGCAAGAATTCCAACGCCCAGTTGGGATGCGCAATCAACAATTTCATTCTCAACAGAGCGATTGAGTAATGAATACTCACTTTGAATCGTCGCTATCGGCGCTTTTGCAGTATTGGCTTCCTGCAAAGAGATTGCTCGTGCGCTCTGCCAGCCATTGAAATTGGAAATGCCTACATATCGTGCTTTACCCGAGGTGTATGCAAAATCTAAGGCGGAGAGAGTGTCCTCAAGTGCAACATCTGCATCCCAAGAATGGATCTGCCAGATATCTACATAATCAGTTCCTAGTCGAGTGAGAGATTTCTCTAGCTCACCGATGAGAAAATGGCGGGAGTTATTTACAGTTCGGACACCTTCGGGAAAAGATATCCCCGCCTTGGTCGCAATCACGACGTCGTCACGGTTAAAGAATGTCCCAACTAGTCCACCAATGACACGTTCGGCATCTCCACCAGCATAACTAGCCGCGGTGTCGATGAAATTTCCACCCGCCTCGATATAACTACGCATCTGCTCTGCCGCTTCATGAGTATCTGTATCGCGACCCCACGTCATCGTGCCCAGTCCGAGGCGGGATAGCTCAAGTCCGCTCTTTCCAGCTCGTCTGAATTCCATGGAAGGCACCCTAGCAAGCCAACACTGTCAAAGGGCGTTAATCTTGGGAAATGGCACGAATCGTTCTACTGCGGCATGCACACTCTGTCGCTAATGAAAAGAATCTTTTGGCAGGTCGGACTGCAGGAATCTCATTAAGCAAAAAAGGAAAAGAACAAGCGAAAGAACTCATCGCGCGACTCGGCGAAATTGCATTCGATGAAGTAGCAATTAGTCCACTGCAACGTTGTCGGGAGACAATCGATCCTTGGCTCACTTCAACTGGAGCGAAGAGCCGGATTGTTGTTGATGACTCCATCTCAGAAGTTGATTACGGTAATTGGAGTGGCAAGACCCTCGCTTCGCTACGACGCAAGGCGCAGTGGAAGGTAGTGCAGGATTTCCCGAGCCAGATGACTTTTCCTGACGGTGAATCTCTCCTAGAGATGCAGGGGCGAGCTTTATCGGGTTTCTATCGCTTAAACGCAGTTAAAGGTAAGGGTCCTCGTCTGCTCGTGAGCCATGGTGATGTCATCAAATCAATCGTGGCACACTGTTTGGGAATGCATCTTGATCAATTTCAACGCCTAGTGATCGAGCCAGCATCTCTGACAATCATCGACACTGATTCTGGGACCAGCCGTTTGGTGCGCTTTAATGATGCGAGGGGTTTTCTTAGCTCCGAGAATTCGACCAACCAGTCAGCACTCGGAGGATCGACAGGAAATTCGGATAAATGACTTCTCAGAAGTGGTCCTTTGACCAACCTGATCGTTTTATTGTTGGAACCATCGGCACTCCAGGTGAGAGAGAGTTTTACTTCCAGGTGCGCCAAAAGAATATTCTTGTCTCCCTCGCTACCGAAAAATCGCAGGTCGCCGCTTTGGCTGAGCGAATTACCACGATCATTCGTGAAATTAAGAAGAGCGCACCTCTGAGCGCTGTCAACCTGGGCCCCACCGATGACCAACCACTAGAACTACCTCTGGAAAGTGAATTCGTAGTGGGAGCGATCGGTATCGCCCTCGACCCAGCTTTATTAGAGATTGAGATTTCGTTCCGCGCCGAAGAGGCAGATTCATTTGGTGATGAGGTCGCTGACGAAGATTCAGGGCCAATGGTTGAAATTCATCTCGATCTTTCAATGGCGTTAGCTTTCGCGCAAAGAACAATGGCTTTAGTCGCCGCTGGTCGTCCGCTCTGTCCATTCTGCATATCTCCAATAGATCCCAGGGGACATCTCTGTCCTCGGGCAAATGGTTATCGTCGATGAAGGAGCTTGAGAATTCTTGGGTAGAGAAGAGCATTGCTCACCTCAGTGGTGGTGAGTTAGAGATCACCGGTCGTCTGGTTGATGCTTCGAATGCAACGCTCTTCGGCGTGATGCATTACGAGGGTTCAGCTCTAGAAGTGATTTACAAACCGGTAGCGGGGGAGAGACCGCTCTGGGATTTTCCAGATGGAACACTAGCCGACCGCGAGTTTGCTGCTTTTCTTCTGAGTGACATGACGGGAATGGATGTGGTTCCACCGACAATTTTGCGTGAAGGTCCTGCGGGCCTTGGAATGGTTCAACGTTGGATAGATGTTGATGAGAACATTGATCTAGGTTCCTACTTTGCTCAAGATAGACAAGAGTTGCGTCAGCTTGCTCTCTTTGATGCAATTATCAATAACACTGATCGCAAAATAGGTCATCTTCTTCCAGATCAAAATGGACATCTATTTGCATGTGATCATGGCGTTACCTTCCACGCCGACGATAAATTGCGAACAGTGTTGTGGCAATGGGCTGGCGACCCTCTGACAGAGGAAGAATTCCGTTTACTAGATGAGGCTCTAACAGTCATCGATTCACACGCTACATCACTCGGCACACATCTGACCGAGGAGGAGATTGAGGCCACGTGTAAGCGAATCAATAAACTCCGTTCTGGTGGCATCATGCCCTTGCCAAGTGAAGATTGGCCGGCGATTCCATGGCCAGCATATTAGAATTCGAAAATGAGATCGTGGGCGGATTTATCACTCGGTACGGGTGAGGGATATAGAGGTGTTTACCGAACGCTTTCGCTCTATAACACCGACAGCCAGAGCGTTGAAGCACTACCTAATAAAGATCTCTACCGCCTCTATGTTTGTGGCATCACTCCATACGATGCAACGCACTTAGGCCATGCTGCAACATATGTAACTTTCGATCTGATCAATCGCTATCTACGATTCGGTGGCGCACAAGTCTCTTTTGTACAGAACATCACTGATATCGACGACCCACTATTCGAGAGAGCTAAACGTGATGGTCTCGATTGGTCGGAGTTAGCTACATCGCAGATCGAACTTTTTCGTGGAGATATGGTGGCTCTACATGTCATCCCACCTGATCACTACGTCGGCGTGGTGGAAGCGATGCAGATTATTATTGACGCGATCTCAGCGCTGGAAAGCAAGGATTCAACCTACAAAGTAGATGACGATTTATATTTCCGAGTACGCTTAGATCCTGATTTCCTCAAGCGAACGCATCTGTCATCAGAAGTCGCCATGAATTATTTCGCAGAACGTGGTGGAGATCCGAAGCGGCCGGGAAAGAATGATCCGTTTGATGCTTTGGTGTGGAAAGCGCAGCGAGATGGTGAACCAGGATGGCCAAGTCCATTTGGTGTGGGGCGTCCGGGATGGCATATTGAATGTTCTGCTATTGCTTTGCACTACTTGCGACCAGTTGCCTCTGATGAGTTTGCCATTGATATCCAAGGTGGCGGTAACGATTTGATTTTCCCTCATCACGATATGTCGGCATCGCAAGGATTAGTTGCCACTGGCCAGAAATTTGCACGCTTCTTCGTTCATGCAGGGATGATCGGCCTTAATGGAAGAAAGATGAGTAAGTCCCTCGGCAATTTGATATTTGTCTCAAGGCTTATTAATGACGGAGTCGAACCTATGGCAATTCGTCTCGCTCTTTTAGGCCACCACTATCGAAGTGATCATATGTGGGGGAGTTCTGAGATCACAGATGCCTCAGCTTTCCTTGAGCGAATTCGTCTTAATCTGGCCAGGATGGAAGTCGCTCCAACAGAGCCACTGATAGCCGATCTTCTAGCCGCGCTCTCAAACGATCTTGATACCGTGCGTGTATTTGAACTTATTGCCTCATGGTGCACGGCAACCGAAAACGGTGCCTCTGGTGGATCTGCTGGTCAGTTATCGCGGGTCCTGGATGATCTTCTCGGGCTAGCGATTTAAATTAACTCTCATTTTGTCGGCGTAAGAATCTCTCTAGTTCTCGTGCAATCTCATCACCTGATACATCTTTGAATTCGGCAGCGTCCTTGCTCTCTTCCAACGCTTTCACATACTCTGAAACTTCCGCATCCTCTTCAGCCATCTCGGAGACTTCATTCTCCCATTCTTGGGCTTGATGGTTGAGATCGGCGAGAGCGATGGAGATTTCAAGGAAATCTTCTACAGCATTGATAAGAGCAAGAGTTGCTTTAGGCGAGGGTGAGTTCGATGCGTAATGTGGCAATCCGGCCCATAAGGAGACGCAATCAATTCCTCTCTTCATACACCCATCTCCAATGATTCCAAGAATTCCTGTTGGTCCTTCATATTTACTAATCTCAACGCCGAGTCGAGCGGCAATATCTGGATGGCCGCCACTTCCGCTGACTGAGATAGGGCGAGTGTGTGGAACATCGGCAAGCATCGCTCCCATGGTGACCACAAGTTCAACTTCAAGATCATCGGCGAGGTCGAGCAAAAGAGAAGTGAAAGTTTTCCATCTCATTGAAGGTTCAACACCGAGCACTAGGACGAAGTCATTCTCAAGATGTGGTGTACTCAATCCATACACCTGTGTAGATGGCCAATTGACTGATCTGACGAGAGAATCATCGACGCTAATCATTGGACGGTTAACTTGGAAATCATAGAAATCTTCTGGCTCGTACTCTGCGATCAATATCGCTTGGGCAGAATTACCATTCTGGTCAAGATTTTCTAAAATATGGGTGAGTGCTCCTGAAGCTGCTTCGCCAGCATCGCTCCAACCGGAGAAAGCCACGATCATGACTGGGTCTCTGAGCAGTGGGATCTGATAAATCTCCATATTGCTCACCTTAAGGTAAACTCCACGCGTGACGAGCGCGAAAACACCTTCCGAGCTAAGAAAAGCTCTCGCCTCTCGGGTTGTAATCGCCGATGGCGCGATGGGCACCATGCTCCAAGAGGCTGATCCGAGCCTAGAAGATTTCCAAGGGCACGAAGGTTGCAACGAAATTTTGAACGTGTCGCGCCCAGATGTCGTCCGCTCAGTCCATGATGCCTACTTAGCGGTCGGTGTCGATGCGATCGAAACAAATACTTTTGGTGCCAACTGGGCGAATTTGGCAGAGTATGGAATCGAAGATCGAATTTACGAACTTGCATACACTGGCGGTGTTATTGCCCGTGCGGCGGCAGATGCATTCTCTACACCAGATAAACCGCGATTCGTTCTTGGTTCGCTCGGACCTGGAACAAAGTTACCTAGCCTTGGACATACAACCTATCAACATCTTCGTGATGCCTATGAGATTGCATCGCAAGGGCTAGTTGATTCCGGCGCTGATGCACTTCTGATTGAAACTACACAAGATTTGCTGCAAGCAAAGGCTGCAGTAAACGGCGCACGGGCGGCAATTGATAAGAGCGACCGCGATGTTATTTTGATTGCTCAAGTAACAGTTGAAACAACCGGAACGATGCTTCTTGGCTCTGAGATTGGCGCAGCGCTGAACGCACTTGAACCTTTGAATATTGATCTCATTGGATTGAACTGTGCAACTGGTCCTACCGAGATGTCTGAACATTTACGCTACCTCAGCAAGAATGCGCGGTGCGCGATATCTGTGATGCCTAATGCTGGCTTGCCACAACTTGGACCAAAGGGCGCAACGTATCCACTTGGACCTGATGCGTTGGCTCAGGCTCTAGCTACCTTCGTTGATGATTATAAAATTACGCTGATAGGTGGCTGTTGTGGAACAACGCCTGAACATATGGCCGCAGTTGTCGCGCGCTTAGACCGTAAGCAGGTGATCGCGCGCACTTCACATGCTGATCCAGGTGCGTCATCGCTCTATCAATATGTACCTTTCCGCCAAGATAACGCCTTCCTCGCAATCGGTGAACGTACTAACGCCAACGGCTCTCGTGCATTCCGCGACGCTCTGATTTCAGAAAATTGGGAAGCATGCGTTGAGATTGCTCGCGATCAAATTCGCGATGGTGCTCACATACTTGATCTCTCGATCGATTACGTCGGACGAGACGGCGTGGCCGATATGCGGGAAATCGCTGGACGTTTTGCAACCGCTTCGACTTTGCCGATCATGTTAGATTCGACAGAGCCTCCCGTTCTCCAAGCAGGGCTAGAGCAATTGGGCGGACGTTGCATTATTAACTCAGTCAATTACGAAGATGGTGACGGACCAAAGTCACGCTTTGCCCGGATAATGCCTTTGGTTGTCGAACATGGTGCATCGGTAGTAGCACTCACCATTGATGAAGAAGGTCAAGCGCGAACAGCCGAGTGGAAGTTACGCGTATCCCGTCGATTGATTACAGATCTTGTTGATAACTGGGGGATGGCGGTCGGAGATATTTTGATCGATACGTTGACATTTCCCATTGCAACTGGACAAGAAGAGACTCGTCGTGACGGATTAGAAACTATCAACGCTATCCGCGCACTAAAATCTGAGTATCCAGAAGTTCAAACAACGCTGGGTGTCAGTAACGTTTCCTTTGGTCTCAACCCTGCAGCTCGTGTTGTTCTCAACTCAGTCTTCCTCCATGAATGCGTTGCAGCAGGGCTGGATTCAGCGATCGTTCATCCTTCAAAGATCATGCCACTTGCTCGAATCGATGAGGCGCAGCGTAAAGTCGCCCTTGATCTTATTTACGATCGTCGCGAGTACAGCGGAGAAGATCTCACTTACGATCCATTGACCGCTTATCTGCAGCTCTTCGAAGGTGTTGAACTGGCGGCTTCACGAAATATTCGTGCCGCAGAGCTCGCTGCGCTCCCTCTTGAGGAGCGTTTGCAGCGCAGAATTATCGATGGGGAGAAAGTTGGCTTGACCGATGATCTCGATCTCGCGATGAAAACTGGGATAGCGCCACTTGCAATCATCAATGATCATCTCCTAGAAGGAATGAAGATTGTTGGAGAACTCTTTGGAAAAGGCGAGATGCAACTTCCCTTCGTCTTGCAATCAGCTGAAGTGATGAAGGCTGCTGTTGCCTATCTCGAGCCTCATATGGAGAAGCTCGATGATGAGGGGCGCGGCTCTATTCTGCTGGCCACCGTCAAGGGAGATGTTCACGACATCGGTAAGAACCTGGTGGATATTATTCTTTCAAATAATGGTTATCGAGTTGTCAATATTGGAATCAAGCAGACGATCAATCAAATTATTGATGCCGCACAGGAATCAGAGGTCGATGCTATCGGAATGTCTGGCCTTCTTGTTAAATCCACAGTGATTATGCGCGAGAATCTCCAAGAGCTTACTTCCCGAGGCTTAGATCAAAAGTGGCCGGTGATTCTTGGTGGGGCCGCACTCACACGTGCATTTGTTGAAGTGGATTTGGCCAATGAATTTTCTGGCGAAGTGCGTTACGCGCGAGATGCCTTTGAAGGTCTCCACTTGATGGATGCAATCATGGGTGTGAAGAAGGGTGTTCCAGGAGCGACTTTACCTGCCTTGCGTGAACGCAAGGTGAAGGCTGTTGTAAAGCCGGTCTCTGATGAACCAGCAGATACGCGTCGCAGTGATGTAGCAATTGATATTGATATCCCACAACCGCCATTCTTCGGTTCACGGATCGTTAAAGGTATTCCATTAGCTGATTACGTTGAGATGCTTGATGAACGTGCTCTCTTCGTTGGTCAATGGGGACTCAAGGGAAATCGCGGTGAGTTTGAAGCGATGGTGGAAAGTGAAGGTCGTCCGCGACTTCGCGCTCTACTCAATCAGGTGCAATCGCAAGGTTGGCTCAATGCCGCTGTCGTCTATGGCTATTTCCCTTGTGTTAGTGAAGGAAATGATCTCGTTGTTCTGCATCATGAGGGACCAAATGAAGGTAAAGAGCGAGTTCGATTCTCTTTCCCTCGCCAATCTCGAGATCGCAGACTCTGCATCTCTGACTTCTTCGCCTCTCGTGAATCAGGAAAGGTGGATGTGGTCTCTTTCCACGTTGTCACCATGGGAAGCGTAGTATCAGAAGCTGCTGCAAAGCTCTTTGCTGAAAATAAGTACCGCGAATATATGGAGTTACATGGGTTATCGGTTCAACTTACCGAAGCCCTTGCCGAGCATTGGCATGCACGTATTCGCGAAGAGATGAGCGTTCGAAACTTAGATGCTCCAGATCTGGCCGGAATTCTTGACCAGGGTTATCGAGGTTCTCGATACTCATACGGTTATCCAGCCTGTCCAGATATCGAGCAGCAGATCCAACTCTGTGAACTTCTTGAACCAGGGCGTATTGGAGTTGAGCTTTCAGAAGAGTTTCAATTGCATCCAGAACAATCAACGTCGGCAATTATCGTGCATCACCCTGAAGCGAAATATTTCAATGCGAACTAATATATTGTGACTTTTTCTGCCGCCTTCTTCGATATGGATGGGCTTTTCCTCGACTCTGAACCGCAATGGCACCTTTCGCAACAAGAGTTATGCGCTCGTTACTCGTATGCATGGGATGACGATGATCAGCGCATCTGTATTGGCGGACCACTCTCGCGAGTGGGGGACTACATCTCAGATATTTGCGCTCACGATATGACGGGGCCTCAAGTGGCGCAGGAACTCACAGAGATGATGCTGGTGAAACTTTCAACGAAGGCAATCCTGATGCCTGGGGCCTTCGCCGCCGTTGAGAGAGTCCGTCAAGTGATGCCAGTTGCGTTGGTCAGTGCTAGTCCGCGAATTTTGATGGATGCTGCTCTGACAACACTTCCCAAGAATTTCTTTCAATTTAGTATCAGCGCCGATGATGTCACTCGCACCAAACCATTCCCTGACCCATACCTTGAAGCTGCCAAGCGCATGGGTGTTACTACTGGATCATGTGTGGTCTTTGAAGATTCTCTCACCGGCATCGCGTCGGCAAAGTCTGCCGGATGCGCGGTAGTAGCTGTTCCACATTATGTAGATGTCGCTCTTGCACCCAAGGTCCGAGTCGTTACATCTCTTGAGGAAGTTTCCTTAGAATTTCTTGATCAGTTTCATTCTGCCATTTAATTATGCGCTGGACAGATACTCTTAAAGAAGCACCAATCACAGAGCCGGCTTACCTTCGGGGGAAAATGATCTCTCTCGACGGCATCGATAATTTCACCTGCAATCTGCAATAGTTTCTTTTCAGTATTTAAAAGTTCAGCTTCTGTGGGTGAGCTCCTCACAGTTCGTGTATCGCCTAAATAGTGAAGCACCAGCAATGCTGGGATTATTCTATGCAAACGCCAGTACAAGAATGCATAGACGCGCAGCTGGAAGAGGGCCTTCTCTTCCCAACCAGCTTTTGGTGATTTTCCACTCTTGTAATCAACAATTCGAACTTGGCCGGTCGGTGCAACATCGATTCGATCGACATATCCATGTAGATATACCTGCGGATTGAGATCTTGTTCTAGATGCATCTCACGGTGGGTCGCCTCGAATGATTCTGGCTTTTCTAGCTCAAAGTAATTCTTGAGAAGAGCGTTCACGCGATCAAACCATTCCTTCTCATTCGGAATGAGTTCAGCGAGACCAGGTTTTTCAGAAAGTTGAATTCGCCAGCGTTCTGGAGCCATCTCAACTGCGGCCGCGTGGTTTCTATCAGCGGGTTGCAGATCAAAGAGATCTTCTAGGATGGTGTGAATCAACGTACCGCGTTCGGCATCGATACTTGGAGGTTCGGGAAGTTGCTCAATGACTCTGTACTTATAAAGTCTTGGACAGTTATTAAATTCGCTCATTCGGCTGGGGGAGAGGCGAATATGGGTCACATCAGAGACCATACCGCTACCGAAGAGACTTTCCTCGCCTAAGATAGCGCCGTGTCCAACTCTTCCGAAAGCGCAATCCCTGGCGCGAGAACACCTGGTTACTTCGCAGCGGGTGATCGCATCCAACTCACCGATCCCAAGGGCAAGCTTTATAGCTTCACAATCACACCAGGCAAGGAGTGGCATACACATAAAGGGTGGATCGTTCACGACGAACTCATTGGATTACCAGAAGGATCGGTCGTATCCACTACAGCAGGCTTAAAGTTTACGGCATTCATTCCTTTGCTCTCTGATTACGTTCTATCAATGCCACGTGGTGCCACCATCGTCTATCCCAAAGATGCGGCGATGATTATCGGAGTCGCCGATGTCTACCCTGGGGCGCACGTTCTCGAGGCCGGTGTTGGAAGTGGAGCGCTATCGCTCTCGATTTTAAGAGCAGTGGGATCAGATGGCACACTCGATTCTTTTGAAAGACGAGAAGATTTTGCCGAGATCGCTCGCTCAAATGTTGCAAACTACTTCGGCTCGCCGCCTGATTATTGGTCACTGACCGTTGGGTCAGTCCAAGATATCGCTAGCGAAAAGGTTTATGACAGAGTTATTCTGGACATGCTTGCACCGTGGGAGTGTGTTGAAATGGCCGCAAGAGTGTTACGTCCAGGGGGAGTATTCCTTGCCTACGTTGCTACAACCACACAATTATCTGCGACTGCAGAGGCTCTGAAAAATGATGGCCATTTCACTGAACCGGAAAGCTCTGAAACTATTGTTCGTGGATGGCATCATGAAGGACTCGCAGTTCGTCCACAACAGAGAATGATTGGCCACACAGGTTTCCTTATTCAGAGTCGACGAATGGCTCCAGGTGTAGATGTTCTCGCACGTCGTCGACGTCCAGCAAAGGGTGCTTACGGTGTCGCGGAAGAGTGAACGACTGGTTAATTTAACGATCGCGCTCCTAGCGACTAAGAGATACCTAACAAAGAGCGAGATTTTTCGCACTGTTGAAGGATATGAAGGTGCACCAGAGGCGATGGAGCGCATGTTTGAGCGCGATAAAGATGATCTCCGCAGTCTCGGAATCGCGATTGAACTTGGAACTTTCGATCCACTCTTTGAGGATGAGGCCGGATACCGAATTACTCCATCGAGCTATCAACTNGATCTAGGTGAGTTAGATGGAACTGATATCGCTCTGCTCTCTCTTGCGGCTTCAGCATGGTCAGGTGCGGCGCTGGAAAGGGAATCGACCTCTGCTCTCATCAAGCTCTCCTCGATGGGCATTGAGTCAGATTCAGAGGCGCTCTCTCTACTCACACCGCTTGTAAGTGTCACCAGTGAGAATTTTGCCTTGATTACCGACGCAATTATTCGTAGATCCGAAATCCAATTTGAGTATGTAAGTACTGATCTCTCAACGCAAGTACGCAGGATTGCACCATATTCAATGCGCGGTCAATCGGGCTCTTGGTACTTAGTGGGTCTTGATCGTGAGAAGGATTCGTTAAGAACTTTCCGACTTGATCGAATCATCTCTGAGGTCACCATTGATAAGAAAGGTAGCGCTTTCAATATTCCTGATCAACTTCCTTATAAGAGTGCTGATGAAGCAAGAGAGATCGCAATACTTCGAATTAGAAAAAATCGAGGGCATCAACTTCGTTCATTGGCAACGTTGCTTAAAGCAGGAGAGGAGTGGGACGAGATCTCTCTTCCCATTGTTAATACGTCGTGGCTTATGCGAGCCATTTTATGGCATCGAGATGATGTCATAGCGCTGGAGCCTGCCACTCTGAGAAAAAGTGTGATCGACTCACTCAAAGAACTGCGGGTTCTGCATGGCTAAGTCAGCGACCACTCCTCTTGAACAGACGGCTCGGTTACTAGATTTGGTTCCGTTCCTTCTCTCGCATCAAGGTATTTCTCTCACCGATCTTGCGAGACATTTT
>JGI12547J11936_1000282_pt1 | contig 13094 bp, 11 predicted proteins | sample LakEriepJuly2011_2_FD_11936 | JGI IMG/M metagenome (IMG submission 11936)
GGGGTATTGGTGGGGGGGGGCTCTGCGGTACCAGCAGGGGGGGGCAAAGCGTAGTGCTTATTACAAAACTCACAAACGTTGTGCAGGACATCTTGAGCTTCGGGGTAGTCGGAGGTGATTTCACGCAGCTGTTGGAAAGCCGCAGAAGCATCCCCATGGGAAGTGGAGGCCGTAATGGGGGTTCCTGCCAGGGACAAGATGCCCCATGGATCAGCATCGCCCAACTGCATGATTTTGGCAGCGATCTCCTTGGGGACTAGACCCCCGTCGACCTTCTCTGACTCCTCCAGGATGGTGTACGTGACGCGGGCTTTCGCTAACTTTTCCATGCCGTTGTTTAGGTCCTCCTCGCGACGTCGCTTGTTTCCCATCATCCTATTGATGTCGACCTCGTATCTCACGATTTCCTCCTGCGTTTGCCTCGCAAGGAGGGCAACCCGTTCGACGTGTTTATCAAGGTAGTGTTTCTTGGCTTCAATCATTTCACCACTCTTGTAGTCGCACTTGCTGCATCCCCACTTCAGCTTCCTCTCACACTCCAGATCATGATTGAACTGGACTGCTCCAAAGGCGTGGTAGTGGTCAATGTGCTTGAGCAAGTCTGCGTAGGTTTTGAAGCCCTTGGCATGATGGTCCTTGTGGTTGCAGTTGTCTGCCTTGCAAAAGATGAGCTGCTTCTGCATTTGGAGAATTTTACTACGCAATATCGGGTTTTTAGATTCGCTTCGGTCATCTCAAAAGACTGTCTGATATCATTGGAGAAGTGCGTAGATCATGATAACCGTATGCTCTCCTGGTAAAAAAAAATTTAAAATATTTTTCTCCCAGGGAACCTTTACCCTGCCATAGTATGTTGCAGATCTTAGCACAATAGTCCCGTGTTCCACAAATATGGGTTCTGGGGATTTTCGGAGTCTGTGGGAGTTGTTCGGTGGGCCCAGAAATATAGGGTCTATATTTCTGGACCATCGGAGAGATCGAGGGGGGGTTTGGATGAATACCTAGTAATTTTGATAACAACTACTTGTCACAATCTACCTACTATTTCTTTTTTTACCCTCCCACCCCCAGAATGAGAATAATACACAGCCCCCCTTTACACAACAAAGAATATTGCCGTGCACCCCTACCCCCTCTTCTTTTTACTCTCCTCTTCCAATCCAAATACATACCCTCCTCATATTACTAGATAGAATGCCATACTAACTAAAAGACTCTTCCATCTTCCTCACTACCCCATCCCTCACTCCAGATATGTCTCTTTCCCAACACGCGAAGTTATTGACAACAGCAGTCGACTTGCTCGTTCAAATGATTGACACCCACAGAGATCAAACCAGCATCCACAATCAGATGGCATCGGTCAACTCTTTTTTCAAAGACTTCATCGTAGAGGCAGGGGCCAACCTACCACCAGCCCGCACCGGGGAGGGACAACCCAATGACTATATGATTCAAGATGAGGATCCGATGTTCTTTGACGCCCCAGACATGGACGAGACCTTCCCTTCCCCCCTTGACCTCGACGAGACCTTCCCTTCCCCCCTTGACCTCGACGAGACCTTCCCTTCCCCCCTTGACCTCGACGANNCTTCAACATGGACAAGGCATTTCTCGATGAGGCCCTCTCCGATGTAGAGCTCACTTCACAGGCCGCAATTCAAGCAGACGGTGATGGGAGAGGATGGGAGCCTCTTCTCCCTTCTTCAACCCTCCGCCCCGTCAATGCCAATACCAGGGCTGCTACCAGAACCCAGGGAGCATTCCAGAAGTACACTAAAGGGTGGTATCTCCTCGCCGCTATCCCCAAGGAAGGAGGAGGGGGGATGTCACTTGAGGCATGGAGAATCGAGANCTCTGTCAATCAGTACCGCGGAGGGCGACGATTCCCAGATATCATCTCCTACACCTGCTTCCCCTTCGCCCAAGATCAAGATATCTTCTCCCCCATCCCCTCCACCAGTAGCGGGGAATACAACTTCAACACCTCCAATAAAAAAAGCATCATACTGACCACCTGTGCCCCTCTCAACAGAGACCGTACATTCAAGAAGGCCCTTATTGGACCCGCCCACCACAAAATGTCGCCCTCGGGGGCCCTCCACACTCAGGCCTTCGGGGCAAACTGCAAGATCTGTATGAAAAAATAGTGGTAGTCTTTTGCTCGTCTATATTTTAGATAAGAGAGTCCACTCGCATTTTACCGATCACATTCAAGAAGGGGGGGGGGTATGAGGTATAGTTGCTTTTTTTCGAATACATCAATTGACTTATCCAACAAAAGAAAGAAATATATTAGACCATATATCTTTCACTCTCCTTCGTGTCGTTGTTGGGAGGGGATGGTGTGTCCCCCCCTCCCCCCCCGCATTCCGGATGATGCGATAGGATAGTAAAGAGAAGGTATGACAGGAGGAGGGATGTAGGAGAAGGTATGAGGTAGAAGCTTCGGATGGTCCGTGCCACATCAAAAGTAGATCAAGAGTTGCTTTTTTACTATTGATATGTATTGAATACATCAATTGACAAACAATGAATATTAATCAAGTAAGTACATACATGCAACAAATGTATACGAATACATATATTCAAGAATAGACACATACTAAAGAGACACCCTCCTCCTCTTCTCCGGTCCAGAAGGAAGAACATCCCTCGAATCCATACGAACCGGGCGTCGATCACGCTCGTCCTCTACCTCCACCCTCCTCCTCTCCGCCCTACTGGACGCGGGTATCGCCCTCGCCCTCACCCTGTCGTCAAACGTGGCGATGCGGTCGAGCCATGATGCGGTGGTATCAGCCAGCTGGTACATCTTGGTGTTGGCGATCACCTCTTGGGTCGCACGCCGGATGGTGCCTTCCTCGAGGTTCCTGCGGTACATCCTCTCGTAGTCTGACCCGATCGTCATGAGCATCCTCTCTATCTCCTTGATCGTCTTCATCCTCAGGACCGAGACCACCGGTGACCCATCCTGAAGACGGCGGTTCATGGGAAGACACCGGACACACAGGCGGTTGGGATGCTCCCCACTCCTCCTCAGTACGTTGGTAAGGGCCTCCGTAAACCTCCCCCTACCGCTGATCCCAACCCGCTGTGCCATAGAAAGAGGAAGGGCGTTCTGGAGGGCCTTGACCGCATCCCCAATCTCCGACACATCATCGTAGATAAATACATCGGCAAGGAAGGAGAAGGTGACCCCGGGGTAAAGCTCCATGAGGTTCTTGGTCGCAAGGAGACGGTGCTGCCCATCCACCACATACACCGTCACGGTGCCCTGCTCGCGAAAGCGGCGGGAAGAGAGCTCCTCCATCGTGATGGCAAGCTTGAGGGTGTCCACAATCTCTCCCTTGAAGGCCTTGCCCTTCACATATGACTCCAGAGACGCCGCATGCCTCCGGTCGACGGTCCTGTTGTGACAACTGTAGGTCAGATCAGAAAAATCCTCGTTACTCAGAAGCACCGAAGCCTGCTTGCCGTGATGATACTTGTAGTCCCCAGGGAGGGCCTCGCGAACACGGGCATTGTCAAAGTTCATGATTTGGAGTGGGTCACCTTTCATATGCGAGTAGAAAGCGAGTGAGGCATAAAAAAAATCTGATTGGACCAACAGTATGTTTTTTACCTCCGGGAAATTATTATTTTTCCGTTTCCGTTATTGTGAGAAGTGTTCATGATTAATGGGTCAGCGAAAGAGAGGTGTTTGATCGACCTCTATTTCAGATAGAGAAGGGATTGGATCAACATCTTTCAAAGATAATGACGAAGAGTCTTGCTAATAAGAGAGGTGTTTGATCAACCTCCATCAAAGATAGAGAAGGGATTGGATCAACATCTTTCAAAGATAGAGACGTAGAGTGTTGGTAAAAACAGAAGTGTTTGATCAACCTCCATCAAAGATAGAGAAGGTCGTGAGGAGGTAGAGTGTTGGTAAAGACAGAGGTGTTTGATCAACCTCCATCAAAGAAAGGATAGAGTAATAGTAATAGTCATAGTCGCAGGAGAGAGTCCTATGCGATAGTCGCAGTCGTCTCACACAACGGACAAAAATAATTGGTCAAGACTATATTGAGTGAGAAGGTGAGGAAGAGGTAAGGTGGAATGATCAATGAGTGAAGAAGAGGTAAGGTGGAATGATCACAAAGAGTGAAGAAGAGGTAAGGTGGAATGATCAATGAGGGAGGGCGTTTGATCAAAGAGGGAGCTAAAGAGAGTGGTGGGGAGAGGTGGTTGATCAACCTCCATCAAAGATAGAGAAGGGTTGTAAGAGAGAGAGGTGGGAGAGAGGTAGAGTGTTGGTAAAGAGAGAGGTGTTTGACCAACCTTTATTAAAAAGAGATAGGAAAAGCACAACACACCTGATATGTATCCGAGACCAAGGAATATTGCCCCCATATTCATTGGGCTAAAAAAATTTTTGCATCATGGTCAGCTTAGCTTGATAACCTCCCCTCCAAAACGCGGGAAATTGTTTTAACCCCCCATCCAAAACGCGGTAAACAGAGAGCTTTTCAGCGAGAATGGTTATAATGAACTGGAGATCCAACTCAGAGATACGTTATTCAGAACGACGAATCTAAAATGATGGGATAGGTTCTCCGGTTTCCTGAAACTTCTTGAGATATAATCTCACCCTGTACACCAAACAAAAACATGGGTGAAATAAATTAATCATTTTAAGTCATGGTGTTTGGGAAATTATACTATATAGGAGTCGATTCGATGAGCAAAAGGATTTATTTATTTCCTAAGAATTATTTGCTTTGTCAAATCAGGGGAACGCGGTCTGTATCGTGATGCTAGTGGCTACTTAGCCCCCGGGTTCTAGTGTGTTTCATTCTTGTTTCAAAATTGGAGCAACTCATAGAATCAATTTCACTTTCAGAATCGGAGCATGAATCATAGAACACTTGTTTCAGAACCGGAGCATAAATCAGAACCGGAGCATGAATCATAAATACACTTTCACTTGTTTCAGAATTGAAGCATGAATCATAGAAAAACTTTCAGAAGAATGAGGATCCCATTCTCTTAGATTTGCAGGAGATGACTGACACCATTCCAAAATAATCAAATCATGTTTTCAAAAACATCGACCTCTACCAGAAGAAGACCCTCCCCCAGTAACTTGACCACATGGAAGCCCTTCCCGAAGAAGCCATCGGATTGCTGAACGAGCTCTCCCGCGAGGAAGATATTGACATCGACAAGATCCTACCACCTACGGCTACCGCCATGCCTGACATCAAGCTCGGATCACAGATTGCTGAAATGGACTCGCCCCAACTCACGGAGCGGGAGGGCAACGAATCCCTAGATGGGTCACTTACCCCCCGAACCATGGACCTCGGTCAGTCCATCTCGGGACTCTCCATGGGCGACCCCGGGCCGGATTTTACCGTCTTCCCTGACGAACTGGTAAGTAATAATAAATATAGTTCGTGCAAATCCATTACATTATATTATATTATATTTACATATTTACCTTGAACGATTCCAGACTAATACTGCATTATCTACTATTATGGCACAGATTCCTCAGCTCAGGAATGATCAGAGGAATCAACAGAGACAGCAACGGAGGATAAGTCAAGCCGAGCAGCGGCGGGCTTCACAAGCTCGCATCAACGCCCAAGCCGAATCGATGGCCGCCGAATGGATGGCCTCCAATAAGGTGGCCAAGATGATCCAGCAAGCCCGGTGGGAAGCGTTCACTCTCGGGATCAACCAAGGCCGCATCGAAGGCATGAGCTATGGATACAACCTTGGATTTAACCAAGGTCGCCGTAACCAGGGGTAGGATATAGTGCCTCGTAGGTCTCAAAAGCTTACTGAGTCTTGCGTCTTGTGAACAGTATAATTTGAAATGTGAAAAAATCATGCTGATTGTTTTTTGTTCCCATTTTTGATCGTCCTGATTCTCAAAACCCTTGGTTGGCATACCATGGGAAGTGAAAGATAATAATTTTGTCGTGCTGTGCTTTTGTTTTTTTCATTTCCATCTTTGGTCAGATTGTGTGTGCTTGTTTTCCCTTTTTACCCATAATTTTGTGCTCTTAAGGGCTTGATTAATGGTGGTGTGTGTGTGTTTCCAAATCTAGTCGCGTATGAGTCTAATCCAACCAGAACTAAGAATTAAAAAATAAGAACTAATTAATATATGCCCTTGGGTCAGTACTAAAAGGAATGTTGCTTTGCTTGTATTCTCGTTCCCCCCTCTGCTCGCCTACTAAAAAATAATAAACTACTTCTTCTTCCTGCAAAGCTCACACTTGTCACCAAAGTACTTGGCATGATCCTCGTCAAGGGTCCTCGAGTGCCGATTCTTCATCTTCCCATGAGGGATCTTACCGTTCATAAGCTTTTCGATGAAACCAGTAAGCGGCTTTATCTTCCCCCGCCCGTGCGGGTGATACCAAAACTCCCCAGAGCCGGTCTGCTCTCCAACCTTGGAGAAAATCGTAGGACTCTCGCCCTCAAGACACAACTCCTCGTAGCCCAGGATATGACACCTGTCTTTGAGATCACTGGTGCATCCAAACCTCATGCTAGTGATGCGAAAGACACACAGAGTACCCTCCTTGTCAACCACCAGGTAATTACCCTCCTTGTTACCCAAATGATTGCCCTTGTGCCCCGTGGTCAGTTGAGCCATGAGCTGATTGGTAAGCCCCCGAAGCTGCTCCAGGCCCATGTTCTTCGGGTCGATCAAAGTCTGAATAAAACATTTCAAAGGATTATCAGAAAAGGGCGGAGGGGTAGGGCAATAAAGAAGAAAGAAACAATCAAACATTTACCTGCTCAGAAGAGGATGCCACTGAAGGAGACCCAGGTGGCGAACCAACGATATTTATGCCATCCAAGACAAGATGATCCATCTCAATCTCCATGTTCGTCAGTTTTTGGCGGACTGATTTGACAGAATCAAAAAATAATATAATAATTGGGGTCATTTACAGTATATATATTCACGTGTAGTTATTACTGTCATTCAGACAAGTGTCAGTGTTAACCCTGGAATCATACACCAATCATATATCGCTCAAATTCAAATATTAGGGCGGGATGGGATAAGGATGGGAATGTTGGGACAAAAAAAACCACCAGTCCTTCAACTTACCGATCTTTGGCGAAAACTTTGGCGATTTTCTGTTTTTCAAATCTCAATTTTATTTTCTGCCCCTATCAGCATAAACATTATTCATGCAGCAGATGGAGGTGGAGGTGGAGGTGGACACAAGTAACAGAGTCTCAAGCTTATCTCCCATCTCTGATTGGACACCGCTGCCTGGGGCCACCCCGAACATCGGATCCTCATTCGAGTGGAAGAATCCTTTTGCATTCCCCCTCGAGTCTCCTATTAAGAATGAGGAAACCGCATCTCTACATAAATCAAACGTGCCAGAATCATTCAGGCTTCTCATTGAGGTAAATTTATTCATATCCGCCCCACCCTTCCAAAACCTTAACATTCATCTTACATAAGTCTATCCCATTCAAAACTAAAAGAAGGAAGAACAAGATGCCCCCATAAATCAAGAGCGTGACAGATTCACATATAAGCCCAACGAATACCTCCTCGCCCTCAATCCATCAAATGAACGCATCGAGGCATGGAAAATCATCTCCGTCTCCACAACCAAGACCAAGAAAAAGACCACCAAGACCATCAAGTATCTCTCCTTCCCAATCAACACCGTCAATGACGACATCACCTCCATCCCTCCACATGACGAAGAGAGAATCTTCATATCAAACAACACCAACAATATGACCGTCCTCACAGGCTGCAGATCACTCAGGAAAACGGACGGAAGGTTCCCAGTGTGGGACAACGATATCCCCAATATCCATCTCCATCTCCACGACCTCAAGCAGCTCCATGACGCTTTCCTCCCCGGATGCACCTTCCCCGCCTGCAAGCATAGACCCCGACCCGGAACCTCCTCGACGAATATCCTCTAGCATTTGTATGAATAACGCAAAACTCATTACATCCGTCAAAGCTCTCCTCCTCTTCTTCGCCGTTATACTCGCTTTCAACTTCCTCCTCATACGATGCGATCACGCCATCTTCGTAGGTTTATACATCGCCACCATATTCCTCATTCTAGATACATTCACACCCTCATACTCCCTCACTGTCGTGACCTGATAAAAAAACCCTTCCCCTCAAAAGAAGAAGATGAATAAATCTCCGCCAAAGTTTAGATTTTTTTCCTACCGTTTTTCATAACATGAGCGATCCAAATTGGCTTCACCTCCTGAACAACAACACAAACGGTTACGTCACTACCGCCATCGACGCGACAAACGACACGGCCTACGATTACGATGGTGCATCACATACCACAGTGCCCGATACCATCAACGCCGTCATCGCCACAACCGAGTCCAAACAAAGGATCGCAAACGTAATCAATAACCCAAACACATTCAACATGAACGATATCATCAAAGATATCAATACCGAAAGCATCACCGTCTACCAAACCGTCCTGAACAACTCCGCAGACTACCTCACTAACCTCTCTATCCTCAGTCTCACTACCGGATCAGGGGCAATCATTAATGCATCCATCAACGAAAACCAAGGAAGTATCGCTAATGTCGGTGTCTACGAATCCGGCTCCAAGTATAGGTATGCTAACATCACAGCATCAGGGGAAGGGTATACAAGGGGGGTCCCCGCGGTTTACTTCGACCCCCCCACCAACACTCAAGCCACCATCGCCAAAGCCAAAGCCATCGTCAACAATAACGGGACGGTAGTTGCCATCGATATAACAGATCAAGGTTCAGGGTACACCGTAAACCCTAAGGTCACCATCCAAGATCCTTCCGGTGAGGGATCCGCCGCTTCCGCAACCTCAGTCATCCGTGACGGTCAAGTCGTCGAGATCATCATCGACGTTGAAGGATCAGGATACAACTCCAACTCACCCCCCATCGTCTTCATCGAACTACCCACAAGACAGGCCAAGGCATACTGCATCGTCGATACAGTAGGGGATTACGGTATCTCCGCCGTCGTACTCACCGACCCAGGTACCGGTTATACACAAACACCCAACGTCGTAATCGCCGATTATAATGAAGTTTACAGGTTCACATACGCCATCAAAGATATCCCAATGGGAAACACCGAGATCCAAAACTCCATCAACAGTGTCACCCCCACCCCCAACGATGAATCAAGCCTCGACACATTCCTCTTCGAATACCTCATCGGACTCAACGGTAATATCGAAGACTCTAACGTCACCATCACCCAAGGAAGCATCTACGATCAGCTAACCAATCCCAATGATCCTAACTCCTTCTTCTCACAAGTATGGAAACTCGTCGATATGTTCGACAAACTCTTCTACACCGACATCGCAGCAGCCAAACAATACGTAAAAGATAGGATCGCTTCCTTCGGAACTATCGTCAACACAAAGGTCCAGGATATCCTACTCAACAAAAGCTCCCTCCCACATACCATCCGAACCTCTCTGGCTCGAGTCATCGCAAATGAACTAACCGCCTATTACCTCTCCGAAGCCAACAAAATAGTCATTTTGTTGGATAGTATCATGGTGACCATCGAACAACTCGCCGCAGTCGCAGATATCACCTTCTCCGTCAACAAGACAGGAACATACTTCATGGCCACCTCCGATAACCTCTACCAACTCACCCAAGAGTTCATCACCACATACAAGACAATCACAACAGGTGTAACCACCAAATTCTTCCCCTCCGAAACAGGAAGACAACCCTTCACAGGAAATACAATCGAATACCTCAAACAATCCACCGATTCATATATCGCATCCGTTCAAGGCCTCGTTAACCTCTACAAAATCTACATCGATACCGCCATCTCCGAAACACTCGCCATCTCCAATCGCCTGAAGAAAATGCATGACGCCCACCTCAAGGACTACAAATTGAACGCTCCCTCAATCGCCGAATTCATCAAACAAACCCTTAGCCTAGATCAACAGTCCAGGATCTATACACTCTCCGATGATTACCTCAAATCACAAACACTCGACCTCTATTCATTCGGCGAGAATGTTAAACTTTTGTCCTCCGAGTCCCTCGATACACCCCCCATTATCCCATGTGACCTCGGTCTCGCTCTCTTCCCAAGCTATGAGACACTAGGCGAAGCCGGCATCGTTTCGCAACCCGCATATGTCGAGATGACCTCCGGGACAAGCCAGTGGGTAAGTAATCTCCAATATATCCTTCCCATCTTCTCCGTTATGACCAATACCAGCGGTGATCTCGAAACCCTATGTAACACCATCAACCCCATCACCTCATTGCTATGGGCCAAAATGTACAATAGCGGCACTTCATACTCCGACGCAACAAACATCATCAATGAACTCAACACTAAACTAAACGCCAACGGAATCGACCCCTTCATCCATGACGTATACCCACTGGCACTGGTCCAAGATACTGACGGTATCAAACTAACTCGACTCATGAGCAAAATCTACTTCTCCTGGGTCGTCATGCAACAAAACGCAGATAGCCTCGCTATCTCCAGCTCAAAGACTAAAATCGCCCAGTTCTACAACTATTGGGCATACCACATCATTAATGAAACCACCGAAGACGTGCTAATCACATCCATGGTTGATGTTGATTCCGATTCCTACTCCATCCTCACAAATTGGTTCCAACTCTTCAATCAAGCCAACACTCTCGTCGATCTGGTCGTACTCAAGTATATCCCCCAAACCGTACCCACCTCAGCGGATTCAAGCTTCAGCGATATCATGACAAACATCCTCAGTGACATCCAAAGCAATGGCCTTCAACACGCTATCGATGACGGGTCCTATACCTACTTCAAACTATCCGAGTCACTCACACCCACACCAGCCGCAATCAGTTATGAAACCATACAAACCAACGTTTACAACATCCATCAGGGTCTATTCATGTTCATGACACTCCTCATGCAGTCAAGCTTCTCAATCGCCAAGTTCAAGTCCGGAAAGTCTCGCATTCAAAACTTGACACCACCATTTAAGGTTACCAAGAATAGCGGTATCCGATTGAATACCAAACAACATCCCACCCCCATTCCTAACCCCACCCCACAAACCACTCCCACTCCCGCCCCAGTGACAAAAAACACAAAAGTACGAGTAGCACACGATTGGAAGAGGCGATCTATTCGATAGGATGAATTTTTTTAATATAGATATGATATATCAATCATGTCAAACACAAGGTTAGTCGACTATGAACAGTATGCCGGAATCCTTCAATCCTCCAAGACATTCCTCCCAGACATGGATAACAACAGGTCAAGTTCTGATCTACTCGATCAGATCAGCTACGACTCCCAACCAACCCTCACATTCAAAACAGACGCAGACACACTCGTCAGCCTCCAAACCACAGCCAACGTTACCATCACCCAATATATCGACGACGTTCAGCAACTCGTCAATGTCCTCAAAACTTCCTTGATCGCAACCGCCGATATTACTTTCTTGTATAACATGATCAATGATGATCCGGAAAAATTAATCTATGACCCAGTCCAAGGAACAGTACTCGGAGTATCCATATCACAAACAGGTGGACTCGCACAAGCGGTCGAACAGGCATGCACCGACACCACAGCCCAAAATACCTTCGCATCCAAACTTATGAACGCCCTCAGAATCGTTAAACAATCCGCAATCGCCTATCAAACATTCGCAAATAATCTCAGCGTCGTATTGACCACACGCCCCCAACCAATCTCCAATGCCAATTTCAGCGTCGAGTTCCCTGTATGCGTTGATATCCGAGAATATTGGATCCCCACTATGAATAACGCCATCTTCAACACCAACACTGCTGCATCACCCGATCAACAATCCTTCACTAAAAACCTGAAGGATAAAGTTAAGGAACTCATCTCACCTACAAGAATCTATACCTCCAATACCGCCATCGGTGTCCTCATCAACGAAATGATGTCCACCGACCCAAAGTACCTGCTTTACCTCTCCGACCTCGATAACCTTTACAAATGTGCACAAACCGCAACCAATCCCAGTGAATTCCAAATCAAAGCCAAACAGATCCTCACAAAGTTCTTCAACAACCTTATGAACACCCACCTCGTCCGCATCAACAAAAACACCGCCGAGGACGAACACGTAAAAACCGTTCAAGCATGGATCAATAAAGCAAGCGATTACGTCACATATCTCGATATCAAAATCCTCATCCATGCCATCACCGGATACAATAATATTCCACCAGGATCATTCGATGCAGAAACCGGATTCGTTACATCCTATCCAGTCATCGCAGAATCCATCACTCAAGTCACTCAGGAACTCACCGAATTCAATAACTACTATTATGTCGCTAATGATAACGTTACCATCGCCATCCTCGTACCCCAAATCTCAGGTGACCCCCTCGGGTTCTTCCCCGTCCACCAAGCTCGAAACGATTTCGGAACCGTTACACCATCCAGAAACTTCATGAAACTATCCACTTGCTACATCAACGCCTCCGACAAACTAATTGTTCCAGTTAACCTTTACATCGAACCAGACGCACCTAACCCTTACAAATTCGTTAGCATGTTCTCAGGTATCGAACTCTTCATGCCTCAAGGTTCCGTCAATCAAGCACTTACCACAATGAATATCCTCAACACATCCCAAAATATCCAAGATATCATGCCCTGGAGCGTTTGGGACCTGAACCTCCTCCTTCTACATTCCTTACTTCTTGTCACACTCATCGAACTCAAAAATAAAGATCAGCCTCCTTCAGACGCCACAGCTTACCAACTCATCGCTAACACCCTTAGCCAGTATAATACAACCTTCAATCCACTAACCTTCACACAAGCTCTCAAAGATAACACCGGTCTCACAAACAGCATCGCACTCGAAACACTCTCACAAGCCATAACCTCAATCGAAGTCATCGCTACCATCTGTGCATTCCTCAGACAATACACCCCAAAATACTCATCATCATCATTCTCCTACGGCGATTTCGACACCAAAAATAGCCCAATAATCGCTACCAATATCAGAAGCATCGGTGAACAATTCGGTATAACTTAT
>JGI12547J11936_1000285_pt1 | contig 13072 bp, 13 predicted proteins | sample LakEriepJuly2011_2_FD_11936 | JGI IMG/M metagenome (IMG submission 11936)
ATCTAATTAGTTCTAAATCTACAGAAATTCCTGCTTCCCCTTCCCTGATTGTTTTGGTGAGAAATATCGAACAATTAAAAGTAGTATTAACAGCAGATATCAAAACCATATATTGTGAATTTGAAGATCCTCGCAATTATAAAGAAGCAGTAAAAATAGTCCGAGAATCAAAACAGGAAGAAATTAGTATTTTTGTCGCACCACCTCGGATAACTAAACCTGGAGAAACCTGGATTTTAAACCAAGTTCTTGCTTCCCAAGCTGATGGTTATTTAATTAGAAATTATGATCAATTAGAATATTTTGCCACAGAAAGATGTGTTGGTGATTTTTCCTTAAATATTGCTAACCCTTTAACCGCAGATTATTTTCAACAACGCTTTAATTTAGAACGATTAACAGCATCTTACGACTTAAATATTAATCAACTCGAAGATCTAATCACACATTATCCAGCGCAAAATTTTGAAGTGACAGTACATCAACATATACCCATGTTTCACATGGAACATTGTGTATTTTGCGCTTTTCTATCTGACGGAACAGATTACACCAATTGTGGTAGACCTTGCGACACACAAGCTGTTACAATTAGAGATAGGGTAGGTAGTGAACACATTCTTAAAGCAGACGCAGGATGTAGAAATACAGTATATAACGCTACTGCACAAACTGGAGCAGAATACGTGCAACGGTTAATAGGATTGGGTTTACAGTATTTACGGGTTGAATTTGTCAATGAGACACCGGAACAAGTGCAAAAAACAATACAAAGCTATCAAAAATTACTTCAAGGAGAAATCATCGGTTCGCAACTTTGGAGAGAATTGAAACTACAAAACCAATTAGGTGTGACTCGTGGTGCGTTGGGGATGAATTAGATTAATAATGATAAATATTATTACGATATTTACAGTCACTGTTAACTAATTTCCGTATCAGTAATAGCGTACTAGCACCATTAAATTCAAACATAAGTTAAAGCTTTACTGAGATAAATGGTATTGAAGTGATGAAAGAAAACTTAAAAATTTTCCAATGTTCTGAAGATAAATATGTTGATGCAAAAATTTTGCCTTTATCTCAGAAGCATCTTGAAGAGATAGAATTGTCTTGGAAACCTGAACTTAACAAGAATAAATGCTGGGACAAAGATTTAGAATTTAGCAAATATTTACATGAGAAACCATCCTTAAAATTCTATGTATTGGAATGTAATTTAGTTGCCCAAGGTATAATTGGGTTACTTCCTGGTCGTCCGTCAATGTTAGAACGGGGTGAAAATTTAGTTTACGTGGCTATACTAACTGTAGCACCTTGGAATCGCCCAGATATTAACAATTCACCTAAGTATAAAGGAATAGGTACAACTTTAATAACATTCGCAGCTATATTTAGTATTCACTTAGGATTTGAAGGTAAGATAGGTTTACATTCTGTGAAAACAGCAGAAAATTTTTATAAACGTTTAGACTTTCTTGATTTAGGGAATGATATAAATTACAAGAATTATCACTATTTAGAGTTACCTACTGATGATGCTAAGTTATTAGTTTTAAACTCTTTATTGCTTGACAATTTAAGTAATTAGGGTGCCAATTTTTGTCGTACCACTCCAGATAACTAAACCTGGGTAAACCTACATTTTAAAATAATAAGCATTCAGCCGTCAGCTATCAGCTATCAGCAAGAGTTGAATTGATAAGCATTCTGAATATTAATTACTGATGTCAGTTTTCCTATTTCAAAACCCCTAAAATCCAGTTTTAGCTGACTGCTGACGACTGATAGCTGAATGCTTACTTAAAATAAGTTCTTAACTTTGGCAAAAATTGAAGCTACAAAACCAATTAGGTGTGACTCGTGGTGCATTGGGGATGATGTAGCTAAACTACGATAAGTAGTATTACAATATTTATGCACCTTGTTTACTACTTTATATGTCAAGTTTAGCTCCCCACTGTCAGCAATTGCAAGCACAAGTTGAATCTATTCTCCAACTTCTACAGCAAGAAGCAGCTTTGCGTTCTCAAGATATTACATCTGTGCAAATTTCTTTGGATAAAGCGATTTCTCCCAAGTTTGAAATTGTGTTTGCGGGTGCTTTTAGTGCGGGTAAATCAATGTTGATTAATGCACTTTTGGAGAGAGAATTATTATATAGTGCAGAAGGACACGCAACTGGTACAGAATGCAAAATTGAATATGCACCAGCAGATTCAGAAAGAGTTGTTTTAACCTTTTTGAGTGAAGCAGAAATTCGTGAACAAGCGGTTTTTTTATGTCAACAATTGGGATTTAATACTGTAGAAAATATCAATAAACAGGATGTAGTTGATTTATTGCATCAAGGTTGTACAGCAATTATTCAACAAGAGGGAGGAGAAAGTAAATCAGAACGTGCAAAACAAGCAAAAGCATTAATTTTGCTATTAGAAGGATATGTCACAAATCGAGATCGCATTAATACAATCAATAATGCGACATACTCGATGGAACAATTTAATTTTACTAACCTCAAAGAAGCCGCAGGATATGCACGCAGAGGTAGTAATAGCGCGGTTTTGAAACGAATTGAATATTATTGTTATCATCCGCTTTTGGAAGATGGTAACGTCATTATAGACACACCAGGAATTGATGCACCAGTAGAAAAAGATGCACAATTAACATATCAAAAAATTCAACATTCAGATACCTCAGCAGTAGTTTGTGTTCTCAAACCTGCGTCAGCAGGAGATATGACGAAAGAAGAAACCGAACTATTAGAAATAATGCGGGAAAATGCAGGGATTAGAGATAGGGTTTTTTATATCTTTAATCGCATTGATGAAACTTGGTACAATAATCAACTTAGACAACGTTTAGAAGATTTAATTAACAGTCAATTTCGAGATACTAACAGAGTTTATAAAACCAGTGGTTTGTTAGGATTTTATGGAAGTCAACTAAAAAAAACAAGCATACAGGATAGATTTGGATTAGATTCGATTTTTGCAGAAAGTGTTAAAGGTTTAGATAGTAGAGAAGAAACACCACAATTTGTCAATGAATTTAATCGCTACTGCGTTGCTTCAGGTAAACTTTCTCCCAGTCAATTTAGAATTTCTCTCCATAATTATGAAACTTCTAATCACAACTATGTGAGAATTTTAAGCGAACAGGGAACACCGTTAATTAATCAACTCATTCAAGATAGTGGAATTGAAGAATTTCGCACATCAATTACTCGCTATCTCACAGAGGAGAAACGTCCCCAATTATTCAAAAATCTCGCAGATGATTTAGAAGATATTTGTATCAAACTCAAAAAACACTATCAAAGTGTGCAAATTAATTTAGATAGTCAACCGCGAGAAATCGAGAGTATGAAAGAATATGAGTTGCAAAAATTAAATCAGCAACTCCAGCAAGTTGGAAGAGAATTTAATCAGCATATTAATGATGAAATCAACAAGATTATTAATAATAACTGCGAAGACTTTGAAGCAGATTTTCGACAATTACAATCACGGATGATTCGTCGTCTTGATGAATTATTAGATACCTTTTCTGTAGCTGATGCTTACCGTCGCGCTACTTTGAGTCATCCCCGCAATGCAACTGCACCTTTATTAGCTATTTTAGTAGAGGCTTTTTATTATCTATCAAATGAGTTAGAAGACATTTTTATAGAGTCTTGTCAACAAGTTGTTGCTAATCTATTTCAACAGGTAATGGAAAAGATTAGAAAATCAGAATATTACCGTCAATTATATCGCTTACTAGGGAATGATGGAGGAATAGAATTACAGGTAAAAGTCATAGAAGAACGGGTTTCCCAAGCTTTAATTAGTGCTGCTAGAGTGGAGTGCGATAGATTTGTCAGAGAAAGTCCTAGATTTTACAACGAAGGCACATTTTCTATCTATCAATTTCGACAAGTATTAGAACAAACTTCCCAAGCTTACGACGCAGGAAGTGTAATTGAAGCTGAACCTGCAATTAGACAATTATTGAAGTTAGATTTTGAACCGAAAGTTTCTGATACTATTCGTAAATCCTTCCGTCAAACTATCAACCAAACTATCAAAACTCAGTTATTACCAATGGGGGAAAAACAAGCAGATGAGATATTACAACAATATACTCATGCGCGGGGTTATTTAGAGAAGACTTTACAACAAGAAGCTGAGGAAAAGATTGCTAATAATCAACGTTTGTTGAGTCAGGTTCAGGAGAAGATTCAGGAATATAATACAGCAGTTGCGGGAATTAATGGCTGTTTACAAGCGATGCAGTTATATGAACATTTACTGCCGATAATTGGGGGAGAAGAGGTATAATGTTTGGGGTGAATACAGGATTTTTCTGTGTTCACCTAATTTTGAGGTTTCGCGCAAAGTCGCAAAGAAGCAAAGACGCAAAGGAAGAAAGAAGTGAAAGAGAAGTTTCAAATTTTAAATGATAAACAAGGTGATATTGTTATTTCATTTTACAACTCAATTCTGAAATTAAGTAAATTAAAATCAGCTATTGTAAGTGTAATTTTAAGTAATTCTTTACAAGAACTAAATAATATATTAGTTTCTGAAGGTGGTGGGAAAGTACCTACTAGAAATCCCACTGATTTGATAGATGGAGGTGTGTATTGTGAAATTTTACAACCTGGTAAAAATTGGCAAAAAGGAAAAGTAAGAATCAAAGTTACTCTAGAATTTTGTCCTGACGAACCAGAAATTGAAGAAATCAAAGAACCAGAATCACCCCTTATGGAGATACAACGTAAGCTAAATGAAGCTACATCATAACTCTTACCTTTGCGCCTTTGCTCCTTAGCGCCTTTGCGCGAAACCAAAACATGAACAAAACCCCACGAATCCCCATACCTCAAGAAGTCAGAAACTACGTTTTCCAAAGAGATAAATATCAATGTCAAAGCTGCGGTAGAATCTTCCAAGAAACGCAACTCAGCATTGATCATATTATCCCCTTATCTCGTGGCGGAAAAAACGATATTAGTAACTTACAAACTCTGTGCTTAACCTGCAATCAACAAAAAACTAATAACATTGATAACCGTTTTCGACGACATTTTGAAACTTAGTGATATTTAGATCCCCGACTTCTCTAAGAAGTCGGGGATCTGATTCTTATTCTTTCACAGTTTTAAACCACTTAGTTATCCCGTCAGCCAAAATATTAGCCATTTTCTTCTGTGCTTGAGGATTAACTATCTCTTCAAATTCATCAGGACTACTCATAAAACCCAATTCTAATAATACCGCCGGTGCAGCACTAGGACGAGTCAGGGCTAAATTATTCCAAAATACACCGTAGGAAGGTTTACGAAGGTTTTTAACTACGTAATTTTGTAAAAATACTGCGAGGCTGTGTGATTGAGGATGATACCAAAAAGTACCAAAGCCTTTGGTTTTTTCCGCATCACCATTATCCGGTAAAGAGTTATGATGAATGGAAACAGCGATCGCAGGTTCTTGTTTATTAATTATCGTCTGACGTTCCCCCAAAGACACATCTCGATCATCTTCCCTCGTCATCACCACCTTAGCACCGCGCTTCACCAACTCATCTCGCAGCAATTGAGAAATTATCAAGTTCACATCTTTTTCTAAATACCCAGTTGGTCCACTCGCACCAGATTCTTTACCTCCATGTCCTGGATCAAGTACAATTTTGATGCCAGATAAAGGTAGGCGTTTACTATTTTTAAGCTGGGGTGGATGACGTAAAGTTAAAACCAAAGTTGTATTGTCATACCTCAGCTTATAGCCCCACTGTTGGAGCTTTTTGAGGTTAAAAGTATATTTGACCTGTGTGGGGCTTACCTGTTGCCAATCTAGGCGAGAAATTAGGGGGTCATCATCTAGGCGAATAGTGTCTGTTTGAGCCATGGTATTGTATAGGGTGAGAATAAAGGAGTTATTTCCCTGTTCTACACTCACGGGAACAGCAGTTTCTAAGGGAAAACGCATCTCTGTTGCTTCAGCCAATTGCCGATAGCCGACACTCCGAATCACTGTCTGTGGTGCAACCGCACCTGATATAATTTTAGTCTCCTTACTATTAATCCAAGCCCCATAGTCTAAGCGCAACCATTCACCTTCTTTTCCCGTAACACTTGCCATAGTTCCCTTTGGCAATGGTGTCAGTCGTGAATAATCGGTACTAGGTCCCGTGCGAGTAACGCCTGATTCTGATGCAATTTCCGCAACTCCTAATTGTGTGGGCGCGAGAATTTCGATTTTTCCTAAACCAGTTTGAGTTATTCTTTGATCATTCAGTTGTAAATTAAATTGAGGTTTTCCTAAATCAGCAGCATTTGCGACTGTTGTACAACCTTGGTATTTGGTAAGAATAGAAAGATTAGGCTGATTTAACCCCGTCAAAACACTTGAATTTGGAGGTAATTGTGCAAGTGAAGGCTGGGGTAAAAGGGCAATATTTTGATTTACCAGATTAACCGAGACAGTAGCTTGAGGTGGTGCAACTGCACTAAAACAAATTAATTCTCCTGGTAATCTGGCAATATCAGCAGCAGGAGTCAAGGAATCCTTAGCAAAGCCTAACCCTTGGGGTAACTCAGGTTGAGTGGACACCCTGATGATCTTAATCTCTCGTTCTTGATTTTGGTAACGAACTTTAAATATATTTTCTCCTAACTGTAAGGGAAAACTGGGGGAAAAATGCCCGGCTTTGCTACGGTTAACGAGCTTACCATTAATTAAAACTTGCCCGTCGGGGGGCGCTGTACCGATAAAAAATATTTTTTCTGTGCTGGTTTGGTAGTTTGTCGGGGGAAAAACTACTAAAAGTGGTTCTTGTGCTAATGCAACTGAGGAGGTGAATAAAAAATTAAATAATACTAATCCTAAGAGTTTTTTCATGGACAAACACAGAAAATTTCAGAATAGGGACTGTGGCACAATGGCCAAGATGGAGTTAAACATGAATGATGTGGAAATGGCAATACATTGGCCAAAAAGGTTGGGACGTGGAGTTATTGGGCAAAATTCATCCTCCAAACAAGCCTCGAAAATCGTCTACACAAATTCTCCTGCGGGAGCAAAATCTATATTTAGAAGTTGCTAGAAATTGAAAATACTATGACTAAGTTTATCTTTGTGACTGGGGGCGTGGTTTCCAGTATTGGTAAGGGAATTGTAGCAGCAAGTTTGGGACGTTTGCTCAAATCACGGGATTATTCGGTTTCGATTCTCAAGCTCGATCCCTATATTAACGTTGATCCAGGGACAATGAGTCCTTTTCAGCATGGGGAAGTTTTTGTCACCCAAGACGGTGCAGAAACAGATTTGGATTTGGGACATTACGAACGGTTTACTGATACTTCTATGTCTCGGTTAAACAGTGTTACTACTGGCTTGATTTATCAGTCAGTTATTAATAAGGAACGCCGAGGCGACTATAATGGCGGTACTGTTCAGGTAATTCCGCACATTACCAATGAGATTAAAGAGCGAATTCTCAGAGTTGCTAAAGAAACTAATCCTGCTGCGGTAATTACGGAAATTGGCGGAACTGTGGGTGATATTGAATCACTACCTTTTCTAGAAGCAATTCGTCAACTGCGAAAGGAAGTAGGAAAGCGTAATGTGTTGTATATGCACGTTACTTTGTTGCCTTGGATTGCTGCGGCTGGAGAAATGAAAACCAAGCCGACTCAACATTCTGTCAAAGAATTGAGATCAATTGGCATTCAACCAGATATTTTAGTATGTCGGAGCGATCGCCCCATTCCGGTCGGCTTGAAACAAAAGTTATCAGAGTTTTGTGATGTCCCTGTAGAATGTGTTATTACCAGTCCAGATGCTCGCAGTATTTATGAAGTTCCAGTAATTTTAGAACGGGAAGGATTAGCTGAACAAGTTCTTAACTTACTACAAATGGAACAGCGTCAACCCAATATGACCCAATGGGAAAACATGGTAGACCGGATGTATAATCCTAAATATACCGTCGAAATTGCTATTGTTGGTAAATATGTGCGGTTAGGTGATGCCTATCTTTCTGTAGTCGAGTCTTTACGTCATGCGGCTATTGCGACTCATGGTGATTTGCGTCTGCGGTGGATAAACTCGGAAGTTTTGGAAAATGAACCACCGGAAAACTATCTTGCAGGTGTTGATGGTATCATTGTTCCGGGCGGTTTTGGTAGTCGGGGCATAGATGGGAAAATTGCGGCGATTAAATACGCCCGCGATCGCCAAATTCCCTTTTTAGGTTTATGCTTAGGAATGCAGTGTTCTGTGATTGAATGGGCGAGAAATGTCGAAGGCTTATCTAATGCCAATAGCGCCGAATTTGACCCATATACAGACAATCCGGTTATTAACCTCTTGCCAGAACAACAGGATGTAGTAGATTTAGGCGGGACAATGCGCTTAGGACTTTATCCTTGTCGGGTACTTCCCAATAGCCTAGCTTTCCAACTTTATCAAGAAGAAGTCATTTATGAACGCCACCGTCACCGTTACGAGTTCAATAATGTCTATCGTAGTCAGTTATTAGATTCTGGTTATTTGGTGAGTGGCACATCTCCAGATGGTAGATTAGTGGAAATTATTGAATATCCCAAACATCCTTTCTTTATCGCTTGTCAATTTCATCCTGAATTTCAATCTCGCCCCAACGCACCTCATCCTTTATTCAAAGGATTTATGACCGCTGCAATTTCTCAATTTCATTCGACAACTACCACACCCAAGCCTGTACAAGTTTCTTAGTTGTCAGTTGTCGGTTGTCGGTTTTCCCCATTACCAATTACCTATTTCCAATGCTAACTTAGCAGCGCCTACCATTCCCGCTGTATTTCCTAATTCTGCGGGGAGAATTTGCAAACCTGCACGGGAAGTTGGTAAAACTCGTTTTTCGATTTCTGCTGTTAATGCAGGTAAGAAAAATTCAAAACTCCCACTGACACCACCACCAATAATAATTGCTTGGGGTGTCAGCACATAGAGTAAACTGGTTAAACCAATTCCTAAGTCTTTACCATATTCTTGCCAAAAAGTCAAGGCTTCTATATCTCCAGCTTGGGCAAGTGCGCCTAATTCTGCTGGTTCTTTGCCTGTGCGGCGACGGATAGCAGAGATTGAAGTATGCTGTTCTAATGAGCCTTGATTGCCACTATTACACATTGGTCCATCAGGATTTAAGGTAATTAAACCTAATTCTGCTGCTGCACCTTGATGTCCGACAAATAATTTACCATCAAGAATAATTGCCCCACCAACGCCAGTCCCCAAAGTTAGTAAAATCAAATTGGGGAAATTTCGACCTGCACCTAACCAAGCTTCTCCTAAACCTGCACAATTAGCATCATTAGCCAAAATTGTCGGTTTACCNGTTTTGGCTTCTAACCAATCTGCTAGGGGGACATCATGCCATCCTACTAGATTAATAGCAACTTTCGCAATTCTTCCCGCAGCATCAGCAGGACCAGGAGTACCTAAACCAATAGCGACACTTTCATTATTGGGGTCAATTTGTGATATTGCATCTACTATTGTCAATAATACAGCCTCTGGTGTTGCGGGTTGGGGAGTATCCACAGATAAAGATTGCAAACAATTACCATCTGCTGTGAACCGACCAAGTTTAATCGCAGTTCCCCCTAAATCAATACCAATTACTTGCTGCATAATTTTAATTTATTTTATAAAAACTCCATAGCTAGTTAATATATCATTTTTTAGATCTCACGCAAAGTAATATTAATTTATGCGGGTAACTGGGAAATAGGAATTAATTATCTCAGAAAAGCTCTGGAAATACAACCTCAATTTTCCGAACATTTAGTAAATATTGGTAAAGCCGAAAATCTTAAATTAAATAATATTCATTTGACAGGAATTAATATGATTAAATCTCTCCTGAATATTTCTGAATCTGAAAATGAATTATATTTAAACTTAGGTAAAATCTTTTCTGAAATTAATCCAGAATTAAATAAAATTAATTTTTCGGCAATTGTTCCTATTTCTTCTCCTTATGAATTTTATGAATCAACCCAAGAATGGATAGAAAATAATAATTTTAATAAATCTCACTATGTAGAAATTTATCCAGAAATAGATATTCAGTTAAATCATCCAAAATCTTTAGATAATTCAATCCATTTTAGTTTTAGATTTGGTAAAAATATCAAATTACCATCATCCTTTGTTGTCACAATTCCCCAAGGGAGATTTTGGTTAAGTTCAGATCAAACCCAATCTGCTATTTTTACAGATGAATCCCATTTTTTAGCTGATATTTCTCCAGATTTCCCGATTTTAAGCCCTAATCATCCTGATAAAAATCCTCGTAATCATGCTATATTTTCTATTGAACATCTGCCTCCAATTCACTTTAGAGAAGGGAATTTAGAGGGAATTTGAGGATATAAAATTCATGCAATATGGGTAAAATCTGTACAGATAGAAAGGAAAGAAACCTCATGTTAAGAAATATTACTATGAAAAGTCAACTGCAAGCCAAATTGATTCAACATATTATCGCTAAAAATAGAGATGATGAGGGTTTTACACTTCTTGAACTAGTAATGGTATTAATCCTTATTGGTATTCTATCTGCTATTGCTTTACCTTCCTTCCTGAACCAAGCCGCAAAAGCCCAACAGTCTGAAGGAAAAATCTATGTTGGCACAACCAACAGGGCGCAACAGGCTTATCGAATGGAAAATACATCATTTGCTGAAGATGTTGACACTCTACAAATTGGTATTTCTACCTCAACTGAGTATTATAATTATTTAATAGTCACAACTAGCAACACTGCTGTCATTACAGCAACAGCTAAGAATACTGCTGCGCTCAAAGGCTTTAATGGTGGTGTCACCGTTCTTTCGAGTGGACTAACTTCGGTTGTTGCTTGTCAAACAGCAGGACCACAAGCCAATAATCCTATTAGTCCTCCTAATTTAACTAACACCAGTGCGACTTGTGCAGGAACGATGACAAATATGGACTAGGAATCTACTGTTTATTAATCGGTTTTGTGCAGATAGATAGTCAATTATTTTTACTGATAATTTGCACGTTGACAATGGGGTGTAAATTATTATGTACCTGTTGCCAATTTGCGATTGGCGCACCTTTTAAGATACCAGACAAGGCTAGAGAAACCATAAATCCACCTGTAGCAGCCGCAATTAAAGTAATATTATCGTTCACAAAACTCTCTCAGTAATAATTAAATTTTTGTTGGTTGACAACTAACAACTGACTATTGCCTATTTTCTCTTCTTAGACGAGGATTGACAAATTCATTCAACCCCTCACCAAGTAGTGATAACCCTACCACTAAAGTTGTCATTGCTAAACCAGGAAACAGGGTAGTCCACCAAATGCCTGTAGGTAGTGCTTCTAGAGCTTGTTTTAAATCATATCCCCATTCTGGCACTTCTTCGGGTAATCCTAACCCTAAAAATCCTAACCCGCCTAAAACTAAGATGGCATCTGCGGCGTTGAGGGTAAAGAGAACGGGGACGCTTTGAATAACATTGAAAAATAGATACCTTGATAAGACAACCCAGGTAGAAGCACCCATTGCTTGTGCAGCTTCTATATATACTTCAGTTTTGACGCTGACGGTGTGGTTACGGACAACGCGATAATATTGGGGAACGTAAGCTATACTAATAGCGATCGCTGCATTTAAGATTCCTCGCCCCACGACAAAAGCCAATGTTACTGACAGTAATAAACCTGGTAAAGTATAAATACTATCCATGAGAAATAATAGAGCTTTATCCAATTTTCCCCCCAAATAACCGCTGACCATGCCCAAAGGTACACCGATGATCATGCTCAATGATGTCGCTAAAGTCACAACTTGCAGCGCGGCTTGTACACCAAACACACTGCGAGAAAAGACATCATAACCCAAACGGCTCGTTCCAAACCAATGTTTGGCCGAAGGTGGTTCATGAATGGGGTTAGAGAGAAACTCTCTGGGATTTTGCAACCATCCCCAACTTTGGAAAACAGGAGCAAAAAAGGCTAAGAAGATGAAAAATAGGGTCATACCCATCCCAATTAGCATTAATCGCTGGGATAGGCTCGGATTTTTCGTAAATTTCCAGAAATTTGGTAATTGCTTTTTGGTAATCGTCATGGGGAAATTCAGAACTGGGTATATTCAACTCGTTCCCAGTCTCTGACTGGGAATGTAGATGTGAGGCTCTGCCTCGAATCAAGTATAGTAGAGCCACAGCTTTTTGGAGTCTATTCCCCGACAGAGCCAGGGAACGAGGGATAGTAGCAATGTCTATTTTCAGCCTCTAGATAGTGAAAGCACCTCTATATAAGGATTTTAGCCTATTTTTAACCCCCAGTTAGAACTGTTGAACAGATGGGAAAAAAGTTTTTTCCTGGAAGTGATATGAAATTGATCGGAATGGGGTAAGTTATTTCCATCAAGAAACGAACAATAGTCCAAATCAAGGAAAAATACCATGAAAACCGAACTAAAAGCCAAATTCATCCAACAAATCCTCAGCAAAAAGAAAGATAGCGAAGGTTTCACCCTTATTGAACTGTTAGTTGTTATTATCATCATCGGTATTCTATCCGCTATTGCTCTACCTTCTTTCATCAACCAAGCAGCAAAAGCTAAACAAACGGAAGCAAAAACCACCATTAGTTCAATCAACAAGGGGCAACAAACCAAACGGATAGAATCTGGCACATTTGCTACCAGTATTGTTGAGGTAGCAGTTGGACTAAACGCCACAAACACTACTAACTATGACTATAATTTAGTTGCTAGTTCTACTGGTCCAAATGCCACTATTACAGCTTTTGCTAAAGATCCGAATTCTCTCAAAGGCTATGGCGGTGGTGTATTTATCAATACTAGTACAGGTGATGCTCCGAGTATCATTTGTCAAACAAGGGAGATCCAAGGCACTACTGGTGTAAATGGTTTAGTTCCGGCTGGTGGTGCAGCTTGTGGTGGCACTATTCTGGAACCCCTCAAATAAAGTTTTTGGTACTACTGAATAGACATCTGAACAGCAAGATTGTAGAGACGAGAATCCCTACCCAGG
>JGI12547J11936_1000288_pt1 | contig 13053 bp, 13 predicted proteins | sample LakEriepJuly2011_2_FD_11936 | JGI IMG/M metagenome (IMG submission 11936)
CACTAGCTTGTACTTTTCCCAGTTTATTCATAAATATGTATTGGTGGTAGATTGATTTTTTAGACCATAGCAAATATGGATTATTTTTGTCTAGGGAAATTAGGGTATTTTTATTTCCCTAAACTCCCTAAAAATTGGGGAAACTTTTTCACGAACAAAAACCTTTTTTCATCTTTATTATTTTTAATTATATTCCTAAGATTTTAGTAAGTTCAAAAACGAACTGAGAGAACTACAAAAAATAGGAGTCCTATATGTTTCGTTGGTTTAAAAAATCCCCAAAAGATTCACAGATTCAAATTACCCAACAAAAGCAAAATCAAATTGTAGATTTGTTAGTTCATAACGCACAAGTGACTTTTTACTTAGGCGTTAGTATTACCAGTCTATCTACAATGGTGACGTTATTCATCATTATTTTATTATTATTTAATAAGATACAACCAGAACGAATTAACGTGCCTTTAAGTATTTTGGCTAATTTAGCTAGTTTTAAATTGACCCAAGAAGCAAAAAAAGACTTAAACGATCTTTTAGAACGTTCTCAAGTCACTAAAAGCGGTAAATAAATCTTTTAGATTCCACACCCACCCGGAAATCAATTTCTAGGCAATAGCTAAAGTGCGTTAAAACGCACTCTAAAAACAGTCGGTTTTAACCGACTTCAGCTTTGAGACAGGGAATTTATTCCCTGGCTACTGGCTACCTGGCTACCCAGATTTTTTCAAAATTCATATACTATTGCTATATTTGCTAATAATTATTAACCATTTTCCTCATTACGAATTACCCGATGTTTTTGCAAATCCGCTAAATNACAANCNTCNAAAGCCCTAGCATGAGTNGCTTCTAAAACNACNGNNGGNGCNACACCANCTTCTAAGGCTTCTTGCCANCTTGCAGCGCATAAACACCANCAATCACCGGGTTTTAANCCNGGAAAACTAAAATAAGGTGCNGGNGTACTCAAATCATTNCCNTTGGATTTAGTATATTGTAAAAATTCCTCTGTGACTTGAGCGCAAACAACGTGCATTCCTGTATCTTGTCCACCTGTGGTACAAAATCCGTCGCGGTAAAAGCCAGTCATAGGAGAGGTGCAGCAAATTTCTAATTTTGTCCCCAGCACATTTTTAGCTTCTGTCATGATTAAGTCCTAAGTTTGTGGAAGTTTATCAAATTCAATTTTGCCATAGTCTAGTTTAATAATTCTATCGGCTAAATGAAAATAATGATCATCATGACTAATTACTAAAATTGTTTTTCCCTGGGCTTTCAATTCTGGCAATAATTGAGTATAGAATATATCNTTGAANAANGGATCTTGATCAGCAGCCCATTCATCAAATANATAAATTTGCCGATTTTCTAAATATGCTGTTAGTAATGCNAGGCGTTTTCTTTGTCCTTGNGAAAGGGNNGTAGTGGAAAGTTGCCCATTTTNGATTTTGACTTTATGATCAAGTTGCAATTTNTNTAAATATTTTTGGGCTTGAATATCTAANTTATTATTTTCTAATCCTANNANTTCTTCAAATAAATAAAAATCNGAAAATACTACAGAGAAATGTTGACGATACCATTCACGGTTATTTTCTGTAATCAAATTTTCATCTAAGATAATTTCGCCATTTTCAGGAATATATAACCCTGTAATTAATTTAGCTAAAGATGATTTACCGCTACCATTGCCACCCACAATAAAAACTAATTCTTGGGGATAAAGGGTAAGATTAATTGGCCCAAGAATAAAACTGCTATCTTCTTTATCTGTGTAATAAGTGTGAGTAATATTTTGAAGTTGTAAACTGTGCCAATTTGTGAGAGCATGAGGTGGTGCAGTGGCAACTTCTGCACGACTGGCTAAAGATAAACCTAAAGATTCGATTTTTTGTAAAGCAACACTGGCTTTACTAATTAAGGGTAAATTATTAGAAATATTATCCATAGGCAACATTAAATAAGTAAATGTGAGAATATAACCTGATAAAGTTTCGGCATCAATGGTGAATAAATGCGGTAAAATAAAGAGGACAAAACCAATGGCAAAGAAAAATATTAATTTACCCCAACTGGTAGTTGTTGCAAATAAAGTTAAACCTTGAACATTGTGATTTCTAAATCTGCTGGCTGTGGCTTCTAGACGATTGCTGAGGAAAAATTGNCGGCGTTGATANTGGAGTTTNANTTCTTTNATNCCGGCNGTAATAGTGCTAAAGTTATTAAATAAAGCATCTTGATCTTCACGGGCTAAAGCTAATAATTTTTCTCCTCTATCTAATAACCATTTACAACTACCAATAGCGACTAGCATTAAAACCACAACCATGATAAATACTAACCAAGATAGCCAAGTTATATATAGTAAACATCCCAAAGCCATGGACATATCAATACATAAAAAGGGAATGACATAGACAGCATTGGCTACGGCTTGGACATCTTCTGTTAAAGTTGCTAATAAGCGGGGATTTCCTAATTGTTCTAAATGACTTAATTCCGAGGCTAATATTTGCCGACTTAACCGCATTCTTAATTGCAAAACGGCATTTTGAGATAAGCGAATTAACATGATTTGGGAAATCACGCCGGTAATTAAGGCCACGGTGACTAAACCGACGAAACCCCAGGCTATAGTTGTCAGAGGTGCAGCATTGCTTTTACTCGCAGCACTACTAATGAGGGCAATTAATCCCGCGCTACTACCACCACTCAAAAAACCTGTAATAATGGCTATTGCTACCATTGTCCAAGAAGAACGCAAAAGAAAGTAAATTAGATTCATTATGTCAATTGTCAATTGTCAGTTGTCAGTTGTCAGTTGTTTTACTCCCTGATTCCCTATTCCTGATGTTAATTTTCTGTTTATCAGCCGTTTTATTTTACACCTATGGGGTTTATACAGCGATAGCTTTTTTGCGTGACTCCCCTCCCATAAACCCGAAATTTCATCCCCCTGTCACTATCCTGAAACCGCTGTGTGGTGTTGATAAGGGGACTTACACCAACTTAGCTTCATTTTGTCAACAAAATTATCCCCAATATCAAATTATTTTTAGTGTCCGCAGTTCTACAGACCCTAGTATAGAAGTAGTTGAGAAACTAATTCAACAATTCCCAGAAATAGATATTAGTTTGGTGGTGAAAGATCATATTCTGGGTGCAAATTTGAAAATTAGTAACTTAGCTAATGCTGTCACCGCTGCCAAACATGATATTTTAGTAATTGCTGATAGTGATATTCTCGTCGGTTCAGACTATTTGCAAACAGTTATTCAACCACTAAAAGATGAAAAAGTTGGTGTTGTTACCTGTTTATATCGTTCCACAGCCCAAGGAATAGCTACTATTTTAGAAGCTATTTGTACAGCCACAGATTTTCAACCCGGTATTTTGGTTAGTAAACAATTAGAAGGGATAAAATTTGCTTTGGGTTCAACCATTGTCATTCGTAAAACCACATTAGCAAAAATTGGCGGTTTTGCCGCCGTAGTTGATTATTTAGCAGACGACTACCAACTTGGTTATTTACCAACTCAAGCCGGGGATAAAGTAGTTTTATCTAACTATATAGTAGAACACGGATTAGGACATAGTAATTTATTAGATTCTATCAATCGCCAAATTCGTTGGGCGCGTTGTATTCGTGTTTCTCGTCCTGGGGGTTACGCGGGATTAATATTTACTTTTGGCACAGTTTCTAGTTTACTATTATTAATAACTAGTGGTGGTTCTATTCTCTCTTTGTTGGTTGTATCCATAACTTTACTCATGCGATTAATTATGGCTTGGGTAATAGGGGTAAAAGTTCTTAATGATGCAGTTACTAAAAAGTATTTTTGGTTAATTCCTGTTGCTGATATAGTTAGATTTATAATTTGGTGTTGTGGCTTTTTTGGTAATACTATTGAATGGCGAGGGACAAAATTTAAATTGGTGAAAGATGGTAAATTGGGAATGATAGAAAAAGAGAAGTCAGAAGTTCAGTAGGAGGAAGGAACAAGAAAGACGGAAATTTCTCCCCTGTACCCCTCCTAACTTTTTGACTACGGTTTCAACACATTAGCGGGAAACTGCCCTTGGACGTTACCAGCGGGTGCATAATGGCAGACGACATAGAAAGCTTTGTATTTAGTACCGTTCATGGTTTTAGTGCCTTGTGCTGCACCACAACCTAATTGGGTACTACTTTTCCACACAACCTGGGTAAAATGCCCAGTAGCCGAGGAAAACCCTGGACTATTATAGTTATATAATTTGACTTCATCGTACCATGACTTAACTGCTGTATCAGCTAGAGTATTTGCGGCTATTGAAGGACCAGTAGTGTAGTAAACATACAAGTTTTCTCCAGCATTGTTCCGTTGATTGGCTGCGCTGTGTTGAAACAATCCATTGGTTGCTAAGTATTGCGCCCAGGTTTGAGCAGTGTTGTTAGCAGAACTACTAATAGTCATGTTAGGACTACGGTGAGTAGCTCGATAACTGTTATGTTTAGATAAAGAAGTGCTACGCAAAGTCGTTAGATCAATAGATGTTTGTGCTAAAACTGGTTCGCTACTCATGGGAATTATACTGGCAAATTGAGAGGGAGCTATTCCCATTAATATGAGAGTTAAAGCTGTACCTGTTGTTAAAGTGAGAGTTGAAAAGAATTTATTCATGTTTTTATCTGTCCTGTGACTAGAATGAATTTTTGACAAGTTAGGTTATCGGCAAGAAGTTTATGTGAATAAATATAAAACACACAACAGGCCTAACAAGTATGATACTTTTTTAAAGCCATATTTTTCAACAAAATGATTCAACCCCGTAAACAGTTTGCTCAACATTGGTTAAAAAGTGATAAAGCTCTCAACTCAATTGTCCAAGCGGCTAATTGTCAGGAAACTGATAAAGTTTTAGAAATTGGCCCCGGTACAGGAATTCTCACTCGGCGTTTATTACCGCTAGTGAAATCTTTACTAGCAGTGGAAATTGACCGGGATTTGTGCAAATTACTAGCTAAACAATTGGGTGAAAAAGAAAATTTCTTACTTCTGCAAGGCGATTTTCTGACTCTTGATTTACTATCCCAATTAACAGCATTTCCTAATTTCCAAAAGCAAAATAAAGTTGTTGCTAATATTCCCTATAATATTACTGGGCCAATTATTGAAAAGTTACTGGGGACTATTTCTCATCCCAATCCAGAACCTTTTGATTCTATCGTTTTATTGGTACAAAAAGAAGTAGCAGAAAGATTATATGCTAAACCCGGTTCGAGAAATTTTGGGGCGTTATCGGTGCGGGTACAATATTTAGCAGATTGTGAGTTAATTTGTACAGTTCCCGCTGCGGCATTTGTGCCACCACCAAAGGTAGATTCCGCTGTGGTACGGTTACTTCCTAAACAAATAGAAATTCCAGCCCATGACCCCAAGAAGCTGGAAACTCTAGTTAAATTGGGATTTGGGTCAAAGCGAAAAATGTTAAGAAATAATTTACAATCGGTAATTGACCGTGATCAATTGACGCAATTACTGGAACAATTAGAAATAAATCCCCAAGTCCGCGCTGAAGACCTCGGAGTTGCCCAATGGGTATCACTGGTAAATATGATAGGAAATGCTGAATAGTTGTCTTTACTGTTCCCTATTCCCTGTTCCCTGTTCCCTGCTTTTATAACCGTTATGCGTTCTTACAGTTTAATTACACCTGCCAAAATCAATTTGTATTTGGAAATTATTGGTAGTCGTCCCGACGGCTATCATGAATTAGCAATGATTCTCCAAAGTATAGATTTATCTGATCAAATTGATATTCACCCTGCCAGTACAAATAATATCCGCGTCTACTGTGATCATCCCCAAGTACCCACAGATAAAACTAACCTAGTTTATAAAGCTGCGGAATTAATGGCCAAGGAATTTCCCAATGCTTTTAGTAATTTTGGGGGTGTTGATATTACCATTAAAAAGCATATTCCTGTTGCTGCTGGTTTAGCGGGAGGTTCTACCAATGCCGCAGCGGTGTTAGTAGGAATAGATTTACTTTGGAACTTGGGATTAACTCAATCAGAACTAGAAGAATTAGGCGCAAATCTCGGTTCAGATGTGCCATTTTGTATTGCTGGAGGAACGGCAATTGCTACGGGTAGAGGTGAAAAACTCGCTCCTTTACAAAGTTTGGATAATTTACATATCGTATTAGCCAAATATCGCAGTTTAGAAGTTTCCACATCTTGGGCATATAAAACCTATCGAGAACAATTTGGGACTAATTATATTCAAGATTCAGAAGGTTTAGCGGCTCGTGCTAGTGCTTTTCATTCAGAAGGCATGGTAAAAGCTATCTTGAATAAAAATACCGAAAAAATTGTCCAAGAACTACATAATGATTTGGAGAAGGTTGTCTTACCAGCTTATCCCCAAGTATTGCAACTGCGGGAATTATTCGCCAGTCAACCAGGGGTTTTAGGGACAATGATGTCAGGTTCTGGCCCTTCAGTCTTTGCCATTGTTGAATCTCAAACTCAAGCAGAAATAGTCAAGCAGCGAATACGTGAAGCTATTCCTAATGAGGATTTAGAATTGTTTGTAACGCGGACAATTAAACATGGAATTAAAATCGCCTAATTTATTATGAATCAACCAAAAGAAACGTCATCAGCAGATAGTTCTACTCAAGTACAAGCAACTCCATTACGCTGTATAACTGGAGCTACAATTTCGGGTGGATTTGCCTTTATTACCTATTCTCTCATGATAGCGATCGCTACTACTTTTGCCAATAAACCCACCCATTCTGATAACCAAACCGTCATCAATATCGCTGCCGCCGTCCGTACCCTAGTAGTAGGTATAGTAGCCTTGGGTGCGGGCATATTTGGATTAGTTGCATTAGGTTTATTAGCCTTATCAGTACAACTTTTTATCCAAAAATTAAGCAATCCTAAAAGTAGTTAGTTTTAGCTAATAGGGAATAGGAAGTTATTTTCTTCTTCCTGCTTTCTTCTCTAACTCCTCACTTAATTCCTCCCGACAGCTACAGGTTTAACTAATTGTGAGCGATTTTTGATAAATTGCAAGTTAGTATTTTTCAAACCTGAATTTAACTGATTTTTTTTGCGCCAATCTGTGGGAGATGTATGATTATATTGGCGAAACTGTCGGGAGAAATGACAAGCACTTTGATAACCAAGATTTGTAGAAATTTCCTCAATTGTTTGATTAGTATTTTTCAGTAAAGGTAAGGCTGCTACCATTCGTCTTTTGATAATCCAAACATTTATGGGATCTCCTGTTTGTTTAGCAACTTGATTAGTTAAATATGCAGAAGAATAACCAACAGCTTCAGCAACATCCGATAAAGTAATTCCTTCTTGATAATTAGCTTCAATATAATCAAAAACCTTTTTCAAATGGGGAATATTCGGAAAAATTGACTGAGAATTTACTGGTGTATTCGGTAATTCTGCTAATGTGACTTGAGGAAAATTAGTAGCATACCAAGATCTAAAAAGATCCTGTTTTTGTAATCTAATTGCGATTGCTCGCAATAACTCATCAGTTGTTGCAGGTTTAGTTAAATAATCATCTGCTCCGAATTCCATTGCTTTTCGCAAAGATGCCTTTGTATTAATAGCAGTTAGAAAAATAAAAGGAATAATTGCCGTTAATCTATCCTCCCGTAGATTCCTTAATACAGTATAACCATCCATGTCTGGCATTACCATCTCACAAATTACTAAATCAGGTAAATATTCTTTGATTAATTGCAGTCCAATAATACCATTTTCTGCACCTATCCCATGATAGCCCTTAGCCTGAAGATAATCTAAAACAAAATTGCGATTCACAACTTCATTGTCAATGACGATAATTTTTTTTGTTGCGTACATAATTATTCCAATCACTAGATTTTGGTGTTTTTAGCCATTACTAAAATCTGTACCGATTCACGGACAAATTTTAGATATAAACTGAGCAATAGGAAAGATAAAATTATAGCGAAGAGTTAATACAATCTTGATAATTGCTATTATCTCAATTAGTAATTAATCTTGGGCAGATTCGCATTTAATATTGAATAATTTTAATTTTATCAATAAAAATTAAATACTTTCAACTTAGTTGCATAAAACAAATAATTGTTGTTTATATTGCTTTTTAATTGAGCCACCCTGAAATTTGAACGTAGAAACATAAAATTGCGCTATTGTCAATTAATATTTGTGTATATTTGGAGGTTGTGAGATTTGATAAATAGGTAAATTATGAGTTATTTACCTGATTTTACGAAATTTAGTCTCTTTTGCATTCAACTACGAAAGAATATACAAAGTCATCTGCCCCCAGGAATATATTTTTGTCTCAAATTAGCTAATAATCATTTAGCATCCTCCCTAGGGAAGAGAAATGAATGAAATAAATACAGCACTTTCCGGTGTTATGTTGGGATATATATATAGCGTATATAGCGGGCAAGATGCCCGCACTACAAGAGTTTCGGTAATAATCCTTTATTTATAGGTGTTTCAGGAGTTTTCTGCACGACCAAGCTGTGGCTATAACCTTAAGTATTGAAGTAGAGTCAAATTCAAGATTTGCTTGCAAGCTAACCAGATAAAAGCTGGGATAGTTGTCATATATCTTTTAAATAGTCTGGATGGTTCTTGAGTCAGACGATATAACCACTCCCCACCTAAATGACGAATCCAATAGGGCGCTCTTTTCTGACTCTGAGCAAAAACAGGAAATGCTCCCCCTAAACCAATCATTACAGCCTGAATTCTATCTTTATGTTGATTCATCCACAACTCTTGTTTTGGACATCCTAAAGCCAATAAAACTATGGCTGCACCACTATCGTGAATTGTTTTGATCATAGCTTCATCCTCTGTAGATGTGAGTGGACGAAATGGTAAAGGCTCCATACCAGCAATTTTCAGGTTCGGAAAAAGATCCATTAAGTTCTTTCGCATCTTCTCTAGAGTTACTGTATCAGCACCTAGGAAAAAAAGAGGAATGTCTCTGAGTGGGGCTAATTTGCATAAAGATAACAGAATGTCCAAACCAGCAACGCGGTTTTGAGTACCTGCACCCATTAGTTTTAGCATCCATACCAGCGGCATACCATCGGGAGTAACAATATCTGCATTCTTTAAAACAGAGGAAAATTCAGAATGCCAATAAGATTCTACTAGCATATGAGTATTAGCTACGCAAATAACTTTGCTGACTTTGCTCATAGCCCATTCTAAAATGATGTTTATTTGTACCTCAAAAGGTAACGCAGTCACAGGAGAGCCAATTATATCAATTGTTGGAGTTTCCAGGTTGAGATATGGACTGACATCTTGAATTTGACTTTGTTTGTTTACGGTTAGCATATATTTTTGATATTCTTGTGTTCACAAAAATCTGCACAGAATGTTTAAAAAATCAAGGCTATTAGACAATTATGCGAGTTATTCTCTAGTAATAGAAATTTCGCATTTTATGCTTATGAATCAATAGTAATTGCTCCCAAAATAGGAGTAAAAGAGAAATTTAATTGTTCTAATACTTTGCTTAAAATAGAACATTTTGTTTCACCTATTTTTATGGCTAAAATACTTACATCTGTATGCTTCATCAGGATACTAGTATCTGCAAAACCTAATAGATGTGATGTATCATAGATAATTAAGTCAAAATTTTGCTTAAATTGTTCTGTCAAATCTTGGATCTGAGGTGATGAAAGTAAAATTGTCGGATTTGTGGTAATTTGACCAGTAGTTAAGATAGACAAATTATGCTCTAAAGATAATTTTCCTGTATTTTTTACAGTTCTTTTCTTAGGGTCATAATTTTTTTCTCTGATACCGCTAATGTTTTTATGGATAACATTTTCAAAATTCAAACCTTCAGNAATAATGTTGCTTAATCCTTCTTTATTCGGTAAGTCCAACATTTTATGAATACTAGGATTACGCAGATTTGCATCCACCAGTAACACCCGTTTACCCATAGCTGCTGCTGTCTGAGCTAAGTAAAAGGCAATTGTTGATTTGCCATCTCCGCAATTGTTGATTTGCCATCTCCAGCATCACCTGAAATAATTGCTAGAGAGCGGATATTATTATCACCATTGAGCAGAGAAATATTTGTGTAAACAGAGCGAAAAGATTCCCAAAAGTGGGAGGTATTATGGTTTTGAAAAGGCTGACCACTTTTAGCAAACTTAATATGAGGAATGTTCCCTAATATTGGTAGTTTAGTTTTGTCTTTAACCTCTTCAATATTATAAAAGACGTTATTAAGCTTGTCTATAAATAAGGCAAATCCCGTACTTAATAATGACCCCAAAGCTATTCCTAAAATTAAATTTCGGATGGTACTCGGTGCAAGATTCTCCGGCTGACTAGGAGGAGTAAGTATCTGCCAAGGTATCTGCTTTTGGGCTGAATCTATACGTAATCTTTCCCGTTCAGTTAAAAAGTGATTGAGGTTATCAACAGCAATTTTTAATTGTCGTTCTAAATCATCTTTTTCACGAATAATAGCCGGAAACTGTCTAACCTGCTCTTGTAAAGAACTTTCAACTTGACTAAGAAATTGGATTTGGGTTTTTAATAATTGAATTTGCTTAGTTGCATCGAGGAATTTTTGAATTTCTCGCAAACGAGCCGAATTTGGTGGGGCTGAATACAAAGAATTCATAGTTGTATTTGCAAATTTCATTCCCAAAATCTGCAATTTTTCCCTGATAATTAAATCCAATAAATTTTGTTTTTGAATGAGCAGGGTTTGAATATTTGGGCTATTTTCTGTATATTGAGATGATTTTATGGCGATTGTAGCTTCTATATCTTGAAGTTGGCTCAATAACTTCTGATAATCAGGAGACTCACTCAAGGCTGAAATAGCCTCTGCTTCATGACTTTTTAATTGCAACTGTTCTTGGAGACTATTATAAAGTGCTTGAGTTCTAGCCAATTGTATTTCATTATCTACCCGTTTTTGGACAATTTGATCAAATTGATTAGCAAGTTGCTGTCCTTGAATTTCAGCATTAATAATACCATATTTTTGCCGGAAGTTTTGTAGTTTTAATTGGAGAGTTTCCACATTCTGTAATAGTTGCGGCAATTGCTTTTCCACAAAATTAATTGCTAATTTAGTTTCTGTTTGGCGTTCATCTAAACTATATTTTAAGTATGATTCAGATGCTTGATTTAATACAAACAAAACTTTTTTAGGGTTGGTATCTTGATAACTAACTTCTAAAATTTGAGTATTGGGTAGGAGTTTGATATTAAGTTGAGGTGCGCTGCTACCTGGGTAATACTTTTGCACTTTTTCAGTGAGAGGAGACATCAATTTAGGACTTTGTAAAATCTTCAACTTAGTTTCATCAATTTTATTAGCAGTCTCATCTATTTTTGATCTATCGTCTCGTGCAACTTTATCTTCAGCAGTTATCGGCTCAGTTAAAAGTTCAAATTTACCGACATAGGTGGGAGTGCTAGTCAAAGCCAATCCTGTCGCCGCAGCCGCAATGGTAGTTGTGCCAATTATAATTATCGGTATTCTGCGACGAATAACTGCTAATACTTCACCTAAGTTCAATCCACCTTCATTACCTTCTTCAGATGGAGTTGTGTAAATCAAAGGCTTAGATTGACGTTGCTGTCCATTTATTTGAGCTAAATTTTGCTGAGAATAGCGTTTTTTTATCATCTCAAACCTTAGATAATTTCTAATTTAATTCAATATCTTTGCCAAATTCAAAAAAGCCTTAATTTATTGGTTGAGCAAAGCAACACCTAACCCACAAAAAAATGGCGCAGGTATTGATAAAATAATCAGAATATTTGGACATGATTTGACTTCAACAACTTAAACAGTTAATTAAGTTGTAATGTAACACTGTTTCATGGGTTAAAGTGGACAATTTGGCAAATATCTTGAAGCTTTCAATTTGGCAAATATATTATTTATCACTTTGTCAATAAATAAGTTATATCTTTTTGAAATATTTATAATTCAACCGTAATCATCATGGTTTTAGTCAAAAACTGCAAAGATTGTGTAAAGTTAATGTAAAACTGGAAATTAGATATTGACTTTTAAAGTTAAGTATTGTTTAATGTTTTTTAATCCTGAGTCTTTCAATTCAGATACATCACTCCATGAGAATAAAGTTGCCACAAAAATGAGAACTTGAATTATAAGATGTATCTACTGAATTCTAAGAATGTGAATTTTAATGATATAAAGGTAGACAAAAATGGCTATACATGACAATGTGAGAATAGGTGAAGGTGTTCAGATTTTTCATCCTCATCTTGTCAACCTTTATGGTTGTGAAGTTGGTGATGAAACCAAAATTGGCAGCTTTGTTGAAATCCAGAAAAATGCCATAGTTGGAGCTAAATGCAAAGTTTCATCACACAGTTTTATTTGTGAAGGCGTGATCATCGAAGATGAAGTGTTTATTGGTCACGGAGTCATGTTTACCAATGATATTTACCCTCGCGCTACGAATGAAGACAGTAGCCTAAAAACTGAAGCCGATTGGTCTGTAATTAAGACATTGGTGAAGAGCCGTGCTTCTATTGGTAGCAATGCTACAATTCTCGCAGGAATCACAATTGGCAAAAATGCCATAATTGGCGCTGGAGCAGTAGTCACTCGTGATGTTCCTGATTATGCAACTGTGGTTGGAGTCCCTGCTAGGGTCATAGGTAGTGTTCCTATTATGGGTGAATCTGTCAATAGTAGCTTGTTAAGCTCAATTAGGTAATATTTCAGGTTTTTAAGATATTCAAACCGGTTTTTTCAGCAATATCTTGACCAAATTGATCACCTACATAAGTTTTGCCAATTTGTCTACAATGAGCCATACAACAATGTTACTTTACAACATATTGCATCTGGAAAATCTCATTTAACTTTCTGGTTTATCCAAAGATAAATTATCAAAGAAAATCACGTTTTAAGGGTCATAACTTTAGTCATTAAAATTGGCGAAGGTATTGTTGAAAAAATTGCTTTTAGTAATCTTTAGAAATTGTTGGTCAACTAT
>JGI12547J11936_1000290_pt1 | contig 13033 bp, 12 predicted proteins | sample LakEriepJuly2011_2_FD_11936 | JGI IMG/M metagenome (IMG submission 11936)
TTTGTGTTATGCTGTCAGATGGTCTTCCGGAATTACCAAATTTAAATAATGAATTATTAGACTACCCAAATGTGTTTAATTGTATTTTAGAAAATGCNCAATATTCGTCAGAACAAATNAAAGAATCATTGGTAAAACTATCTGATAATTGGGCAGGCGGACGAATGAACCCTGATGATATTACAATAGTAGTAATAAAACATAAATAAATATTAAATAGCAATAAATGAAGAAGCCCTCCGTCGAACTAAGGTTGCCTATCCTTCCAAATATGGAATTGATTGCAACCCAAACAGCCGAAGTAATTTCAAGGCATATGAATCTTACTGAGGATCAGGGAGCCGAAATTAGTATGGCCCTTATTGAAGCTTGTATCAATGCGTTTGAACATTCAAAAGCTGAAAACAATGTATTTATTAACTTTTTAATTGAAGATGATTCTTTGATTATTAAGGTAATTGATCAAGGTATTGGATTTGATAAAACCAAAGTAGAGATTCCGAAAATTGAAAACAAAATAGGGAAGGATGAAAGAAAAAGAGGTTGGGGCTTGCAGCTCATCCAAGAATTAATGGATTCGGTTGAGTTTGAATCTAATAATGAAGGAACAACAGTAACAATGAAAAAAAATATTAAACAATAAAACTAATTTATGAGCGACTTTATAACAAGTATAAAAGAAAACAATTCCATTGTTATCATCGAAACCAACGGTTATTTAAACAATGTAGGTGGCGAAGCGGTATCAGCGGTTGTTTATGAGAAAATGGCACAGGGTCAAACTAAATATTTAATTAATATGGCTGCTACCAAAATTGTAAACAGTATTGGCGTTTCTATTTTGATTGAAATTATTGAAAAATTACAAGAGGTGAATGGTAAAATTGGTTATTATAACTTAGCGCCTATTGTTGCAAAGACATTTAATATTATGGGCTTGACAAAATATTCAACTGTTTATGAAACAGAAGAAGCCGCTGTTAATGATTTGTAATATATTTTTTTAAAAATGATTTTACGTCTTCTTTTTATATCAATTAATCAGGTTCCGATAATTCCACACCTTCACCCCTGTTTTGCCTCTAAAAACACAAAACCTGGCCCAAACTTGGTCCAAAACAAAAAACCACCTATGAAAGAATTCATAAGTGGTTGATTTTCAAGTGGGCCCACCTGGACTTGAACCAGGGACCCTCTGATTATGAGGGTTCCTAGTGGTATTCTATACCTATTCTTTTATTGATAATCAATAGGATACAAGATTGAAATAGATCTTTAATTTAAACATTTGTTTATCTCGTACGCTGTTTAAATCTCAAAAGATAAACTTCAAAAAAAATACCCACTAGGAAATAGCGGGCATTTTAATTAATGAATTGAATAATTTAGAAATCAAGTTGTATACGCCCAAAAACATATCGTCCATTCATTCCAATTTGTGTTACCCTGCGTGAATAGTTGAATTGGTTATTGGATGATATCCCATTGTTGTTTGTTATATTTCTCTCACGTGCTGTTCGGGTCTCAACAAATTGATCATATGTTGGGCTACCTAATGTTACATCTAATCGCTTGTAGCTACCATTTGAGGCAATAAGTTTATTAGAATAAACATCAAAAAGGTTGTTGGCGCCTGCACTAATTCTTACCAATTTGGATAGCCTGAAACCAACTGTAAGATCTGTTACAACTTTGCCACCGAGTTCTTGTACAAAAAACCAATTGGTTGCACCACCACCTTCAATGTGGGTTACTTTACCAAAATAGGTGTTACGCATATTTAAGTTGAATTTTCCTGCACGATAGGTTACGAGGAAAGAACTTTTTAGTTTAGGGTTGCCATCAACAAGTGTTGCTTTGTTGATAGGACTCATGTAAGTAGCATCTCTTCCAACCAATTTATCTGATACTTTTGTTTTACCTAAGATTTTCCTTTCTGTAAATGTGCTGGCAGACTCGATCTTGATTGAATTGTTATTAGTAAGTTTGAAGTTGTAAGAAAAGATCGCATCAACTCCAGAGGTACGAAGATCTGTGGCATTGGCCATGAAAACTCCACGTGATGCGTTGTTCAACAGAAGGATATCAAAAATTTGTTGCTCCTGTGAAGTACCACCATTCCTTCCCTGAAAGGCATCAGTAAGGATGATGCGGTCAGTTATTTTGGTTGTGAATCCATCAACGGTCATTGTAAAGCCCTTGGCTTTGAACGTAGTACCTAAGCTGAAACTCTGTGAAATTTCAGGACGCAAGCTTGGGATACCAAGTAATTCAGCAGCTTTGCTGTTGTTGGGCAATGTTGCATCATCAAATGCAATGCCACCTTGGAAAACAGTTGATGTTTTAGTAAGAAAACGTTGCTGAAGTGCAGGAGCACGGAACCCGGTGCTGGCTGAACCCCTGATGGAGAATTGTTCGGTTACTTTGAAACGACCAGCCAATTTCCAGCTCAAGTTGTCACCGAAGTCACTGTAGTTCTCATAGCGAAGTGCTGCATCAAAAAGAACTTTTTTAATGGGTTCAAATTCAATGTCGGTGTAAAATGCGGCTGATCCACGATTTTTGCTCAATGAGTTATCAGGTCTGAAGCCAGGGAATACCTGTGATCCTCCAGCGGGGATTCCATTGCTGTTATCAGCCAATTTAACTGTGGTAGGGTTGCCAGTGAGGATATCCACTTGGCCATTTTTACGACGCATATAATTTGCCCATGATGCTTCTTCTCCTTGTTCTTGTTTATAATTTTCATATCTATATTCAGCACCAAAAGCCAAATTGGTTTTCCACTTGTTGCTCAAGCTTTTAGAAATATCAAAATTGGTGGTATTCTGTCTGAAGCTTAATTTACCTGCATCGAATTCTGATTGAGTAGAACCATTGTTGTACCATGCAGAAACATTGAGTGTATTTTCAATCAGGAACCCAAGACTATTTTGTCCATATACATTGCTAAGATCATATTTCCATGTTCCCAAATTACCCTTTACGCCTGTACCTGCAGAGATATCTCCAATTGTTGAACTTATCTCAGGCAAAAATCCTTTAGAGTAAATTGCTGGTATGTTGGTAGACTGATATGGCATTCTGTAAAAACCAGTAGAGTTGCCATTGCGCTGTGAAAGGATACTAAAGAAGTAAAACTCACTGCTTCCTTTGGTTTTCAATGCACCATTGATGATACCTTGTATATTGCTTGTGCGCGACTGTCCTACTCTCATCTGGAAATAGTCTCTTGTAACACCTAGCTGAGATAGCAGCGCATTACTTGCAGCATCTCCGGAGGTACGGTTATCAATATCGCCTGTACGTTCACCGGAACGAATAGTAGGTTGACGCTGATCATAGTTTAAAGTGACATTTAAAAAACTCTCTTTGGTTTTACCAATCTGAAAACCGTAGTTAAGAGAAGTATTTATTTTCTGACCATCAGTAATCCTGTTTTTGATGTATACTGGATCAATTCCTTGCGCAAAGTTTCCCGGATTTGCATGGGTGTATGATTCATAGTTTGTCATATTGGCTCCATAGCTCACTATTGCCCTACCCTTGTTTACATCCTTATTTAGTTGCACGTTTAAAACACCTGCAATGGCATCTGAGCCATATTGTGCTGCTGCACCATCACGCAGTAATTCAATTCGGTCGATACCTGCTGCTGTGATTGCATTGAGATCGGTACCTACAGAACCTCTACCCATGGTGCCATTCACATTTACAAGTGCAGAAGTGTATCTGCGTTTGCCATTTACCAGTACGAGTGTTTGATCCGGACCAAGTCCACGCACTGAAGCAGGATCAATATGGTCAGTACCATCGGCAACAGTTTGTGTTGTTGAGTTGAATGATGGTGCAATATTATTGAGAATGTCAGTAATATTTGTTTGGGGTAATTCAGTGATGAGGTTTTTCAGATCAAGCACATCAACCGGAACTGTTGATTCTATTTTTGAACGAGGAAGTCCACGTGTACCTGTTACCACCACCTCTTCCATAGCACTTGGTGTTATTTTCATACGGATGGATAGGGCCGATTCGTCACCCAGCAAAACACCCATGGTTTCATAACCACTAAAGCTGATTTGCAGGGTGGTACCCTTTTCGGCATTAATTGAGAAGCTTCCTGTGCTCGAAGTAAGAATTTTAGTTTTGGTGTTCTTGACCGCTACGGTTGCTCCCGTCAATGGTTTTCCTGATTCGTCAGAAACGCTACCATTATAGGTTTTTTGTTGTGCGATCGACCAGGATGCAAAAAAGAGCAGTGCACCCATTAGAAAAGTTTTTTTCATGTTATTTATTTTATATGAACAGTTTTGTTATCCGAAGGGAAGAAAGGTTTCAGCGTATATCAATATTTTGTACTATAAAAAACCCCAACAAATTCCTTCAATTGTAAGTTATAGAATTAAGTGCACACTTTGAACGACCATAAGACTTGATTCGGCCGATGATTTCGGTAAATCGCAAGTATTACTATAATACTCCCCATTTTCGAGACCAGAAGATCAGGGTGTTAAGTTAAGGTTTTGGGTTTCAATGCTTTCAATAGTTTGCTTTTTTAATAGTTTCTTCAAATTATTTATAGTCTGTTGACTAGATGGTATAATAAATTATTTTAATACCATTTTAATCAGGTTCCGATAATTCCACTCCTTCACCTCCATTCACCCCTGTTTTCCCTTTAAAAACACAAAACCTGGCCAGAACTTAGCCCAAAATAAAAAACCACCTATGAAACAAATCATAAGTGGTTGATTTTCAAGTGGGCCCACCTGGACTTGAACCAGGGACCCTCTGATTATGAGTCCGTTTTTTTAACTTTCTACCCTTTACTAACTTTTTCTAAATTTAATATATAGTCATGATTTACAATACTTTATATAACTTTACTTTTCCTTCATTTTCTAACTTTTACTAACAATGTTTCTAAATTGCTTCTAAATTTTGTAATTTAGAAACATGCAACCGACAGTTCAAATTCTATTATATACAGGAAGAGAAAAGCAAAATGGTAAGTATCCTGTAAAGATTAGGATTGTTTATCAACGCCAACACCGTGATTTTAAAATTGGGTTGGATATGACTAAAGATGTAAGTTCATAAGAACCCTGCAAATTGTTACCGGTTATTATATTATACATTAAGGCACAAAGGATAAAAACTTTGTGCCTTTTTATTTATTATCTAACCTAATGCTATCAAAATAAATAAATAATGAAACTCACTACATTTTTCATCTCAGCAGTTTTCACGATAAGCTCATTAATTTCAGTAGCCCAAGGCCCAAGGGTACTTGTTGTTACAGCTCATCCAGATGATGAGACAGGGTTTTCTGTTACCATGTTTAAAATCACAAAAGAGTTGAAAGGAACCGTAGACATGGCTGTAATGACAGACGGTGGCGGTGGCTTTGCAGATTCACAATTGGGTGCAATCTATTTTGGATTAAACCTAACTGATTCAATTGTTGCCCGTACACATCTTCCAATGATCAGGAAACAAGAGATTATCAATGCAGGCAAGATCATGGGTGTTCGTAATATTTATTTCATGGAGCAGCCAGATGATTTCTACTCAACAGATATCACGCCATATATCTCAGGGAAAAATTGGAACATCCCATATGTAGAGAGCAGGATGGACAAATTATTGGCAGAGCGTCAATATGATTTTATAATTACTATGTTGCCTCATGCTGGTCAACACGGGCACCATAAAACTTCTGTAATGATGGCCCTAAGGGCTGTTCAGCGCTATAAAGGGCCCAACAAACCAATCATTATTGCTGGAAACTCAGGTCGCGAGGGTATGAAACCAACAGAGTTTACAATGCTTGAAGGTTATCCTGAAACTAAGATCAAAGTGGATGCACCTAAGTTTACATTGAATAGGGCTTTTCGTTTTGCAGAAAATGATAAGTTGAGTTATAAAATTGTAGCAGATTGGGTAATATCAGAATATAAATCACAAGGTGCTATCCAAGAGAACGGAATTCATAGAACCGATTTCGAAACATATCATTACTACGACATGAATGATGCCAGTGGTATTGCCAAGGTGCAAAAACTTTTTGATGATTTGGCCAAAAGTGGATTCCAGCCAGTTTCAAAAAAATAGGAGGATGAAAAAAATATCAACTGTATTAGCGCTGATTATATTTTTAGCTTGTAATCAACAGGAGAAGGAACTTTCTCCTTCTTTCAAACTAATACCCTCGGAGAAGTTTTTGTTTAAGTCATTTGTTGATTGCAACATGGCAGAAGCATGGATAGGAGACACCTTCAGAATATTTCCTGGTAAGTATGGAGAAGATCCTGTTTGGGGTTATTCAAATGAATTGGAATTTGCAAGTGGTAAGACCCCAGATGAAGTATTCTTAACACCACACGACAAATTTGTTGACCCTATTATGCCACCCAATGTGCTTCCTACACAAGAAGGTTTGCATGGTGCAGTTTGGTTTGAAACTGTTTATCAATCTCTCAAGGATTCTTCTGGATACTGTGATCAAGTTTATGAGAGAGAATTTCAACGACAGTAAAATTTCTTGGGAGGAGACTTTCAAGTATTTGGAAGGCATGAATTGATCTTAAATGATTTGATCCTAGCCCCTTTAGTTCATTCTGAGGGGGCATTTATGTTAAAAAAATATATGTGTTGAAGAACATTCTCTGGGGTAAAAGTAGAGGTAATATTACCCTAAATTTGACAGTATTGTCAAAAGCTACTAATTGTTATGAATAATAGAATGGAGAATCAGATTGATTTAATTGATGATTTTAATAATACCACAGAAGTAGAATAACAAGTTACACGTTAACGAATGTTTCTAAATTGCTTCGAAATAAAAAAGCAGCTATGAGATTTCTCTTCATAACTGCTTGATTTTCAAGTGGGCCCACCTGGACTTGAACCAGGGACCCTCTGATTATGAGTCAGATGCTCTAACCAGCTGAGCTATAGGCCCGAAGAACATTGCTGTTCTTTTAGGACTGCAAATTTAGGTAATTATTTTAATTCTACTGACTTCCTGGTGATGCAACTTGAAATCGTCAAACTAGCAGCACAAACCACCAAAATTCCCCAAACTAAACTACCTTTGCCCCCTGAATCTTAACCTTTCATTAACCCGTTAGGAGATACTTTTGACCACACAAAATTGATTATGAAGCAGATACTAGGAATGCTGATGCTGATGGTTTCCCTCAGCGCCGTTGCACAAGATAAAAAAGCCAAGGTAAAGGTTCAAGAGCCCAAGGCGCCCAAGGTTAAGCCAGATTACAGCAAACTCGACCTTTCCAAGCGGGCATCAGACCATTTCATGCTGCAGTTCGGCATCGCAGGTTGGGGCAACAAAGACGCAAACAACATCACCACCAAAAGCTTCAACAGGAGCTTTAACGGGTATTTCCTGTTTGATTTTCCTTTCAAATCCAATCCACATCTTAGTGTAGCAGTAGGGCCTGGTGTCGGATCAGACAATATTTATTTTGACCAGATGTCCGTGGATTTGAACACCAGGAATGGTGCCACCTTCAAACGCGACAGCATCACCCAATACAAAAAAAACAAGCTGGAAACCAGCTTTCTGGAAGCCCCCATTGAACTCAGGTACTCGGCCAGGCCAGACAACATGAACAAGGGCTGGAAGTTTGCTTTCGGTGCAAAAATTGGAACCCTGGTTGGCGCCAAGGTAAAATCCAAGATTGATCTTGATGCAACAGGTACTGGCGGTTACATCAACAAGGAAAAAGACAAGCGCTACCTCAATACCACCCGCTTTGCACTCACAGCAAGGGCCGGTTTGGGTAATCTTAGCTTTTTTGGAACTTATACAGTTACCAGCTTCTTCAAAGAAGGACTTGGGCCATCAGTAAGGCCATTCTCGTTTGGATTGGCATTAAGCGGACTATAAAAAACATTCATTTTTGTTAGAAAAATCTACCTTATTCCAACAAGCTGAAAGAGCCATCCTGGTTGGGGTAGGACTAAAAGAACAAAAAGATTTTCAAATCAGGGAATACCTTGAAGAACTGGAATTTCTTGCTGCCACCGCTGGGGCGACAACCGTAAAAACCTTTATTCAGAAACTGCAGCACCCAGACTCCAAAACCTATATTGGAAAGGGTAAGCTCGAAGAAATAAAACAATACGCTGAAGGCAAAGACATCAGCCTCTTGATCTTTGACGATGAACTCAGCGGAGCACAGATTGGCAACATCGAAAAGGCCGTCAACATCAAAACCATCGACCGCAGTGACCTGATCCTCGACATCTTTGCCCACCGTGCCAAAACAGCACAGGCCAAGGCACAGGTTGAACTGGCGCAATACCAATATATTTTACCCCGCTTGCGCGGGATGTGGAAACACCTCGAGCGCCTTGGTGGCGGTATCGGCACCAGGGGTCCGGGCGAATCTGAAATTGAAACAGACCGCCGGATTGTGCGTGAAAAAATCACCCTGCTCAGAAGAAAGCTGGGTGAAATTGAAAAGCAGGCCTTTACCCAAAGAAAAGAAAGGGGCGAATTCATCCGCGTTGCGCTGGTTGGGTACACCAATGTAGGCAAGTCAACCTTGATGAACCTCTTGAGCAAAAGTGATGTATTGGCTGAAAACAAACTCTTCGCTACGCTGGACACCACCACACGAAAAATTGTTTATGAAAACACGCCTTTCCTTTTGAGTGATACTGTGGGTTTCATCCGCAAGCTCCCCCATCACCTCATTGAAAGCTTTAAGAGCACACTCGACGAAGTGAAAGAAAGTGATATCCTCATGCATGTGGTGGATATTTCCCACCCGCAATACGAAGACCAGATGAAAGTGGTCAATACAACCCTTGCAGAATTGGGTTGTGCAGACAAGCCCATAATCACCATTTTCAACAAAATGGACTTGTATGAGGAAAGGACTTTTGACGAATGGCTGGAACCTGAAGTGAAAGAAAACCTGCTCAGCGAATTGTATAAGCGTTGGCAAAACGAAACCCGCTCCAGCTGTGTTTTTGTTTCCGCAACAAAGCGAAGAGAAATTGAGAAGCTTCGCACGACCATCCTCAACCAGGTCCGCGAAATGTACACCAAACGCTATCCTTACAAAACAGGATACCAGTCTATCGACTATGGCAACCAAGGAATATAAATGGGAATTCGTTGCCGATTCCATTGAACAACTTGGTTTTGGCAAGTATGATATCGTTCAGGCCGAGATTGGCGAACGCACCATTTGCATCGCACGCCACAAAGATCAACTCTATGGCTTTCAATCCAAATGCCCGCATGCGGGCGCCAAGATGGTCATGGGCTATATCGATGCGCAGGGCAATGCCGTTTGCCCGCTTCACCGTTTTAAGTTTGCATTACGCAATGGATACAATGTAACCGGAGAGGGATACAACATGAAAACATTTCCGATTGAATTGAGGGAAGACGGTATATATGTTGGTTTTTGAAATATGATAAAAACAGAATGATGAAAAGATTGCTGATTTTGTTGACAATGATGGTAGCATTTTCCAACGCTTTATTTTCACAGGTTCCTGACCTGGATCCGGTGATGATTTCCGCCACAATGCAACAGAAAAGAATCAGGGAAACGGGCAGAAATATTTCCGTTCTTACCAAGGATGACATCAAAAACATCCCTGCCAATTCATTGGACGAACTGCTTCGGTTTGTTCCGGGAATTGAGGTGCAGCAACGCGGCCCACAGGGTGCACAAAGCGACCTGATCATCCGGGGAGGAACCTTTCAGCAGGTACTCGTAGTGATTGATGGGATGCGGGCCAATGAGCCACTGACGGGCCATTTCAACAGCTATATCCCCATTCATCCGGAAGAGATTGAAAGGATTGAAGTCATCAAAGGTGCTGCTGCAGCCATTTATGGACCTGATGCTGTCGGTGGAGTTATTCATGTAATCACCAAAGCCTTTACCCACAATTTCGAAACAAAAAACAAGTCAGCTGCCGCTTCAGTGCAGACTGGTCAATACGGATTGTTCAATGGAAGAATAGCCCTTTCATCCAGCAATAAAAAATCATATGTCTCCGGCGGCCTGCAACAGAACAAGGCCAAGGGCATGCAGATGAGGGGAACCACTGGTTATTTTGACAATGATCTGGCAAACATCAGCTATGCAAGAAAATTGAATGATGCGTGGCGATTGATGTTAAGGGCAGCTGCCGACAGCCGTGACTTCAACGCACAGAACTTTTATACCAGCTTTGTCAGCGATACGGCAAATGAAACGGTCAGCTCCACATGGCAGCAATTGGCACTGACCAGAACAAGCGAAAAATCGACCTTTAGCATCATGGCCAATGCAAGGCAACTAAAAGATATATATGCATTCCGCCCTGTTTCCATCCCCAACCAAAACAGTACAAATCTTTTCAACGCAGACCTGCGCCATACGGTTCGGTTCAAGTGGCAACAAGCGAAGTTCACCTCGGGGATGCAGGTGTTCAACAAACAGATTGTTTCAAACGACAGGGGCAACCACAAACACTTGCATGCTGGGATCTATGCAAACCTTCAACACCAATTATTGAACAGGCTTTTTCTAACTGAGGGTATTCGCGCAGACTGGGACCAAAGCTATAAATGGTCACTGATTCCCCAACTCAATCTTGCCTATACCGGGTCGATAGCNACNNTCAGGGCCAGCNTCAGCAAGGGCATCAGGGATGCAGATTTTACTGAGCGNTACAACAACTACAANAAGCCCCTGGTTACTGGNGGNAGCATCGGCAATCCGGCACTGGAAGCCGAAAGAAGCTTTAACATGGAAATGGGTGCAGACCTATTGTTGGACAAACCCGTTCAAGTACACGCAACCCTTTTCCAGCGCAACCAGGCCTCGCTAATTGATTGGGCCACCACGGCCTACGCAAACATGCCCATCCGGAACAACCTTATTCCTACAGGCATCTATGCATTGGCCAGCAATATTGCCAACATTAACACCAAGGGCGCTGAACTCGATTTCAGTGGGAATCACAGTTGGGGAAAAGAAACAAAGCTGAGATGGAACAGTGGAATCACTGTTCTAAAAACAGGAAAAGGAAATTCCATTCCATCCTTTTACTTATCCTCACATGCTAAGTTGCTCTGGAATTCCAACATGAGGATATCGAACAAGTTTGGAGCAGTTTCAATGGGAACGGTCTATAAAAAGAGAAACAAACAAACCGCCAATGCCATCAATGCCAACATCAGTCCGGAATATTTCACGGTAAACCTCCGCATCGAAAAATACCTGTTCAAGAAAAAAGCAGGATTGATGATGCAGGTCGATAACCTGACTGATGTTGCCTATTCAGACCTGCTTGGATCAATGATGCCTGGGAGATGGATGCAAGGAGGATTTTGGTTGAACCTTAGCAGGTAGATTCAACTGAAACCATCAGCAATGCTCATTGGGGTTTTCTGATTTCATAAACAAAATTCCACCGAGAGGCCTCACCAAAATAAGCAACCTCTTCCTCCCCTGTTTTGATGGCGCCCAATTTTTCCATGGCATTTTGAGAACGGATGTTTGAAGCACCAACATGAAAAACAACCCTTTCTACAAATGTGAAGGCATGGGCCAGCATCAGGTGTTTTACATTGCTGTTGTAGTGCTTCCCCCAGCAAGCCCTTGAGAAAAAAGTATAGCCTATTTTGATCTCCTTAAGATCCGGTTTATGGTCATAGAACCTGGAAGACCCGAGGGCAGAACCCGACAAGGCATTTCGGATTAGGAAAGCCCCTTTGGATTCAATAGCGCCTGTAAAATAATTGGAGAAAACAGGACGTTGATAACGGTCAGGATTGGGATGCTGTTGCCAGATCAAAGGATCAGAAGCCACGGCATAAAGCTCCTCAAAATCAGCTATAGACAATGGTGTCAACTGAACCAGTTCGTTCTGAAGGTGGATGGGCTGTAAGTTCACTGATACTATAGGCATAATGGCGTAAAATTAATACCTAAAGGATGAAATCGTGTCAATATGAGCGCAGGAATGATTATTTAGATATTACGGCAGTTTTTTCTTTTGAAAAATGTTGAAAAACCCTATTTTTGCATCCCCGTAAGGGAAATTCCTCAGTAGCTCAGTTGGTTAGAGCATCTGACTGTTAATCAGAGGGTCACTGGTTCAAGTCCAGTCTGAGGAGCAGATATAAAGTTAAAAGGGTTATACTTGTATAGTGTAACCCTTTTTGTTTAAACCCTTTTAAGAATTGAGAAGGGTATGATTCTTAATAAGAGGGCAATTAACCTCCACCTCTGAGTAATATATACAACCTTCTTTTTTTGTTTAATGGCTTCAACTATTTGTTCAGCAGCTTTTTGAACAGGAGCTACCCAAAAGAGACCTTCCCCTTTCGCCATGGCAGTATCAACAAATCCAGGACGTACATCAGTAATCGTGATACTTGAAACATACTCCTTTACATTGATTCTTAATCCCTCCAAATAATTGATTTGATATGCCTTTGTCGCATTATATGATGGAGCAATCCCATTTCCCCTTATTCCAGCAATAGAGCTAATATTGACGAGATGACCATAACCTTGTTCTTTAAAATACCGTACAGCCCAGTCAGCAACACACGTAAATCCTTGAATATTAGTTTTGATTACACTATTCTCAACATCAAAATTTAAGTTATTATTCTCCTCACCGATACCTGCTGAAATAATCAATAAATCCAACCCCCCTATTTGTCTAACCAATTCATTACATATTGGCTCTAAAGTTGATAAATCCTGTACATCCATCTTCTTAAAAACTATCCTATTTATCTCTTGCGCCTGTATGGATTGGAATAATCCATCACGTCTGCCAGTTACTCCAACTACAAAACCATCTCGCAAAAGTAACTCAGCCAATGATTTGCCGATTCCACTTGTTGCTCCTATGATGATAGCTTTTTTCATTTTTATAAAAGTAGATAAAATAAGTATGAATGCCAACTTCCTGCAAATTGACACGAAGTTTAACCCTTCAATTTCCTAATAGTCACATACTCAATCATCGCATTATAGTT
>JGI12547J11936_1000292_pt1 | contig 12996 bp, 9 predicted proteins | sample LakEriepJuly2011_2_FD_11936 | JGI IMG/M metagenome (IMG submission 11936)
GACCCGCACTGGTCAAAAGAAATGGCTTGCTGGGATTGATTCTTTTGTAGTCGCAAGCGTAAGCACGGTGTGTATGACCAGAAACCACCACATCAAAACCTGTGTCAAGTTTGTTCAAAATGGGAACGATGTCGCCTGAAAGTCCGGGGCACGAAGCATCGTTAGGCCCACCTTGGATGACGCCGCCTTCATGAATGACCAAAACCAAGGCAGATACACCTTGCGCTTTGAGCAAGGGCACCAAAGCATTGGCAGTAGCTGCTTCGTCTTCAAATTTCAAACCCTTAACGCCTTCAGGTATGACCAAGTTGGGTGTGTTTTTGAGGGTCATGCCCACAAAGCCCACCTTGATGACTTGATTTCCTTGCTTGAAAGTCTTGATGCCATAAGCTGGAAACAAGGTTTCATGGTCTGACTTTTTCACATTGGCAGCCAAGAATTCAAAGTTGGCGCCTGGAAATTGGCGATTGACTTGACAGGGCTCTAGCCGAGTTAACTTTTCACAACCACCTTGGCGCATGCGCATTAATTCAGGCGTGCCTTTGTCAAACTCATGATTGCCTACGGCATTGAAATCGATACCCATGGCATTGACCGCTTCGATGGTGGGCTCGTCCAGGAAAAGGGCAGAGATGAGGGGGGTTGCACCAATCATGTCGCCTGCAGAAACAACGGCGTGTAATGGATGCAGTTTTTTGTGATGTTGTATGGCGGCAGCTAAGTAGGCAGCTCCACCCGCAGGTACTTCTGTCAAATTGCCATCAATTCGCTCCCGGACACTCAGGCTGGGGGGCTCTAAGTGGCCATGTAAATCGTTGAAAGCCAAAATACTGACATTGATCTTTTCGTTAGATGCGGTGGGAAGTTCGTTCATTGGCGCACAAGCGCACAAAAGGACCCCAGTGAAAGCGAAGACTCTTGATCTGAAGGCTGAAATTCTCATGCTAACTTCTCCAATAAGGCCTGGCCCATCTTGATCCGCTGACCCGTTGCAATGCCCTCTGCCAATTTGAAACCTTTTGGAACAAATACCAAAATGGTGGAGCCGTGTTGAAACCAACCCAACTCTTCGCCTTTGTAAGCTTGGATGGCACACGGAATTTCATTGGGGCCTGTGTAATCGACATGGAACAACAAATTGACAGCGTGCAAGCGCAAGCTGGCAACCAAGATGGCCGCTACGGGCACCATGATCATGGGCGTTCCGTCAGTCAGTTTGAAATTCAGAACAGCCCGTTCATTTTTGCAAAAAAGTTGCTCTACACGTTTTAGGGCAATNGGGTTGACGTTCCATGTGTCCCCAGAAATGTGAGTCACGTGGGTGAGNGTTGCATCTGCTGGCGCATGAAATCGGTGGTACATGCTGGATGTCAGGCGCAATGTCACGTAAGTGCCATTTTTCAAGGATTCAACCAACTCGCCAGTTCTGGGCGTGAAGCCCATCAAGCTGGAAAGGCTGTACGGGAAGCCTTTGGCTTGAAAGACTTGGGTGTGATCAATGTCGCCACATTCGCCCACAATGGCATCACAGGGGCTGCTCAGGATCTCATTGCGCATGTCAATGGTCCTAGAACCTGGCTTAAGTTCGCGAACAAAGCAATCGTGCATGCTGTCAAATTTGGTTTTTGAGGCCTCTCTCAAATCAAGATCTGAAAATAACTTCCAAACGCCAATTGACAAGTCGCGGATGATTGGATTTTTGATTTGGCTCCACCAACCCACGAACCGCGTGAGTGTGATGCGTGGAATTCGATTGGTTAACAGGAAATTCAGGTCCTCTTGTGAGCTAATTTTTTGAATTAATTGTTTCATTTTCATTTTCCTGTCACGAAATCTAAATAAAAAGATGACTTCAACCACTCATCTTCGGATTCAACGTGTCTGTACAACTAGCTTTGACCCTTGGTGCAATTGCACTCTTGTTACCTTTTGTAAAAAGACGCTTGGAGTTGTCGTTTGCCAAGCACCCTTCATTAACAGGTCACTCCAGAATGGCAAAACGAGTAGTCTCCTTTTTGCCTGGCTACGAGTTCAAGGAAGACCAATTCTTCTCATGTGATGGTGCGCCAGAGTCTGTGGCTGCTAATCGACGTTCTGCGTTTTACCAGTTGGCAAATTTGTTGCAGACACGTCATGCTCAAAGCATCGAAATGACAGCCGAAGCGCGTGAAATCATTTCTGATTTGCAGTTCACGGGCGCATACCGCGTTCCATTTCAATTCAGCCCCCTGGTGCGACAACACTTGAAAGTTGGTGCATTTATACAGTCGGCAGATGGCGTATTTGTGACAGACCAAGATGGGCAGCGGTTTTACGACTTAACGGGCTCTTACGGCGTCAACGTCTTTGGCGCTGATTTTTACAAAGAATGCATGAAATTAGGATCGGCGAAGGTTGAAGCCGTAGGCGCAACTTTAGGGGCCTACCACCCCTGTGTTGCTTTTAACGTGAAGCGCCTGAAAGAAATTTCAGGCCTCGATCAGGTGTCGTTTCACATGTCGGGCACGGAAGCTGTCATGCAGGCTGTTAGGCTAGCAAGGTATCACACAGGTCGTAAAAACTTGGTTCGTTTTTGTGGTGCTTACCATGGCTGGTGGGAAGATGTGCAGCCCGGACCCGGCAACCCCATGCCGCCCCGTGAAACATACACACTGAGGGATATGCATGAAAACTCTCTCAAAGTGCTGCGTACCAGATCAGACATTGCGTGCGTCCTGATCAACCCCTTGCAAGCGCTTCATTTGAACCAAGGCGCTCCCGGCGATTCTTCCTTGGTCGATAGCAGTCGCAGAGCAACTTACGATCGGGAAGCTTACACAGCTTGGTTAAAAAAGCTGCGTGAAGTTTGTACCGAACGCAACATCGTTCTCATATTTGACGAGGTTTTCTTAGGATTCCGTTTGGCAAAAGGTGGTGCCCAAGCTTATTTTGGCGTTCAAGCCGACTTGGTCACGTATGGCAAAACCTTGGGTGGCGGTTACCCAGTGGGCGTAGTGTGTGGCCGCGCTGATTTGATGAAGCGATTCCGCTCAGAAAGGCCTGCTGACATTTGTTTTGCACGCGGTACATTCAACGCGCACCCACACGTCATGGGTGCCATGTCAGTATTTTTAGAAAAAATTGAAACGCCAGAAATAGCGTCTATTTACGATAATCTGGAAACTACTTGGAATCAAAGGCGCGAACGCTTCAATCAGGTGATGACTGAAAAAGGACTGCCTTTGCGGGCTGCCAACATGTCCAGTGTCTGGAGCCTTTATTACACGGACACAAGCCGCTACAACTGGATGCTTCAGTACTACCTGCGATCTGAAGGATTGGCGCTCAGTTGGGTCGGTACCGGTCGTTTGATTTTCAGCTTGAATTACTCAGATGCAGAATTTGAAGAAGTGTTGCGTCGATTTGTGGCGGCTTGTGAGTCNATGAAATCAGCTCAGTGGTTTTGGGCCCCACCTGAACTGTCCAACAAGCTGATCCGTAGATCGATTTTGAAAGAAATGTTTCAAAAACGAGAAGCAATCAAAGTTTAAAAATAAGACCAGTGAGAAGCTAGCGCATATCACTGCAATTCACTAATTTTTTGAGGGTGAAAGCAGTGCTTAATTGACTACAGCAATCTTTATCACTGTTTTCGGATTAAGGACATAACCTGGACAGTCGTACCTCTCAATGTCTTCACCCGAAATAGGAAAAGCACCGCAATTCGATAATTTTCTAAAAGGCGAGTTGTAGATGCCGCATTGGAACTTGTCCTCTGGAATGGGCTCTAGAAAAAAACACTGTTGATTCAAGCAACAACTGCCGCATTGGGTGCAGGCACCTGAAATTTGACTCGACTCATTCAAGCGCACAGCAAAAAATGATTCAAAGTACCTTCTCACAGGTCCCTGTGAAAGGGCCTTGTGGTGAATTNTCAACTTCTGAATTGTNTCGCGATAGTTGAGAATGTACTTGGGTTTTAAAAATATAAAACCAAAGANAAAGGGCAAAACTGGCAAGGCAACTTTGGCAAGCAGCAACAATGCTTTGGCCGGAACTTGAATGAATGTATTTTTCAAAACAAAGCTTTTTGAGTGACGATTGGATGGAAAACTTATGAAAATTCTATGCCCCTCGTATTTCAAAGCGATGACGAAGCCATTTTTTCAAAAACAATCAGGAACAACACTCAATAATTAGCGCTGGAAATACAAAATACCAATCTGCCCAGATGAAATTTCTCNAGCTTGTACCTTCTTAAGCTCCGCAATAGGTTGAGATATTGCAAATGTTGAGTACCANGCCCAATGTCTAGATATCGATTGCTTGAAAGTCAGACCTGCACTGACTTTNTGAAAGCCAGTGGACACAAGATCNAGAGNTCCTTGCTTGGCNTACAAAGCAGAATTACGCCAATGNTCTGCTGTTGCCCAAGTGCTGTCGGCATGCAGAATNAGTTCACTNTGCTGAAAAACGGGCCAAGCATAAGACAAGCCAAGGTTCAGAGTGGTGCCGTCCCCTTTGTTTAAAATATCCTGGGTCCAATCTCCATTCAATCGCCAGCGCTTATTGATTTTTCGATGCATCATGACGCGTGTTCTTAGAGTGTTTTTGCCACCCTCGAAAGCATCAAAAGATTCACCCGTGCTTACGTTGTGAACGCGCATAGAAAGCCCAATATTTAAATCAGGCTCATCCATGACTTGGTAGCTAAGTGTCGGTTCACTGCCAAACTGGCCTAAATTCCGCCATGCGCGCCCATCGCCAATGCCCAGTTGCCACTTGCCATAGCGCAGCCCAATGACGGGTCTGACGCGGGCGGTGTTTTTCCAATCACCCATGTCATTGGACTTCAGTCTTGTCCCAAGGGTGTAATAGATTTGATCGGCTTCACCAATGATGGCAGAAGTTTCAGTTGAGTTGTTTTGCGCTTTTGCTGTGCACGGCAAAAAGCTCATGCTGAAAATGATGAAAACCAAGCCAAGTGCATGTAGGTTCATTTGCTTTATGGCATGCATCGGGTGAATCATTAAGTCATTTTTACTCCTGCAAGGTTAAATCTATGTGACAAAATGAATTTTTTGGAAATTCAATTGAAGTCATGAATTTGCCATCAAGTAACAAGAAGATGAAAGCACAGGAGTCAAACTATGAACCAACAAGCCCAAATCGATGCCGAGCAAATGCGCAAAATCCGTGAAGACATTCTGGATTCTATTGACGAAGAACTAGAGATGGCCCTTGAAGATGGTGTCAATGAAAATGACCCTCTGGCCAGTGCTGAAGAAAAAGTGGCGCGTGCTCACTATTTTCGCGAACTTCTTCGATTGCAAGGGGAGTTGGTGAAGTTGCAAGACTGGGTTGTTGCAACCAAGCAAAAAGTTGTCATTTTGTTTGAAGGCCGTGACGCGGCTGGCAAAGGTGGCGTAATCAAACGCATTACGCAGCGACTGAATCCTCGTGTTTGTCGTGTTTCAGCATTGCCAGCACCCAACGACCGTGAAAGAACCCAGTGGTACTTTCAGCGGTATGTTTCGCATTTGCCAGCAGCTGGTGAGATCGTGTTGTTCGATCGGAGTTGGTACAACCGTGCCGGTGTCGAAAAAGTCATGGGATTTTGCTCCGACGAAGAGTACGAGGAGTTCTTTCGCACAGTGCCAGAATTTGAAAAAATGCTTGCACGAAGTGGCATCACACTACTTAAGTACTGGTTCTCAATCACTGACGATGAACAGCATGCACGTTTTCTAGGCCGAATACACGACCCTCTCAAACAGTGGAAGCTTAGCCCAATGGACTTGGAAAGCCGCAGGCGTTGGGAAGATTACACGCGTGCCAAAGAAACCATGATTGAGCGCACGCACATTCCTGAAGCACCTTGGTGGGTGGTTCAAGCCGTCGATAAAAAAAGAGCGCGCTTGAACTGCATTGATCACCTTTTGGGACAATTCAATTACCACGAGGTGACGCACGCAGAAATTGAATTACCTGCCCGCGTTAGAAACCCAGACTACATTCGCAATCCTGTTCCCGGAGACATGATCGTGCCTGAAAAATATTAAGAAAGTTTGTCATAAGTTGCGACTGAAAGTGTCATATTCATGGCACTGTCATCTCTAGAGATCATGATGTCACCTGTCAATTTCATTACAGGTGACTACTTTGAAAAATATCCAACCCCGTCGCGACTTTCTCATTAAAGTCAGCTCCATTTCTGCCGTTTTAGCTACCGGTGGCATTCTCAGCGCATGCGGAAGCAGCGACTCTCCCATGGTCAACTTTGACTATGGCGTTGCCAGCGGTGATCCATTGAGTGACCGCGTTATTTTGTGGACGCACGCCAAGTTCCAAGACCTTTCTGACGCTGTCAACCTCACATGGCAGGTTGCGGCAGATCTCGAGTTTTCCAAGGTTCTTGTTTCTGGTTCTGCGCAAGCCAACTCAGACACCGGCCACACTTGCAAAGTAGACGCAACGGGCCTTCTGCCCAATCAGACCTACTTTTATCGCTTCCAAGCCGGTCAGCACAGCTCTCCCATTGGCAAAACAAAAACCTTGCCTGTTGGCGCTGTGAGCGATGTGAAGTTGGCTGTGATGTCCTGCTCGAATTACCCATCAGGTTTCTTCAATGTTTATTCGGAAGTTGCCCGTTCCGATGCAGATGTTGCCATTCACTTGGGCGACTACATTTATGAATACGCAGCAACTGGCTACGCTTCTGAAAAGGCCGCAAGTTTGGGTCGCACTTCTATTCCAGCCAACGAAATTTTGACTTTGAGTGACTACCGCTTGCGCCATGCGCAATACAAGTCTGATGCAGATTCAAAGCAGTTTCATGCAAGCAAGCCCTTGATTGCAGTTTGGGACGATCATGAATTTACAAACGACACCTACAAAGATGGTGCAGAAAATCACACGCCTGCAACCGAAGGTCCTTTTGCAGCCCGTAAAGCTGCCGCCCTGCAGGCCTATCACGAGTGGATGCCCATTCGCACAGGTGCAGACAAGAGCAAAATTTACAGAAGCTTTAACTTTGGTAACTTACTCAGCTTGCACATGCTCGACACGCGTTTAATTGGGCGCGATCAACAAGTTGAAATTACCGATTTGATCAATCCGGCTAAGCAAGCAAGTGCGGTGGCAACTTTGTCATCACCCACAAGACAATTGATGGGCACAGAGCAAGTTCAGTGGTTGCAGACACAAATGGCAACTTCTACAGCGACATGGCAAGTGCTTGGCCAACAAGTGTTGATGGCCAGAATGGAGTTTCCATTGACCATTTTGCAAGCATTGAATCCATCGGACACCAGTCCACAAGCGCAAGCTGCCGGTGAAAAAGCCATTACAGACTATCTCACAGCCAAGGGAAAACAAGCGCAAGGCTTCCCCATCACAGCGACAGAAACAGCCTTGTTGAACCAACCCAAACTGGGTTACAACTTGGACGCTTGGGACGGTTATCCAGCTGCACGTGAAATTCTCTTGTCGACAGCTGCACAGCTTAAAAAGCGCTTGGTGGTTTTGGCGGGCGACACACACAATGCTTGGCACAGTGATTTGACTTTGATGTCAGGCCAGAAAGTGGGCGAAGAGTTTGCGACATCCAGCGTGAGCTCTCCCGGACTGGAAGCCTATTTGTCGTTGCCGCCAGCGCAAGTTAAAGCCATTTTTGAAGGTGTGGTCAAGGATTTGAAGTGGATGGATTCATCACGTCGTGGTTATCTTAAATTGACTGTTTCTACTGCTCAAGTTCAAGGCGAGTGGTTGTTCATTGACACCATCACAAGCAGAACCTACAAAGTAAATACCCCCACTGCGGCTGAAAAGCGCGTTTACACCGCCTGATTGCGTTGTATTGCAATAAAGTCTTTGGACATAAAAAAACCGCTCTGATCAGAGCGGTTTTTTTTAGTTTGAAAGTATCAGTGGTACATCTGTTTGGGATTGTTGTCCATCAACTCCCCTTTGAGCAAGTACAAGGGAGCTTTGTGGTACAGAACAATATCGTGAAAGGGGTCGGTGATAATTTTTGTCATCCAAACCAAACCTGTTTGCACATCTTTCAAGAAGAACAAATGAATGGTTCTGAATAGCAAACCTGCAACACCCAAAATAAGCCATGAGGCGCCAACTTGCCTAACCCATTCTGTCAAATTATCCCAAGGCTCGATCATTCCGAACAAACCAGGCTCAACGTAGAGCACCATGGGCAAAATAGCCCAGATGCTTAACAACACAACTTTGCGGCTCAAGTTGTAGCCAACTTTGATCTCTTCCTTGTGTTCTTGGGTGGCTTGGTTAATTTCGTCGTAACCCAATGGCTCGAAGAAAAAGTGGCCAGATTGACGAGTGGTCATAGACACTAACCAGGCGATCAGGGCAGAAATGACGGGGTCAATCAGCAGGAATGCATAGGCAACCACAAAACTAATGGCACTGATGAAGTGCAATGATTGGTTAATTCGGCTGTGATGGTAGTAACGGTGGTCGTCAAAACGCTGAATTTTCAAGGCTTCGAAAAATGTAGTCACGTCGTCTCCTGGTGAGAAATTTTGGGCAGCACGAATTGTGCATGAACCAATGATTGACGTAAATGATGAAATTTCAATGACAAACCAATCTTGTCACTGAAATTTCATCATTTATTTATTTCTTAACTTAATTGTCATCAAGTTGTTAAATCCAAGCCGGATGATCATGGCATGGAAAATTCAATTGATTCCCCCATCGTCCTTGAAGATTACCCTGCCACTCGGCCGTCATTGCGCATAGCAGTTGTGACGGAAACCTGGCCACCTGAGGTCAATGGTGTGGCCATGACTCTGGCCAAATTGGTTCAAGGCTTGAGCCACAGAAATCACGATGTGCAGTTGATTCGTCCACGTCAAACAAAAACCGATTCTCCCATGAGCGATGCATCTCTTGAAGAGGTGTTGATGCGTGGTATGCCCATTCCCAGGTATCCTGAATTAAAGTTGGGTTTGCCCAGCAAAAAAACACTCGTCAAAACTTGGACATTGCGCCGACCCGATGTGGTGCACATTGCAACCGAAGGTCCTTTGGGATGGTCTGCATTGCAAGCAGCCAAGGTCTTAAAACTGCCTGTGACCTCTGACTTCAGAACCAATTTTCAAAGTTATTCAAAACACTATGGTGTGGGATGGTTGCGCAAACCTATCGTTGCTTATTTGCGTAAATTTCACAACGCAACCGCTTGCACCATGGTGCCCACCAGGGAACTGATGCGAACCCTGAGTCAGAATGGCTTTGCCAATCTCAAGGTTGTGTCGAGAGGGGTCGACACAAAACTGTTCAACATTGTCAAACGCGACACAAGCTTGAGAAGTTCTTGGGGAGCTACAGACGACACCAAGGTTCTGATTTCGGTGGGCAGAATGGCGCCTGAAAAAAATTTAGACCAAGTTCTCAAGACTTATGATGCTCTCAAGTCCACAGGCCAAGCGTTCAAGTTGGTCATGGTGGGTGATGGCCCCTTGAAAGAGCAATTTCAAAAGCGCTATCCAGAAATTATTTTCCCTGGCATGTTGTCACAGACAAATCTGGCTGCTTACTATGCAAGTTCAGATTTATTCATTTTCCCGAGCCAAACTGAAACCTTTGGCAATGTAACTTTAGAAGCACTTGCCAGTGGTATCCCTGTTTTGGCATTTGATTGCGCAGCTGCCAGAGATTGGGTGCAAACGGGCGTCAATGGATGGTTGATTGCAGAAAATAATCCTGAAGGCTTTGCAGCCCAAGCAGTCACTATTTTTAACAGCAAAGACTTGCTAGACCAAATTACACAAAGTACCAGACAGCAGGTGGTGCACTTAGACTGGGATCAAATTGCAGAGCAAGTTGAATCGGTTTTTTGGGATGCCATTCGCATCAGGTAAAGCATGCCCAAGGTCATGACAGAGCCCATGATGACCATGACCCATTGAAGCGGCAGTTCCAACGCCAACAAGCCGCTGTATACGCCCAACATGACCATGACGCTGGCATTTTCATTGAAGCCTTGAACGGCAATTGATCGGCCGGCCGTCAACAATATGTAGCCCCGGTTTTGCAGCACCGCATTCATGGGCACCATCAGCATGCCACCTGCAAAACCAGTGATTAGCATCAGTGGAATAGCAATCCAAAGTGATGTTGAAAAAGCCAGGGCCGGCAATGACAAGCCTAGCCACAAACCAAGTGGAAGGACCTTGTAAGCGTTTTGGAGTGCCACATAGTGCCCAGCCATGCCCGCTCCAAAAATGACCCCAAAAGCAACCACAGCTTGCAGCAAACTGGCTTGTTCTAAAGGCATATTCAGCGCCTCCTTGGCCCAAAGCAATACCGCAAATTGAACCACCGCACCAATGCCCCAAAAAAGTGTGGTCACTGCAAGTGAAAGCTTACCCACAGGATCTTGCCAAAGAATTCGATTGCTTTGAATAAAATTTTTGAAGAGAGCAATGGGCTTCATACTCTGTTGTACATATCGAATGTTGATGCTTGGAATGCCGAAGTTCAAAAGCCCAGCGATGCTGTAAATCACGATCAATGAGAGAAGCGGGCCCGCATACTGTGTTTCAAGACTGAGCCCCAATAATTCAATGAAGGAAAGGTTCAGTGTCGACATCCAAACAAAGCTTTTAGAGGCTACAAGCAGGCCCCCACAAGCAGTTCCCAATATCACAGCCATCACCACAGTCACTTCGAGCCAACCATTGGCTTTGACCAGTTGATCGGCTGGCACAGTTTCAGTGACCAGACCATACTTTGCGGGTGCATAAGCCGATGCCGCCATGCCAGCAATGGCAAAAGCAAGCATCGGATGAAAGCTGGTGAATATAAACGCAACGCCCACCACCTTGAGGGCGTTCATGCAAGCCATGAGCTTGGCTTTTGAAAAAGCGTCAGCCAAAGGCCCCATCAGGGGGGCCAAAAAAACATAAGACAAAGTGAATGAAAATTTGAGCAAGGGGGCCCACCATCCTGGGTAACCTTGCTCACTGAGAAAGGCGATGCCCAGAATGAGCAGCGCATTGTCTGCTAGACCTGAAGCGAATTGAGCGCTGATCAGGTAGAAGAAACCTTTGGGCATTGCTTATGCCGAGATTTCTACTTGTTGGATGTGAGCGCCTGCTTTGAAGTTAAGTGCCAATTGGTTGCGGCGTCCGATGCCTTGGTATGCAATGCCTAAATCTTGGAGCATTTTGGGATCGTACAAATTGCGTCCATCCAAGATCAAAGGCTGGTTCATGCATTCTTTAAGCATTTCAAAATCAGGATGGTGGAATGTCTTCCATTCGGTGACAACCAAAAGAGCATCCGCGTTGTCGGCAGCTTCATAAGCTGTAGCGGCCAAGCTAAAGCGACTCAATTCGTTTGCATCTTGGCTGTCATGTGAAACTGCTTCATGCCCCTCTTTGGAAGCCAGGGGATCAAAAGCACTCACTGATGCACCCCGTTTTAACAATTCTTGAATGATCACGCGGCTGGGTGCTTCACGCATATCGTCTGTATTGGGTTTGAATGACAAGCCCCAAATGGCAAACTTGAGGCCATGGAGGTCTTGCCCAAAGTGCTGGGTTAGTCTTGAAACTAGCAGAGTTTTTTGTTGATCGTTGACGTTCTCTACAGCGCTGACGACTTTCATTTGGCTGCCGCAATCCAATGCAGTTTGAATCAGTGCACGTGTATCTTTAGGAAAGCAACTACCACCATAGCCCGTGCCAGCATACAAGAAATCGTGACCAATTCGTTGGTCGGCACCAATACCGCGACGGATACTGTCAATGTCTGCTCCAAGCAAATCTGAAAGGTTTGCAATCTCGTTCATGAATGAGATTCGCGTTGCCAACATCGCATTGGCCGCGTATTTGGTGAGTTCAGCACTGCGAACATCCATCCAGATGGTACGGGCATGGTGCCTGTTAAAGCTTGAGTACAACAACTCCATTTTTTGATGCACAGTTTTGTAGTTGGCGCTTTCGTCTAAGCCAATCACAATGCGATCTGGGTGCATGAAATCTTTGATCGCAGCACCTTCTTTTAGGAATTCAGGATTGGAAATAACCTCAAAGAGTGACTCTTCAATGCCTCGTTTGTTCAGCTCATCTTGCAAGCACTTTTGCACTCGGTAAGCGGTGCCTACGGGCACTGTTGACTTATTCACAATGACTTTGAACTTTTTCAAGTGGCGGCCAATTTGAGTGGCAACTGCCAAGACGTGCTGCAAATCAGCCGAGCCATCTTCTTTGGAGGGTGTGCCCACCGCAATAAAAATAACCTCGCCGTGTTCAACGGCTTGAGCCATGTCGGTGGTGAAGTGAATTCGGCCTTCTGCTCTGTTTCTGGCCATCAGTTCTTGGAGCCCAGGCTCATAAATTGGAAGTCCAGCTGCGTTCAGTGTGGCAACTTTGTCTGCATCGTTGTCGATACAAATCACTTGGTGTCCAAGTTCAGCCAGACATCCGCCAGTCACTAAACCTACATATCCCGCACCAACAATGGAAATTTTCATGAGTTTCTCCTGAAGAGAACTCAATTTTGGATATTCAAGATTTCTTTGTCGTGACGAATTCGTGTAATTTTTGTGACTTTTGCAGGGGCTTACTGATTTTGAGGCGAGGGAGAAGATACGAATCTGCGCCAATGCANATTGAACTCAGTATGCANATACCAGAGGATCACAATGAGGGTNGCNGTGCCGTGAACNGCNAGCATCATGCCGCCAAAAGTNGCCGTNCCNTCGGCAATCAAGCGCTTGCCNATGGTGAGCATGTTGTAGTAGCCCATAAAGCAAAGCATGGCCATGGCCAATGAATAACTTCGNCCCACTCTNGGATTNACGCTTGCCAGCTGCACNGCAAGCAATGCCAAATTGAAGGCTGCGATNAANAGGCCAAGTCGCCAAAATAATTCACCCCGATTGATGCGNTCAGAACTTTGAAGCAGTTCTAAGGTACTGANCATTTGACTTTGNAACTTTGTCAATAGTTGTCGTTTTTCAGGATCTAGTAA
>JGI12547J11936_1000298_pt1 | contig 12830 bp, 11 predicted proteins | sample LakEriepJuly2011_2_FD_11936 | JGI IMG/M metagenome (IMG submission 11936)
GGTGGGAAGGCCTGCCAATACATGACGTTCTTTTCAGGACACGCAGGCATGGCTTGCGCAGTTGCGTGGTGCGGCATGAGGGTTGCCAAACTAAGGCCCACTGCACTTAACCAAAATTTTGTTTTCTTTTCCATTTTGTCTCCTGCATCTCGGTCATGATAAATTTTTCTAATGCCTAAGCATCTTGCACACCGCCTCGGTCACTTGTTGCGTCGTGGCCTCTCCGCCTAGGTCGCGTGTGTGCAACTTGGGGTTGGCAGTCACAGCCTCAATGGCCTGCATCAAACGCTGGGCCTGCTGATCCAAACCGATGTGTTCCANCATCATCACACAACTCCAAAAACTGCCAATAGGGTTTGCGAGACCTTTTCCCATAATGTCAAAGGCAGAGCCGTGAATGGGCTCGAACATGGAGGGGTAACGACGCTCTGGATCGATGTTGCCCGTGGGCGCAATGCCCAAGCTGCCAGCCAGGGCCGCAGCCAAATCACTCAGAATATCGGCATGCAAGTTAGTGGCCACCAAGGTGTCCAAAGTTCCAGGACGGTTCACCATGCGCGCCGTACAAGCATCCACCAATTCTTTGTCCCAATGCACATCGGGAAACTCTGCACTCACCTCTTTGGCAATTTCATCCCACATGACCATGGCATGACGCTGCGCGTTTGATTTGGTGACCACGGTAAGCAACTTGCGCGGCCGTGATTGCGCCAACTTAAAGGCATAACGCATGATGCGTTGCACGCCCACGCGGGTCATCATGGAGACATCGGTGGCCACCTCAATAGGATGGCCTTGATGCGCTCGACCGCCAACACCCGCATACTCACCTTCGGAATTTTCACGAACAATGACCCAGTTGAGTTGCTCAGCTGTGCATCGCTTTAGGGGGGCATCAATGCCCGGCAAAATGCGTGTGGGACGCACATTGGCATACTGATCAAAACCTTGGCAAATTTTGAGACGCAATCCCCAAAGCGTAATGTGATCTGGAATATTTGGGTCGCCTGCAGAACCAAACAAAATGGCATCCATGGGCCGCAGGGCATCGAGGCCCTCAGCGGGCATCATGACGCCATGTTGTCGGTAGTAATCACCACCCCAATCGAATGACGTGAATTCAAAACTGAACTGGCTTTGTCCTTGGGCAAGTGCCTCAAGCACCACTTGAGAAGCAGGAATGACTTCCTGCCCAATGCCATCGCCTGGGATGCATGCAATTTTGAATTGTTTCATTAGAAAATCAGATGACAGCCCGTTTTACTTTGCAAAAACTCTTGCGTGACACCAGGCGCCAACTCAATCACTTTCAGGCCTTCTGGCACCACATCCATCACGGCCAAATCGGTGATGATGCGATCGACCACACCCACGCCTGTCAATGGCAATGTGCACTGGTTCAAGATTTTCAAATCTTCGGTGCCATCTTTTTTCTTGGCCACGTGCTCCATCAAAATAATCACGCGCTTCACGCCCGCCACCAAGTCCATGGCGCCGCCCATGCCCTTGACCATCTTGCCTGGAATCATCCAGTTGGCAAGGTCTCCCTTTTCGCTCACTTGCATGGCGCCCAATATCGACAGATTGATTTTGCCGCCACGAATCATGGCGAAGCTATCGTGGCTACCAAAAATAGAGGTGCCTTTGATCGTGGTCACGGTTTGCTTGCCCGCATTAATGAGGTCGGCATCGACTTCATCTTCTGTGGGGAACGGGCCAATGCCCAACATGCCGTTTTCAGATTGCAGCCACACTTCAATGTTGGTGGGCACATGGTTGGCCACCAAGGTGGGAATGCCAATGCCCAGATTGACATAAAAGCCGTCTTGCAGTTCGTGTGCGGCACGGGCCGCCATTTGGTCTTGACTCCAGCTCATGCTTAGACTCCTGCTTTCTCAGTGATGGTGCGTTTCTCAATGCGCTTTTCAGGGTGCTTATTAAGAACCAATCGGTGAACATAAATACCGGGCAAATGAATGTGGTCAGGAATCATGTCACCTGTTTCCACAATCTCTTCCACTTCCACAATGCACAGCTTGCCCGCCATGGCCACTGCAGGATTGAAGTTGCGAGCTGTTAGGCGAAATTGCAAGTTACCAGATTTGTCGGCACGCCAAGCTTTCACCAATGACACATCTGGTATCAAGGAGCGCTCCATGACGTAAGTCTCGCCATCAAACTCACGCAATTCTTTGCCATCGGCCACCACAGTGCCCACACCCGTTTTGGTGAAGAAAGCGGGAATACCTGCACCGCCGGCTCGCAGCTTTTCGGCCAAGGTTCCTTGTGGTGTGAATTCCAACTCAAGCTCGCCCGCCAAGAACTGACGCTCAAACTCTTTGTTTTCGCCCACATAGGAGGAGATCATTTTTTTGATTTGACGGGTTTCAAGCAGCTTGCCCAAACCAAAACCGTCAACACCTGCATTGTTGGAAATGGCAGTGAGGTTTTTGACGCCCGAGTCGCGCAAGGCTTCAATCAAAGCTTCGGGAATACCGCAGAGGCCGAAGCCACCTACGGCCAGCAATTGGCCATCTGCCACGACGCCTTTCAGCGCCTCGGCTGCAGAAGGGAAAATCTTGTTCACAGGGCTCTCCTAAGAGGGAAATTCTCTAAAGTAAGTAGTGTAATAGGTGATTAGAATCAGGAAACTGACAAGGATTGCCATGAACACGCCTGCGATAGCTAGCCCCAAAACCCAGCGCTACCCCGCGCCAGAGCTGAAAGATGTGCCCGAAGACATCCGTACCAAAATTTTGGAAGTCCAGGAAAAGGCAGGATTTGTACCGCAAGTGTTCTTGGCTTTTGCCCGTCGCCCAGCAGAGTGGCGCGCATTTTTTGCCTACCACGATGCCCTCATGGTGCCTGAGTCAGTGGGTCGGACCAGCAACCTGAGCAAAGGCGATCGGGAAATGATTGTGACCACCACCAGTGCGGCCAACCATTGTTTGTATTGCGTGGTGGCGCATGGTGCCATTTTGCGAATTTATGAAAAAAAACCTATGGTCGCTGATCAAGTGGCCGTGAACTATCGCAAGGCCGATATTTCACCGCGTCAACGCGCCATGCTCGATTTCGCCATGAAAGTTTGTTTGCACAGCGACCAAATAGAGGATGCCGACTTTGCGCCACTTCACGCACACGGGTTTGATGATGAAGATATTTGGGACATTGCCGCCATTACGGCTTTCTTCGGCTTGTCTAACCGCATGGCCAGTTTCAGCAACATGTTGCCCAACCCAGAGTTTTATTTAATGGGTCGGGTGCCCAAACAAAAGTAATTGGACCCATTCATTTGAACCCATTCAGGGTGTGACCAAGGCCCTGATGTGGTCGGGCAGGGACACAGCTTTTTGAAGCGGGAAATCTACCCAGATGGTAGTGGCACCCCCTGCCGCATAAATGACATCCGGCTGATTCTCAAGCTCCAGGGTGCACCAGCTTTCAAAAGTGGTGCGCGCAGGGTCACTCACATACATCTTGGCCAGCACATTGCCTGGATATTCCAGTTGTTTGTAAAAGTTGCAAAACGCATTCACGATGACTGGCCCTTGGCCTTGTGGGTTGGGTTCACAGCCAATCGACTGAAAATAATCGATGCGAACTGTTTCTAGATACCGAAAATAAACAGTGTTGTTCACATGCTTCATGGCGTCCATGTCACCCCAACGAATGGGAATGATCATTTCGTGAACTTTTTTCTTGATCTCAGGTATTTCAAATTTCATGTGTCTTTGTCTCTGATTGAAAGCAAAGAAGGGATGTTTAAACACCACCTGCTTGTACGTGGATTCTGCCTGTTCCGCGCTTAAAATGATCCACAGGTCCGATAATTGCCCATCAGACCCTTAACTTAATGCGAGTCTTCCCATGACACCCGAAGAGATTTTGAACACACACGGTCCCCGCGAATCGATGGAATACGACGTGGTCGTGGTGGGCGGCGGCCCTGCAGGCTTGTCCGCAGCCATTCGCTTGAAACAGTTGGCTCTAGAAAAAGGCAATGACGTTTCTGTGGTGGTTTTAGAAAAAGGCTCAGAGCCTGGTGCACACATTTTGTCCGGCGCCATCATGGACCCCATCGCTTTGACAGAACTCTTTCCAAAATGGAAAGAAATGGGCGCCCCTCTGAACCAACCCGTCACAGAAGATATTTTCTTGATGACCACCGAAACGGGCGCCACACGCGTGCCCAATTTCACCTTGCCACCTTGCTTTCACAACGATGGCAACTACATCATCAGCTTGGGAAATTTCACGCGCTGGCTTGGCGAGCAAGCTGAAGCATTAGGCGTTGAAATTTTTCCTGGCTTTACAGCTGCCGAAGTTTTGTACAACGACAATGGCGCCGTCAAAGGTGTGGCGACCGGTAACATGGGCGTTGGCAAAGATGGCGAGCCCACCGAAAACTTCCAATTGGGCATGGAACTGCACGCCAAGTACACGGTGTTTGCAGAAGGTGCACGTGGCCATTTGGGCAAGCAAGTCATCTCTCGCTTCAAGCTTGACGCAGGCAAAGATCCTCAAAGCTACGGCATTGGTATCAAAGAATTGTGGGAAATCGACCCTGCCCGTCACAAAGCCGGCTTGGCTTTGCACAGCGCAGGCTGGCCCTTAGATGAAAAAACCTACGGCGGCTCCTTCCTGTATCACATGGAAGACAACAAAGTGGTCGTTGGTTTTGTAGTGGGCTTGGATTACACCAACCCTTGGCTCAGCCCTTTTGAAGAATTCCAACGCTTCAAGACACACCCCAATATACGCTGGTACTTTGAAGGCGACGAAGCCAAAGGCATTGCACCAGCCAAGCGCATTTCCTACGGTGCACGTGCCATTACGGCTGGCGGCATTTTGTCATTGCCCAAAACAGTATTTCCTGGCGGCGCCCTCATTGGCTGCGAAGCTGGCTATCTCAATGCCAGCCGTATCAAGGGCAGCCATGCGGCCATTAAAACGGGCATGTTGGCGGCTGAAGCGGCTTACGAGGCATTGCAAGCGGGTCGTCAACATGACGAACTCAGTGCCTACCCAGAAGCCTTCAAAAACAGTTGGCTCTATACCGAACTGAACAAGGCTCGCAACTTCAAGCAATGGTTCAAAAAGGGCCGCACTGTGGGCACCCTCATGACTGGCATAGAGCAGTTCTTGCTGCGCGGCCACGTGCCATGGACCATCCGCCGTACCGCGGCCGACCACACCTATTTAAAGCCCGCGGCTGAGTGCAAGCCCATTCAGTATCCAAAGCCTGATGGCAAGCTCACCTTTGATCGCTTGTCCAGTGTGTTCATCAGCAACACCAACCACGAAGAAAACCAGCCCGCTCACCTCACCTTGAAGGATGCCAGCGTGCCTGTGGGCATCAACTTGGCCAAGTTTGCTGGACCAGAGGCGCGTTACTGCCCTGCCGGTGTTTATGAGTATGTGAAAAACGAAGACCAATCCGATCGCCTGCAAATCAATGCCCAAAATTGTGTGCATTGCAAAACCTGCGACATCAAAGACCCCACTCAAAACATCGTCTGGGTTACCCCAGAGGGTGGCGGGGGCCCAAATTACTCAGGCATGTAAAAAGTGTCTTACGGCCTTGAAGACTTGTTTATAATTTGAATGGTCAGGAGAGCGTGGTCTGTTTTCAAAATGGGCCGCCGCCGAAGGCGCAGGAAGCTGAAATGCTTCTGAACGCTCAGGTACAAAGGACTGACAAACGTTCGTGGTTTGGCCACGAACGCTTCCTCACTGGAGAGAGAGGGTGGGCCATCTGGTCGAACCCTCCACCGAAGGCGCAACCCGCTGTGATTCTTTCTGTTTGAAGGGCTCACCCGGCGAATCGCTCAGGTAAAGCGGACAGCGAGGGCAACCCATGATTTCGGTCATGGTTTTACATTGCCCTTGGAGAACTGATTTGTCCGCTGACACCACTGCTTTGCTCAATACCCCTCTCAATGCGCTGCATCTTGAATTGGGCGCGCGCATGGTGCCCTTTGCGGGCTACAGCATGCCGGTTCAATACCCCATGGGCTTGATGGCTGAACACATCCATACGCGCGCTGAGGCTGGATTGTTTGATGTGTCGCACATGGGGCAACTGCGATTGGTGGGCACCGATGCTGCATCAGCTTTTGAATCCCTGATGCCTGTTGATGTGATCGACTTGCCAGTCGGAAAACAGCGCTACGGTTTACTGCTAACGGATGAAGGCAACATCATTGACGACTTGATGTTTGTCAACCGCGGCGCAGACATTTTTGTCATTGTGAATGGTGCTTGCAAAGTGAACGACATTGCGCACATACAAGGGCGCATTGGCGCCCAGTGCCAAGTCATTCCCATGCCTGAACGCGCACTCTTGGCTTTACAAGGACCCAAGGCCGTTGATGCTTTATCGCGCACGGTGCGTGGAGTCGAAAAATTGGTCTTCATGACGGGCGCATCGTTTGAGTGGCAAGGTGCTGATTTGTTCATCACGCGCTCTGGCTACACCGGAGAAGATGGCTTTGAAATTTCTGTGCACAACGATCATGTCGATGCATTTGCACGTGCGTTGTTGGCTCAAGCAGAAGTCAAGCCAATTGGCTTAGGTGCACGTAACTCTTTGCGACTTGAAGCTGGCTTGTGTTTGTATGGCAACGACATTGACACCAGCACCACCCCCATTGAAGCGGGCCTCAATTGGGCCATTCAAAAGGTTCGCCGCACAGGGGGTGCGCGCGCAGGTGGTTTCCCAGGTGCNGACATTGTGCTGGGCCAATTGGATGGCTCACGCACCCTCACACGCAAACGCGTTGGCCTGATTGCACAAGAGCGCATTCCGGTACGCGAGCATGTGGAATTGCAGAACATGCAGGGCATCAAAATTGGCGAAGTGTCTAGCGGCTTATTAGGACCTACTGCCAATGTGCCTGTGGCCATGGGCTATGTTGACTTGGCAAGNACTGGCTTAGGAACTGTTGTGAACGCCATCGTGCGCGGCAAGGCTGTGCCAATGACTGTGAGTGCCATGCCGTTTGTGCCCAATCGGTATTACCGCGGCTAAAACACGAAGATTTTTAAAAATAATTGTGATCTGACCCCATTATTTAATTGTGATCTGACCCCAATTAACTTGACCCCAAATCACTGAATCGAATTAAACAAGGAGAGAAAAATGAGTTTGAAGTACACGGAAGAGCATGAGTGGATTTTGGTCAACGGCGATGTGGCCACGGTGGGCATAACGCACCATGCGCAAGATGCGTTGGGTGATGTGGTGTTTGTTGAACTGCCTGAAGTGGGAAGCAGTTTTGAACAAAAGGCTGTGGCGGGTGTGGTGGAGTCTGTGAAGGCGGCTGCCGATGTTTACATGCCGATCAGTGGCGAAATTACGGAAGTGAATGAAGCACTGCGTGCAGATCCCGCTTTGGCCAATACTGACCCTCTAGGTGCTGGTTGGTTCTTCAAAGTCAAGCTGACTGATGCATCGCAAGTGGATGCTTTGTTGGACGAAACTGCTTACTCAGCGTTTGCAGCGTCTCATTGAAATTTGTTTGAAGTTTTTTGTTTTTTTAATTTTTGATCAAACTTAGAGTCTGAAAGTCAAACCATGTTGATGTCCTCTGCCGCCCCCTTAACCCAACTCGAAAACGAGAGTGAGTTCATTGCACGCCACATTGGCATCAGTGAAGCGGATGAAAAACACATGTTGTCGGTCATCGGCGAGGCTTCACGCCGCGCGCTCATTGACAGCATCGTGCCCGCCTCCATTGCACGCAGTCAGGCCATGAAGTTGCCTGCGCCCTTGACAGAGGCCGGTGCGTTGGCAGAACTCAAAGCCATGGCGCAGCAAAACAAAATACTCAAGAGCTTCATTGGCCAGGGCTATTACGGCACCTACACACCTGGCGTGATTTTGCGCAACATTTTGGAAAACCCCGCTTGGTACACGGCCTACACACCCTACCAAGCCGAAATCAGCCAAGGCCGCATGGAAGCCTTGGTCAATTTCCAAACCATGATTTGCGATTTAACCGCCATGCCCATTGCCAACGCTTCCATGTTGGACGAGGCCACTGCTGCTGCCGAAGCCATGACCTTGGCCAAGCGTTCGGTCAAATCAAAAAGCAACAACATCATTGTGGCCAGTGACTGCCATCCCCAAACCATTGAAGTGATTCAAACGCGTGCAGCGCCTTTGGGTTTGAAAGTGTTGGTGGGTTTAACCGCCGAGCTCATGCAGCAGCACGACTACTTTGCAGTGGTGGCGCAGTACCCTTCCACCTCGGGCATGACGCACAATTTGAAAGACGTCATTGCACAAGCCCATGCTGCTCAAGCAGCTTTCATTGTGGCCGCCGATTTGTTGGCCTTGACACTGCTCACGCCACCCGGCGAAATGGACGCCGACATTGTGGTGGGCACCACGCAGCGCCTCGGTATGCCCATGGGCGCCGGTGGCCCGCACGCCGCTTACTTGGCCTGCCGCGATGAATACAAGCGCTCTATGCCCGGGCGTTTGGTGGGCGTCAGTGTAGACGTGCACGGCAACCCTGCGTATCGCTTGGCTTTGCAAACACGCGAGCAACACATTCGCCGCGAAAAAGCAACTTCCAACATTTGCACGGCGCAAGTTTTGCCGGCAGTGGTCGCCAGCATGTACACGGTCTATCACGGCCCTGTAGGTTTGAAGCGCATTGCCCACGCGTGGCCAGTTTCACCGCCATCTTGGCAGAAGGCTTGGAACAACTCGGTTGCAAACTGGCCCACAAATCCGCCTTTGACACGCTGCAAATTAACACCGGTGAACGCACCCATGCCATCCTACAAAAAGCGGTGCTCAAAGGTTTGAACCTGCGCAAATTAAGCGCCGACAGCATTGGCGTTTCTTTAGACGAAACCACATCACGCGATGACATCGAAGCACTCTGGTCTAGCTTTGCAGAAGGTGGCCAAGCCTTGCCCGACTGGACGCCTTTTGAAAAAGGTCGCGACACCCTCATTCCAGACTGGCCTGCGCCGCACCAGCACATTCCTCACACACCCCGTGTTCAATCGCTACCATTCCGAAACCGGCATGCTGCGATACATCCGCCAATTGAGCGACAAAGATTTGGCGCTCGACAGAAGCATGATTCCGCTGGGCTCTTGCACCATGAAGCTCAATGCCACCAGCGAGATGATTCCCATCACCTGGCCCGAGTTTGCCAACATGCACCCCTTTGCACCCGCTGACCAACTCAAGGGCTATGCCCTGCTTGATGAGCAACTGCGCGAGTGGCTGTGCCAAGCCACCGGCTATGCAGGCATCAGCTTGCAACCCAACGCGGGCTCGCAAGGCGAATACGCAGGTCTCTTGGTCATCAAGGCGTTTCACGAAGCCAAGGGCCAAGGCCATCGCAACATTTGCATCATTCCTTCTAGCGCACACGGCACCAACCCCGCCAGCGCGCAAATGGTGGGCATGCAAGTGGTGGTCACCGCCTGCGATGCGCAAGGCAACGTCGACATGGCCGACCTGAAGGCCAAGTGTGAAGAGCACAGCGCCAACTTGGCCGCGGCCATGATCACCTATCCCAGCACGCATGGCGTGTTTGAAACGCAAGTTAAAGCATTGTGCGAACTGGTGCACCAGCATGGCGGCCGCGTGTATGTAGACGGCGCCAACATGAATGCCTTGGTGGGGGTGGCTGCCCCCGGTGAATTTGGTGGCGATGTCAGTCACCTTAATTTGCACAAAACATTCTGCATCCCCCACGGCGGTGGCGGCCCAGGTGTAGGTCCTGTTTGTGTGGTGGAAGACTTGGTGCCTTTCTTGCCAGGCCACGCCACAGGCGGCTTGAAGGTGAATGGCGTGGGCGCTGTATCGGCCGCGCCTTTGGGCAATGCAGCCGTCTTACCCATCAGCTGGATGTATTGCCGCATGATGGGTGCCGAAGGCTTGAAGCACGCCACCGAAGCAGCCATTCTGGCAGCCAACTACATCAGCCATCGCTTGGCCGATCACTACCCCACGCTGTACGCCAGCGCTGGTGAAAATGGCAAATCAGGCCATGTGGCTCACGAGTGTATTTTGGATTTGCGCGGCCTGAAAGAAACCAGCGGCGTGATGGCCGAAGACGTGGCCAAGCGTTTGATGGACTATGGCTTTCATGCCCCTACCCTGTCTTTCCCCGTGGTCAACACCCTCATGGTGGAGCCCACTGAAAGCGAAACCCTTGAGGAGATCGACCGCTTCATCGATGCCATGATTGCCATACGCGAAGAAGTGCGCCTCATTGAAAACGGCGTTTGGCCGCAAGACAACAACCCCCTTAAACACGCGCCTCACACCGCGGCCAGTTTGATGGCTGCCGATTGGAGCCGTCCTTACTCACGCGAAGTAGGTGCTGCTCAAGCAGGGCGTCCTTTAAGCAGCGTGAAGTACTGGCCGCAAGTGGGCCGTGTTGACAACGTGTATGGCGATCGCAATTTGTTCTGCAGTTGTGTGCCCATGAGTGACTACGCTGCATGAGCGGTTTGCAAATCAAGCGCGTCGATTATTTGGATGCGCAAGATGCGCAGGCTTTGGTCTTCTTGTTAGACGCCTACGCCCAAGACCCGATGGGTGGTGGTGAGGCCCTGAACCCAGAAAATGCAGTTCGATTGTGCAGCGACATGGCCCGCATTGCAGGCGCTGCCAGTTTCATTGCATGGCTAGAAAGCAAACCCATTGGCCTGATCAACTGCTTTGAAGGCTACTCAACCTTCAAGGCCAAGCCCCTGCTCAATGTGCACGACATTGCCGTTTTGTCAGGCCATCGGGGACAAGGCGTTGGACAAGCCCTGCTTACAGCGGCAGAAGAGTACGCCCGTGCGCGGGGATGCTGCAAGCTCACACTCGAGGTGCTCAGTGGCAACGCTCAGGCCTTGTCCAGCTACAAACGCTTTGGGTTTAGCCAATACGAACTCGCCGCTGCAGCGGGACAAGCGCAATTCATGCAAAAGTGGCTGTAAAGTCACGGGTTGAATGAAACCCAATCCGATTCGAGTCTTAAGCGTCATCCCGCCGATGACGCAACTCAACACCCCCTACCCGTCTACGGCCTACCTGACGGGCTTTTTGCGTTCGCGTGGTGTCGCTGCTGTTCAAGAAGATTTGGCACTCAAACTCGTCTTAAGTTTGTTCACAGCGCAAGGTTTAGAAGAAGTTAAGTCACGAGCACTGTTATTGCCAGAAGCTGAGCGCAGTGCAACTGTCAATTTCTTTCTCGATTTCTTTGCGCGCTACGTTCACACCATTGAACCTACCATTGCTTTTTTACAAGGCAAGGACAGTACGTTGAGCCATCGCATTGCAGGTCGTGGTCTTTTACCAGAAGGTCCGCGCTTTGCAGCGTTAGATGCCTATGACGACAGTGAATCGGGCGACCCACTTTCGTGGGCTTTTGGTGCTTTAGGCCAACAAGATCGTGCGCGCCACTTAGCCACTTTGTATTTGAACGATTTGGCCGATGTGCTGCGCGATGCTGTCGACTCAAGGTTTGAGTTTGTGCGATATGGCGAATCCTTGGCAGGCAGCCAAGCCACTTTTGAGCCCTTGGCGCAGGCACTCGCTGCGCCTCTCACCTTGATGGATGAAAAGCTCAAAGCCCTGACGCTTGAAGCCATTGAAAAGCACCAGCCCACTTTGGTTCTGCTCTCCGTGCCCTTCCCAGGCGCAGTTTATGCCGCCTTCAGAATTGCGCAGTGCCTCAAACAAGACCATCCGAACATTCAGATTGCGTTGGGCGGCGGTTTTGTGAACACCGAGCTGCGTGAGCTGAACGAACCACGCGTCTTTGATTACGTTGACTTCGTCACTCTCGATTCAGGCGAGCGCCCGCTGCTAGCTTTGTTAGAGCATTTAGAGGGCAAACGATCAGCATCTCGTTTGGTCAGAACCTTCATTCGCAAATCAGCCGATGAACCTATCAGTAGCGATACATCAAAAAATACCCAGCGCGTTCAATTGATCAATTGGTCAGAGCCCGATGTACCGTTTGAAGAAGTAGGTACCGCCACTTGGGATGGCCTGCCCTTGCAAGACTATTTATCCTTGCTAGACATGCTCAACCCCATGCACCGCCTGTGGAGTGATGGCCGTTGGAACAAGCTTACCGTAGCTCATGGGTGTTATTGGAAAAAATGCAGTTTCTGCGATGTGAGCCTTGACTACATTTCGCGCTACGAAACAGCGTCTGCAAATTTATTGGTCGACCGCATTGAACAGATTGTGAAGGAAACTGGGCAGACTGGTTTCCATTTTGTGGATGAAGCTGCACCGCCCAAAGCTCTCAAAGCGTTGGCTGAAGAGCTCATTCGCCGAAACGTCCACATCTCGTGGTGGGGTAATATTCGGTTTGAAAAAACCTTCACACCAGAATTGGCAGAGTTGCTGGCCGAGAGTGGTTGCATTGCCATGTCGGGTGGGCTTGAAGTGGCCTCAGACCGCCTTCTCACGCTGATGAAAAAAGGTGTATCGGTTGAACAAGTGGCGCAAGTGACCAAAGGCTTTTCTGAAGCTGGCATCTTGGTACACGCCTACCTCATGTATGGCTTTCCCACTCAAACTGTGCAAGACACAGTGGACGCCCTTGAGTATGTTCGCCAACTTTTTGAAAACGGCTGCATTCAAAGTGGCTTCTTCCACCGCTTTGCTTGCACCGTTCACTCGCCAGTCGGTTTAAATCCCAAAGAATATGGCATTGAACTGATTCCTTTGCCCCCTGTGAGTTTTGGCAAAAACGACATAGGCTTCATTGACGGCACGGGCGTTGATCACGACCTTCTGGGATTGGGATTGAAAAAAGCCATCTACAACTTCATGCATGGCATTGGCC
>JGI12547J11936_1000302_pt1 | contig 12797 bp, 6 predicted proteins | sample LakEriepJuly2011_2_FD_11936 | JGI IMG/M metagenome (IMG submission 11936)
GGCCGGAGGAAGTACCCGTGTCATCCTCTGTGAGGTCCCCCTGACGCAACCGACCTCACTGGCCCAATTCGGCCATGCTAATTTCGGCGTCCGCGACCAACAGCCCCTCCTGGGAATCGGCAGCAGTTTTGCCAGCCCGCTCGTCGATGCCCGAAAAGTCATCCAGGACAACGGTCCCAACTGGACCGATTTCGACCAGACCTACCTCCTCAACTCGGCCCTGTGGGACGGATTCTTCCTCTCGAGTCTCGCCCCCTGGATGAAGACCGGCACCACGGGAGAAATCACCGCGGCGGACCCGCTGCCGACCGATCCAGTGACCCGGGCGACCGCGACGACGCCGACGCCTGTCGATCCGAACGAGCAAAAGAGCCTGTCGCAGGTGATCACGGATTTTGTCCTCGCCGGCCAACCGCTCGACAATCCCCGCTTCAGCCTCGAATACACCGACCTCGACGCGGTGAAGATTCAGGGAGCCCTGGGCGACTATCGTCGCGCCGCAACCGTGCTCACCAACAAGGGGGCCTTCAACGTGAACTCCACCTCGGTCGACGCCTGGAAATCCTTCCTCGGTTCCGCTAAGGAGCTCGCCGTCGCCACGCTGACGGAGGAAGCGAATTCCGCCCGCTTCCGGCGCATCGTGGGCAAGGTTTCCAGTGGAGGCGTCCAGGCTTCCAAGATGGAGCTCGACCCGGGTATATGGCGATTCGACGATCCCAAGCATTGGGACGGATTCGCCAGCCTCACTGACGTGCAACTCACCGAACTGGCCAAGGGCATCGTCGCCGAGAACAAGGCCCGCTTCGCGGTGCTCAGCCGGACCGAGCGGGACTTGGTCAAGACCCCGGGAAAGCGCCTCTTCGGCGGGCTCACCCAAGCGGCCACCCCCTACCTCGGTCTTTCCGAATTCATCAACCGCTTCCTTTGCGACCAGACCTGGGCGAGCCGGTGCGGCGCCCTCCAATCGGCGATCTTCCGCGCGGACCGCGACGCGAAGGCCGGACTCAGCCACCACGTCGCGGCCGTCTCGGATGAGCGACAGCTGACCTTGAACAATCTCACCACCGCCGCCGCCAGTCGGCTTCCGCACCCGGAGAACATCGAGGCCGCCGCCAAGGGTAGCAGTGAAAGCCGCGTGCACTCCGCCTTCAGCGCGCCCGGCAACCTGCTGCAGTCCGACCTCCTCCAGAGCCTTGGCTCCGCGCTGGCCAGCCGCTCCGACACCTTCAAGCTTCGTTGTTACGGCGAGGCCGCACAGATCGACGGTAAGACGGGTTCGGCCTGGTTGGAGGTGATTGTCCAGCGTGTGCCCGGTTTCATCGACCCGACCAACGCGGCCGAGACGGGTAACAGCGCGCCGCGACCGTTGATGATTCCCACCGCCCCCCCTTCCACCCTCGCCGATGCCACGGTCGACACCGCCCTGACCCCGGTGAACCATCTTCTAGGTCGGCGCTTCAAGGTCATCTCCATGCGCTGGCTCCGCCTCGATGAGATCTAACGCCTCCGTCCTCGGCATGTTCGGACTGCTGTTGTTGGTCGCGACCGCGGCCGCGCAACCGCAGGATTTAGTCGAGGCCAGGCTTCGCCTCATTTCCACGACAACGCCGTTAGTCGGTCTTGGCTTCCTGAACGGTAAAAAAGCCGAGGGGCTCGTTATTCCGACCGATATGTTTTCCGCAGAGGTGATCTACCGGGGACCCGCCCGCCTGCAGCTGATTGCTCTCACGACCAGCGTCAGCCCGGGCGAGGCTCCCCCGAAGGATGATGACGAAAAGTCCGCCCCGAAGTCGCCCACTCGCGGCGTCAAAGGTCGCGATCAGGTCCTAGCCTTCAAGCCCATCGAAGGCAGGCCGCCCGTCGCCTGGATCGACCTGCCGACCAAACAAGGAATATTACACCTGATTCTCCTCGTAACCCCCGGCAAAGACAACGGCATCCTCGCCTTATCGGACGCCCCCGGCTCATTCCCCCCAGGAAGTAATCGTTACCTTAACTTCTGCGCTTTCCCGTTGATCGTCAAGACCCCCGCCGGGCCGCAGGTGGTGCCCCCGGGAGGCTCCAAGGTTTTTCGCCCAGGAGCCAAGGAAACCGAGTACTACGATCTCCAGGTGCTCTCGGGAGAAGGTGAATCCCAACGCCCGCTCTTTTCCGGGCGCGTCTTCCACCTCGAAAGCATCCGCAAACTCTACCTATTACTCCCCGTGGGATCCTCCGGGCGCGTGGCGATCCGCGACATCGTCGATCGCCCACCCGGGCCCAGGAAGACACCGGGCGTCAGCCTAAAAGCCCCCCCGGACGGCAAATAGTCGGCCACCGCGCCGGACCAGGGGGCGGCAAGACTTTCCCTCCTTGAAGGCGTTGCCACGCCCTTCATCCTACGTGGGTGGATGTGCCTAGGGAAATCATGCTGCCACGGCGCCCCGGCTTCAGCCTCGTGCTGTCGCTCGTGGTGATGTCCGTCGTGCTGATGACCGTCATCACGGTGGCCTCGTTCGTGACCATCGAGTCGCGCCTCTCGGCGCAGCACCAGAACTTCCAGCGGGCGAAACTCAACGCAGCCGTCTCGCTCCGGCTCGCCCTCGCACACCTCCAGCAGGAAGCTGGGCCGGACCGGCGCATGACCGCGCGGGCCGACATCCTGGCCAACACCACGCAGCCGGGCTGGACCTGGAACACGATCCGCAATCCGCTCTGGACCGGCGTCTGGCGCAGCGACCAGCAACTCCAGCCGCCCTCCTGGCTGATTAGCGGACGACACGACCAGCTGCCTGGCACGCAATCGGCGAACCTCTTCGGCCAGGCGGACTTCTATATCGACCAATGGGTCCCTTGGCAGAACGACTTCACCATCCCGGCCAACCTGCTCGTGCCTTTGGTAGGAAGCACCTGCGCGAGCGCCGCCGAACTCGCCACGGCCACCAGCCCAGGGAAACCCGACGGCCGCATCTCCCTGCCCCGCATCGCCCTGCCCGATAGCGATGCGAATGGCTCTTACTGCTATTGGATCGGCGACGAAGGGGTCAAAGCACGCATCAATCTCACCGACCCGCGACTGACTCCGGCTATCGGCATCACGACGCCTCAGCTGCAGCAGGAAGCCTTGCGCGGTACCGCACGCTCGGGGACCGGCATCCTGGCCGGACTTGAGAACATGCCCCTCAGCGGGATCGACCCGCGCATCACCCAGATGCGCGAAATTCCCTTCCTGACGAATACCGGACTCGGACTCGCGGAAACCTCCCCGCCGACCCGCGCCAAGAGCCTGTTCACCGAAGCCACCCTATGGTCGCGCGGCGTGAACTGCGACTCCCTCTGGGGCGGTCTCAAAGTCGACCTCTCGTTGGCGTTCGAGAAGACGGATGCCGAATGGAAGTTGTCCGAGTTTGGCGAAGGCTCCGCCCCCAAGGATTCTGCCGGCGCCCAGCTCTCCGGTGTCACCTACACCTTCCACCCCAACGGAACGAGTATGCGGAGTGCCTATGCCGACGCCAAGGTCATCGTCAGGCACGACGGCGCTACCCGCAATATTGCCCCGCTCTATTCCTTCTCGAACAGCGGCACGACGCGCGGCCCGACCTGGGAATCCCTCCGCAGCTACCACCGACTGTACAAAGAAATCAATTGGTTCAATCCGGTGGCGCCGGAACTCAACGCCCGCGCGCATTTCCCTAACACGGCCGCGCTCGCCGCCTCGGCCTACGGAGATCGCACCCATTACGGGCGTTTCTATAACCGTGCCGACTCGACCGGCGATTTCCTCAACGCCACTACCATCAACGGACTTCCCCCACCCAAGCCAACCAAGGTGGCGGTCTCCCCTTACGTCTGCCGACAGATGCTCGTCTGGGGACTCCAGGAAGGCGGTGGTCTACTCCGGCTGACCGTCTCGCCCGTGATAGTGCTGCATAATCCTTACAACGTCAGCCTGCGGCTCACCCGTGATAAATCCTCCTCGGAGAATTCCGCACTGCGCCTTTCCTTCCGTAACTGGGAGACACTCCAACTGACGTTCCGGAAAAACACCGAGATCTGGACACGGAGTATCGGTGAACTTGCCGCTGGTGCCGACACCTCCGTCAACTCGGTCGAAAGCTTCCGGGCTTACCTCGGTGTCGACACCGTGCTGCAACCCGGCGATCTACGGGTCTTTTCCTACGCCGCGGAAGGCCCTCCTCCGGGATTCCCGAGCACGCGTCGTTTCATGCGGCACCCGGTCACGGCGAGTGTGCCAGTCGTCCCCCTGACTGTCGAAAAGGGACTGGATACGCGCGGCGGATTCTGGATGAACTGCACCGACGCGACTGGCAACCCGCTGACCGTGATGAATGGAATCAGCGGGGAGGCTATCACCGTCAGCCTCCAGAACAGCGGCGTCTTCGAGGCACGGGTGCTGCTGAGCTCTTGGCCAGGAGACCGCCTCACGAGCCAAAATAACAACTCTCTCAGCTCAGCCTACAACACCTGCAGCGAACTCAATACCCTCATGGCCACGGATCTCAGCCGCAGCGGCGGGGCCGTGACCTTGACCGTAGGCGGCACCGGACTCGACGTGCCTGACGCCTTCTCGGAGCCTAAAATCCTCGGCATCCACGATTACGGCCTCCGCTGGCCGAAAGACGCGCTACCCTTTCCCGTATTCTCACATTCAAACCCGATGGCGGCCGTGACCCGCGGCGACGCCAACGGCATGTCCAGCTCCAAAACGGCCTCGTTACCTATGCAAGACGGCTACGCCTTCACTTCGCCGAGCTACAAAATGGTGCTCCGTCCGGCCAACAACTGGAACGACGTCATCGAGACGCCAGCCAGCGACGGCGCCCGCGCGTTCGGCGGCCTCAGCACGTCGTCGGGTCTCGGCGGCGTGACCTCGGCGGTTTATACGAGCGTGCCACTCTCGGCGCCCCTGTCCCTCGCCCAGTACACGCATGCGAATTTTGGCATGCGCGACCAAGAGCCTCTTTTCCAGATCGGCAATAGTTTCTCGCCGCTGACCACCTACAACAGCGCCACCTATTTCAACGACTCCAAGTGCGGCGTCAGCAACCATGATCAAGCTTGGATGGCTAATTCAGCGCTCTACGACCGCTTCTTCCTTTCGGGCGCCGCACCGGTCATCAGCCGGGCGGCGGTCGTCACGGAATCCAAGACCTTAAGCACAGTGCTCGATGAATTCGCCGCCGGCACCGGACGACTTGCTAATCCACGCACCCGTCTCTTCCCGACGCGAGACCCGGTCACCGTCCGCGCCATGCTCGGAGACCATCGTCGCATCGCCGGGACGCTCCTGACTGACGGCACTTTCAACGTGAACAGCACTTCGGTGGACGCCTGGGCTGCCCTCCTGGCCACCGCTAAGCGTAACGTGATGGGCGCGGCCACCGAGCTACTACCCGGTACCGATAAGAACGCCCGTTTCCCGCGAGCCGCCCGCGCCGACCCCGTGGACTATAACTACAAGACTGCCTTCAACGACAAGAAGGCATGGACCGGCCTGGCGACCTTGGACGACGCGCAGATCAAACTGCTGGCCAAGTCGATCGTCGACGAGACACGGATGCGCATCCGGCAAAACCATCGCTACCCATACGGCATCAAGAATGGCCTCAACGTCCACTACGTGATCAAAAACCGTGGCGTCGAAGTCCCCCTGCCCTACATTGGCCTGGCCCAGTTCGTCAATCGCTTCAACTGCGGAGCCTACCCCAACCAAGTCGCTTGGCAGGGTTGCCTCCAGAACGCCATCCTGCGGGCCGACGTCGACGGGGCCAATCTCTCCAACCGTAGTTCTCCCCTGACCGCGGCGCCCGCGTACGATGCGTCGAAACTCACAGTAAGCGCCGCCAATTCTGGCCCAGGCCTGATTCCCTACGTATTCAAGCCAGACAACGTCGTCGCCACCGACCCGCGCACAAACAGCACCAAGAGCCACTCGCTCCGGGCGGCACCGACGTCGCTGATGCAATCCGACATCCTCGAAGCCGTCGGCTCATCCCTGAGTACGCGCTCCGACACCTTTGTCATCCGTTGCTACGGTGACGCAACGGACCCGCTCGATCCGTCCCGAACCCTGGCCGGCTGCTGGATCGAAGCCGTCGTGCAGCGTATCCCGGAATTCTGCGACCCCAGCCAGCCACCCGAAACCGAGGTAGCGAAGCTGACCGACGGACAACAGCACAACCCCTTGCTCAACCAGGTCAATCGCACGCTAGGCCGGCGTTTCGTCATTCTCTCCACCCGTACGCTCACGCAGAAGGACCTATGATCGCCCGTACCGCCCTCCTGCTGCCGCTCCTCGCGACGTCTCTTTTCGCCCAGACTACCGACAAGCCCGGGGTGAGCATCCGCTTCCGGGCCCTCGCTTTCGACGACGCAATCCCGGCTGCTAGCTACCTTGAGGGCGACACGTTGCGTCGGCTCAGTATCCCGAACAACGCCTTCACCCCAGAGATTAACTATAAAGGTCCGCCCACGCTTCGTTTCATCACGATCGACGAGGAAACCTTGAAGCCTCGGCCGCTCACACCCGACATGACGGCCGCCATCCAGCGTCTGCGCCGTGCGCAGGCGGTCGCCTTGCAGGCGTCGGATGAGTTCGCCCAGATCACCCGCCTGCTTGATACCCTCAACTTTCAGATTTCAGAGAGTATCCGTAAGCCGTCCACCGGGGATCAGGCTCAGATCGAAGCCCTCAACGAAAGACTCAAGGAGCTCTCCGCCATTCTCGCCGCGGCCTCCAAGGAGACCGAAGAAACCAATCTGCTTATCCTGAGGCTGGAATCCACGCCCCAAGAGCCGCCTAAGGATGCCCCGAAAAAGGGCGGAAAGGCGCCCAAGCCAATCTCCACGCCCACCGCTGAATATACGTTCCAGAAAGATGGTAATTACCTGCTCCTTTTTTCTTCCGGTGGCAACGGTCACCAGATTCTGGCCATGGACGACGCCGAGGGAATCTTCCCTTACGGTTCTTTCCAGTTCATCAACCTCACCGGTAAGGACGTCGAGTTACGTTACCCCGAACGCAAGGTCACGCTGCGGGCGAACGCGCGTACCGTCGTGAAGAATCCCGGGGCGGACCATCAATACACCGTGGCGGAAATCCACACGAAGGGTGACGACGGCTACGTACTCGGTCATGGCTATCGTTCGTTACAGCAACCTAACGTGCGTTCACTCGTCTTCCTGCTGCCGATTCCTGATGAACCGTACGCGATTCGCAGCAAGACTATCGAGGACCGACGTCCGGCGGAAGCCGCCGCGACGAAGTAACTAAGAAGTGTAGCGCCAGTCGAGGATCTCGGCCTGCGGGATGCGCCGGCCCTGCCAGCGGTTCCACTGCAGTTTGACGGCCATCTCGATGGCCTTGCCGGGTTCCGGCATGCGGTCTGCCATACGCCAGGCGACGAAGTTGAGGCGGCGCCCACCACTGAGCGGCAGCTGGTGACGGAAATTCCCTTCACCGAAGGGCGTGGGCGGACGGTCGAAGACGAAACCCTTGAAGCCGAAGACCGGCTCGCCATTCCCTTCGCCGAAGGGCTGCAAGAGATCGAGGTCGTCAAGCAACTGGTCGGTGACTTCGGAAGGCTTGATCCAATGGGCGATATCGATATCGCGTCCGTCCGCATGGACGACCCCAGCGAGCTTCTGGGCCTCGACGGCGGCAGCGAAGCGGGCCCGGAAGGCTTCAACGTCGCTGACATTGAGCGAAACGCCGACGGCCATCGGATGACCGCCATAAGTCTTCAGGAGGTCGGCACAGGCACCGAGAGCCTCGACGAGATTGGTACCAGGGACGCTACGGCCAGAGCCCTTGGCGCTCTCCCCTTCCTTGCCGAGCACGATAACTGGGCGGTCGAGCGCACGGCAGATCTTGCCAGCGGCGATACCGACGACTCCGGGATGCCAGTCGCCGTGGAGGACGTAGCCGGCGAGGTCGCCCATCGCCTTGGCCTGGGCAATGGCCTCTTCGGTGACCTTCTTATCGATTTCCTGACGTTCGCGATTGATCGCGTCGAGCTGCGCGGCGTCACGCAGGCAGTCATCCACATTATCAGAAAGCAGCAGACGCAGTGGCAACGAGGCGTCCGCGAGACGGCCGCTGGCGTTGATCCGCGGGCCGATGCGGTAAGAGACGTCGACCGAGGTCAGCGTCCCGCCCGGCTCCATGCCACTGACAGCGATGAGCGCGCGGACGCCTTGGCGACGAGCTTCGCCGAGGGCCTTGAGGCCATGGGCAGCGAGGATACGATTCTCCGAACGCAGAGGCACCAGGTCGGCGATCGTACCCAGGGCGGCGAGATCGAGGTAATCCTTTACCGCGATGTTCGTGCCGCGTTCGTCACCGGCGAGGCGAAGGACCTTGAGCACGCCATGAACAAGTTTGAAGACTAGCCCAGCGGTACAAAGCGACTGCCAGGGGGCGTCCGCAGCGTCATTGACGCGCGGATTGACCAGCGTGCAGGTCACGCGAGATTCCTTGGCCACGTGGTGGTCGACCACGATGACATCCACGCCTTCGGAACGGAGACGGTCGACTTCTGGTTTAGAGTTCGTGCCGCAATCGAGGGCGACGAAGAGCTGCGGCTTGGCTTCGGCCAGCACGCGCTCCAGGGCGGCCATGGAAAGGCCGTAGCCCTCCTCCAGGCGGCGCGGGACAAAGTATTCCGGCTGGGCACCGAGACGGCGGAGGAAGTGGACGAGCATCGCGGTACTCGAGACACCATCGACGTCGTAGTCGCCCAGGATGGCGATACGCTCACCCTTGGCGGCAGCGAGCACGAGGCGTTCGGCGGCTTCGCGCAAGCCACCGACCGCAAACGGATCNGAGACATGGGCGAGCTGGGGGCGGAGATGACGCTCCGCCTCGGCCTCGTCCGTAAAGGAACGGGAGAGAACAGCGGCTAAGGGTTCGGAAACCCCCAGCGCAGCCGCGATGCGTCGGGCAAGCCCGGCGTCCGCGGCCCGGTGAGACCAGGCGGCCATGTGCGGGGTGACCCTTAGGCGTCCTTATCGGAGCCAGCCTCCCAGGAGTAGGTGCGCGGGAGTTCCGCGGCATCGACGCCCTTACGTTCACCCTTGTGCCACCAGTAGAAGACGGGGCTCGCGATGAAGATGGAGGAGAAGGTTCCAGTGAGCACGCCGTAGATGAAGATCTCGCCGTAAAGGCGGACGTCGCCGGCACCAAAGACCCAAAGGGCGACGGCGCAGAGGAAGACCGTCGCGGAGGTCAGAATCGTACGGGAAAGCGTGCGGTTGATGGCGAAGTGGATGATGTCGCGGAGCGAACGTCCGGGATTCGACTGCAGCTCCTCGCGGATACGGTCGAAGACGACGATGGTGTCGTTGATCGAGTAGCCGATGATGAGCAGGATCGCCGCGATGAGGGTCGCGTTGAACTGCCCTCCGAAGAAGACGAAGAGTGCGATCGTCATCAGCACGTCGTGGAGCGTGGCCACCATCGCCGCCACGCCGAAGCCGGCCTCGAAGCGAAGGGAGACGTAGATGCCGATGCCCAGAAGGGCCAGGACGACGGACCAGATGGCGTTAGTGCGGAGCTCCGAACTAACGGAACCGCCGATAGCCTCCTTGGAGAGCATCAGCTTGTCGGCCGAGGCCGTGCGGTCCTTGAGGATCTCGGGGTTATTAGCCTTGATGGCTCCGACGATGGCCGCGACGTTGGCGAACTCGCCCTTGGACTTGTCCTTGGTGAGTTCGGTCTCGATGCGGAGGGTCGGTTCGCCGCCGCCCACCGGGGTCTGCACGGTGACGGTCGTATCGGCCAGGCCGATGGAGGTCGCCAGTGCGGTAATCTTGCCCGTGTCGACCTTGGCGCCCGGGGCGATGGCCACGAGGGCGGATTCGCCTCCGCGGAAATCCTTACCGAAGGCTTCCTTGCCCTTGTAGGCGAGTTCACCGAGGCCGAGGGCGATGATGACCCAAGAGGCGATGAAGGCGAGACGAGCGAAGTTGAGGAACGGGATATCGAGCGTCGGCTTGAAGACCGGCAGACCGAAGACGCGCGTCATCACGCCACGGGAGATAGCCAGTTCCTGCAGGCCACGGCAGGTCACGAGGGACGTGAACACCGTGGTGAAGATACCGATGGTGAGGGTGATGCCGAAGCCACGGATCGGGCCAGAGCCCATGAACACGAGAATCAGGGCGGTCAGCAACGTCGTCAGATTGGCGTCGATAATCGTCCAAGTCGCGCGGGCGTAACCCTCGCGCAGGGCGACGGATCGGTCCTTGCCTAAAGCGGCCTCTTCTCGGACGCGCTCAAAGATAAGGATGTTCGCATCGACGGCCATACCGAGCGTGAGCACGAGCGCTGCGACGCCAGGCAACGTGATGGTGGCACCGAAGTAGGCCAAGGCGCCGAGGATCATCACCAGGTTGAGGATCATGCCCAAGATGGCGATGAAGCCGCCCCAGACGTAGAACCCGACCATGAAGAAGACGACGAGCCCGACGGCGACGAGGGAGGCCACCACGGACTTGCCTTGGGCGTCCTTCGCAAGCGAAGGGCCGACGGAGGTCACGTCCTGCGTGATGAGCGGGAACTCGAGAGGATTGTTGAGCACGTTGGCGAGCTCGACCGCCTCTTCGCGGGAGAATGAACCGGTAATGGTCGCGCCGGTGCTACGGATGGCTTCGCGCACGGTCGGAGCAGACTGGAGCTTGCCGTCGAGGACGATGGCGAGCTGGCCGACAGAGCGAGAGTTGCCTTCGGCGATCTTGGCGGTGAGGTCACCGAACTTCTTGGAGCCCTCATCGGTGAACTTCATGTCCACGTAGAAGGAGATGCCGTCGTCGGAGCGACCGGAGGCGGACTTGATGATCTTACCGGTGGCGTCGGCGGCCTTACGGACGTAGTAACGGTTGATGGTGATCTCGCCGGTGCGGCTATCGACGTCGCGGAGCGTGAGCACCTCGTAGGTCGAAATCGCGGAAGCGGCGCCGAGCATCGGGTCCACGGGCATCGAACGAAGCGAACGCTCGCGGTCGGTCTCAGCGGGACGTTCGGTGCGATGCACCTGACGGAACTCGAGCTTCGCGGGCTTCTTCAGCGCGTCGATGACATCGGGGTTATTAGCGGCGTCTTCACCCGGGAGTTGAACCTCGAGCGAGAGAGTGCCTACGGGGCGGATTACCGGCTCGGCGACGCCGAACTGATTGACGCGCTGTTCCATGACCTGGATGGCCTGATTGACCATGTCAGCGGCGGAAACATTGGACTTATCGCCCACACCCTTCTCGCCGGACTCGGCACCGGTCGGGTCGACCTTGAGCGTGAAGGACACCCCACCCTGCAGGTCGAGGCCGAGCTTGAGTCGGCCTTGGGAGGAAACCAGTAGCTGCTTGAGGACAATGCCGTTGCGCTTGGTCTGATCGGGCTCGCGGACGATTTGGTCTTCAGTGAAGAAGAACGGGCGGAAGTCGACGGGGGCGGCACGACCGCGGCCTTCGCCGATGTCACGGAGCGCCTGGAAGTAGGAGACCGACTTCTTGTCGGCGGCGACGGCGGCGTCTTTATTGTACTTCACACGCTCGAGGGCCTCGGCGTGGAGCTTATCGAATTCGGGCTTCTTCAGGTCGATGACCTGCGTGGGTACGAATTGGTCGAGAGGGATTGGAGCGATCGGGTGGAACTCGAACCAGGCGACAGCCAGGGCGACGAGCGAAACCGCGATCTTCCAGAACCAGGTCCTGGATGTCATTGTGTCAGGGTCGGATGAGGGGTGAACGACCTTAGGCCTGGACGACGGCGTCGACGTCCTTGCCCATGATGGCGGACTTGTGGACGACCAGACGGCCGGAATCGAGCTCAAGGGTGATACGGTCTTCCTTAATGGAGACCACGCGGCCGTAGATGCCACCGGCAGCCAAGACCTTATCGCCCACGGCGAGGTCAGACTGGAGTTTTTCGAGCTCCTTCTGGCGCTTGCGCTGGGGGGCGAAGAGCAGGAAGTACATGCCCACGAAAAGCAGGGCGTACATAGCAAGGATGGTCCAGCCACCGCTTTGCTGATCGGCACCAGCGGGAGCCGCGGTCTGAGCCTGTGCAAGACCTTGATTGATAACAGTTTGGATGATATTCATTGTTCTTATTGTTTGGAAAGCGGGGAAAGGGAAAGTCTGGAGATGCGATTTAAGGTCAAAAAAGCAAGCCCCGGCGCATCCCGATTGGCTTTGATTACCCCCTAGGACCTGCCAGTGTGAATAACTCTCCATGAGCCAGCCCGCCCAGGAGCCTATCAAAGGCTCCGCCCCCGTCAAACCCCTCACCATGGCGGCCACCATCGCCGCACTGGGGGTGGTCTTCGGAGACATCGGGACCAGCCCGCTCTACGCCTTCAAGGAATGTCTGCGGGTTAAGGACGGCGATTCTAACATCCTGGGCACTTCGCAAGTCGTCCCGATCCTATCCCTGATCATCTGGTCGCTGATCTTCGTGGTGATGGTCAAATATGTGCTCCTGGTCATGGAAGCCAACGAGGACGGCGAAGGCGGCATCATGACTCTGGTCTCCCTCGCATCGGCCAAGGATAAGGAGAAGACCCAGCGGAAGCACCGGAGCTTTCTCGTCCTCCTCGGTGTCTTTGGGGCCGCCCTGCTCTACGGGGACGGCGTCATCACCCCGGCCATCTCGGTCGTCTCCGCGCTGGAAGGCGTCAAGGAAGCCAATGAACGCCTGCACGGTCCCCTCTCCGCCGGCTTCCTTAAATACTTCATCCCCACCGCCGCCGTCCTGATTCTCGTCGGTATCTTTTGGCTCCAGAAAATCGGTACCGGCCGCG
>JGI12547J11936_1000304_pt1 | contig 12748 bp, 11 predicted proteins | sample LakEriepJuly2011_2_FD_11936 | JGI IMG/M metagenome (IMG submission 11936)
TTTTGGTTTCAGACCGCCATCTCTGACCCATTCATCATAAGAGATCTGATACCAAAGTGAGTCACAAGAGATTGCAAGACCTAGATCTAGTGGAATTCGACCAGCTGCAATGCTGTCAAAGTTTTTAAAGGTTCGATTACCAATCTCAACTGTTGCCGGGCAGTTATAACTTGCATTTAATGGATAACCTGCTGCCGCTGCAGCCACAACGGAAACTGATTTAAAGGTTGAAGCAGGTGCAAATAATCCTTGCAGTGGTCGAGAAAGGGCTGGTACACCCTTGGCCTCACTATATAAATCCTCAGCTTGTTTAACAGTTAACCCCTTTTGCCAAATACTTGGGTCATAAGTTGGATAGGAAGCCATTGCTAGCACGCGGCCAGTTTTTATTTCCAATACAACTGCAGCACCAGAATCACCGCGATATCCCGAAGCTCTTGCTCGCTTAACCGCCGCCTCTAAAGCTTTCTCTACCCCAGATTGCAACCTGGCATCAATATTTGTAATTAAATGATTCCCAGCAATCGCTTGAATATTTTTATCTTCCTTTGTCACAACCTCTTTACGATTTACCAAGAAAGTTCTAACCCCTGGTACACCACGTAAGAATTGGTTGTACTCAATTTCAAGCCCTGACTTGCCTACTACCTCATTGCGGTAGTAATTAACTTCCGGATTCTTTAAATCCTCATCCGTTACCTGACCAACATAACCAAGCACATGCGCCACATTTTCTCCGACAAGTGAGGGATAACTTCTAATTGGTACTGATGAAACCTCTACACCTGGGTAAAAATCTGAATTTTCCATGACCTCAAGTGCCACATCTTGGGAGGCACCACCAACTAGTGGAATTGGCTGATATCTAGTGCCATTCCAACAGCCAGCGCGATTATCCCTCGGCAATTCTCCACATAATCTAGTTCGTTGATATACATCGGAGTACTGCAAGCTAAATAAATTTGCAACTCGAGATAAGACCGTTACGCCTTTATCTTCTTGCTTATCAATCACCACTCGATTAATTGAAACAACTAATCCAGGCAGATCAACCACCATTGGTGTGCCATTAATATCAGTGATCGCACCCCTGATCGCTGGTGTTACTACATCCCTACTTTGAATACTGATAGCTGCATCTTGATACTTATCACTTTCTAGAACTTGTAAATAAAATAATCTTCCAAATAAGGCTAACAGAAGTGAAAAAACCAGAGTCTGAAAAACGATCAAATTAATTCTGCCGCGAAGGCTCATATTCGCTCTCGATTACTCATTAACATTTTTCTCACTTTAATAATTAAGGGTAAAAATAAAGGTGTAAGTAGTATGGTCCATAATGAATTAGCAAAAATTAATAACAGATTATGCAAAAAGCTGCCGTTATTAGCTCCTAGCATTGCGCCAATAATCAAAAAGATTGATAGTGAAAGTGCGGTAGCAAAGCTTACAAAAAGTAAGAATAGAAATGGGCTATCAAGGAAATCCCCAATACTCTCTTTATTTATTGAGTAGAGGTAGCCAATTATGGTTAGGACTAACGCCCACTGACCCAAAGGTGAATCTGCGGATGGTGAAAAATCTAGAATCACTCCACCAATAAATCCAAAAACTAAAGATCCACTCCTATCCTCTAGTGCCAGCACAACCATTAGCGCTGCTAGGTATAGTGAAAAGCCATTTATCGGAAAGTTGATTCGGGCAATAACTAGCTCTTGGATCATAAAAATCACAAATAAAAATAGTGAGGTATTAAAAACTCTTAACATACTCATGTTTAACTAATTACTTGGGGTAGGTGTTGGAGTTACTAGCACTGTCACAGTAGGAGCAGGCCTTGGAATCAACGCATCTCTGGGGTCACTCTTTGGTGGTGCTACTACTACCGCCACCACACTTACCCGATCAATATTGACGAAGCCAACCACATCGGCATTTTGGGTAATTGCTGAGGCATTGCTTGCCACCTTTGTTACTTCCCCAACAGGCACTCCCGGCACATATGGCCGACCATTTTCACTTCCTCGTGCTACTAATTTATCGCCGACTTTAATTTCACCCGTTGCATCAAGAAGTTGTAGCAAATAAGAATCACCGCCTTGCCCAGAAATAACACCAATACCTTGAGTACCAACGATTCGCACACCAACTTTAAATGTTGGATCACTCATCAATAAAACTATTGAACTATTACTAGTTACTGATTTAACAACACCGACTAATCCACCGTCAGAAATTACTGTCATGTTTTTTGCCACACCATCTGTGCTACCCACATCAATTGTGATGGTCTGCTTAAATGTTGCTGCAGGGCCTCGGTTTACAACCTTAGCTGCCACAACTTTATAGCCACCGCGACCTGCTAAATCTAGAAGATTTTTTAACTGGCTAACCTGAGAAACTAGATCCTCGTCCAATACCTCTTTTGATTTTAATAAATCAACCTCTTTGGTTAGATCATCTATCCTCTTTTTTGATTGATTAAAATTACGCAGATCTGAGGTGAAATCACCAATAGGTGAGAAAATTTTCGAGGCTAATTTTTCTACCGGTGAAAATACCGTAGCGACCGCGGAGCGAACTCCACTGGCAAGATTAATTCCACGCAGATCCAGCGTGATTAGAAATAACGCTGAAACTAGTAAAAGGACTAGTAGCAGACGCGAACGATTACCGCCGCCTCTAGCCACAAATGAACTCCCTTACAAATTAATTATCGACGTGGTTCAGAGATTAAAACCTTTTCCAAGGCTTCAAACTCTTCAATGCATTTACCAGATCCTTCAGCAACAGCTTGTAATGGCCGCTCTGAGATATGAATTGGCATCCCAGTTTCATGGCGCAATCTCTCATCAAGACCGCGTAGTAATGCACCGCCACCAGTTAAAACTATTCCTCGATCCATAAGATCACTAGCCAACTCCGGCGGGGTCTTATCTAATGTGTTTTTAATAGCACTAACAATCGCGGCTACTGGCTCCTCAATCGCCTTTCGAATATCGGCAGAGGTGACCAGAATAATTTTTGGCAATCCAGTTGCAAGATCTCGACCGCGAATTTCAGCATCTGGCTCACCAGGCATTGGAAATGCTGAGCCAATTGCCATTTTTATCTCTTCGGCGGTGCGCTCTCCTAGTAATAAGGAGTACTCACGCTTAACCCAGTTAATAATTGATTGATCTAGCTCATCTCCACCAATGCGGATTGATAGTGAAGCAACAATTCCACCTAGTGAAATAACTGCAACCTCAGTGGTTCCACCACCAATATCTACCACCATATTTCCAGTTGGCTCATGAATTGGCAGATCTGCACCAATTGCTGCTGCCATTGGCTCTTCAATTATGTAAACCTTACGAGCACCTGCGGCATAACCTGCATCTTTAACCGCACGTTGTTCCACGCCAGTAATTCCAGATGGAACACAAACCACAATTCTTGGCTTGGCAAGATATCGACGCTTGTGAACTTTTTGAATGAAGTATTTAAGCATTCGCTCAGTGGTATCAAAATCTGCAATAACGCCATCTTTGAGCGGTCTAATCGCCACAATATTTCCAGGAGTTCTACCAATCATTCGTTTTGCTTCAAGTCCAACCGCCAAAATGGCGCCAGTGTCTTGATTGACCGCCACTACCGATGGCTCATTAAGAACAATTCCGCGGCCGCGAACATAGACCAATGTGTTGGCTGTTCCTAGATCAACCGCCATATCGCGGCCAATCCAAGACATCCGATTTGATTTCTTAAACATCGCTGCCTCCTCCTGTTATCTTCTTGTAGTTAATCTGTTAATTACCGAAAAAAATCTTTATCTCACGAGCTGCTGACTCAACCGAGTCTGAGCCGTGCACAATATTTTGCACTACCTTTGTTCCCATATCTCTTGCTAAGTCTCCTCTTATTGTTCCTGCTTCGGCCACAGTTGGATCAGTTGCCCCTGCCATCTTTCTAAACCCTTCAATTACTCGCTCACCTTGTGCCACCATCGCCACAATCGGACCTGATGTCATGAATTCAAGTAATGGTTCATAAAATGCCTTGCCTTCATGCTCGGCATAATGCTTGGCAAGAAGTGGACGGTCAGCAGTTAACATTTTTAAGTTGGTAACTTTATAACCTTTGTTTTCAATGCGAGCGATAACTTCGCCAACCAAACCACGTTTTACGCCGTCTGGTTTAACCAAAATTAAAGTTTGCTCTGAACTCACTTTCTTATTCTACGCATCTTTGGCTGAGGCTGAAAATTATGGCCGATTCTTCAAATCCCCCTGCTGTTTTGCGATAAGGCTCGCCTTTATTGCCTCACCCCTGCGACCAAGTGCAATGGCTGCAATCCATAAAAGTGCGAATAAGCCGCCCATGTAATACATATGCCAGATGACTAAGCCATAACTGATTAGGAAAATCTGCAAAATACTTCCCAGCAGATACCCACCTTTGCGCTTTAAGAGACCAGCACACAACAAAAGTGAAATCGCAAGAGTTATTCCCAGCCATAGCTGGAGGTTGCTGGCTGAATCTTTTGCGAGCAAAAGCGCAAATCCCATCAACAATGACTCCATAGTCAATACCGCAGCAGCCATTACTCTCATTTACTTCACCCTAGCCAATCCCTTTATTATCGATCTTGCCATTCCTGCAGTTGCTACTGACCCGGTGATTACAACCGCTGCCACCCCATCATTGACCTGATTATAAAGTGCCACCTTTTCAATTGCATAAGTTATCGCACTATTCATATCACCAATGATTTCCACCTGCTCGGCTTTGAAATACTGACTGGCAATCTTTGCCAGCTCATCTTTATTCATCGCTCTATTTGATCCATTTTCAGTAATTACCAAATAATCCAAAGTTGTAGCAAGATTTTTAAGGATACCTGCAACATCTTTATCAGCCAACACTGCAACTACGCCAACTACTAACTCAAAATCAAACTCGGTGTTTAGGGTGTTGGCAATAGCACTCACACCATGGGGATTGTGAGCGGCATCAATAATTACTGTTGGATCCTTATAAACAATCTCACATCTGCCCGGGGATGAAACCTTACTAAATGCATCCTGTACCAACTCAGTATCAAGTTTTACACCTGCAAAAACTTCNACTGCAGCTAGCGCNANTGCAGCATTATTTCCTTGGTGATCACCGTAAAGTGGTAGAAAGATTTCATCATAATCTCCATGCACTCCTTGGATNGAAAGTAATTGTCCACCTACAGCTAAGGCGCGATTTTTTAGGGAAAACTCAACACCTTGCCTAAATGGTTGCGCCGAGACCTTCGCCACCTGTGCCAGTAATACCTTTGCTACCTGCGCACTTTGCGCAGCGAGTACAACATTTGATTCTGGTTTGAAAATTCCTGCCTTAGTTTGCGCAATTGCCTCAACGGTATTTCCTAAATACTCCATATGATCCAAGCCAATAGGNGTCATTACTGAAACCTGGGATGAGATCACATTTGTTGCATCCCACTGCCCACCCATTCCAGCCTCAATTACTGCAATATCAACTGGGTGTTCAGCAAATGCGACAAATGCCATCGCAGTTAGCGCCTCAAAGTAGGAAATTGGATGTGGCTGGCGAGAATCAATTAAATCCAAATACAAATGGATATCTTCATAAGTTTTGATCATTTCTAAGTCGCTAATTGGCTCACCCTTAATGCTTATTCGCTCGGTAAAGGATTCAAGATGCGGTGAGGTGTAGCGACCAACTCGATAACCAAGATTTGCCAGTAACTGATCAATCATTCGAGCGGTACTGGTTTTGCCATTAGTACCAGCGATATGAATTGTGGGGTAGGTAAGATGAGGTGAACCTAGAGCATCAACTAAAGCTAAAATTCGATCTAGGGATGGCTCAATTTGATTCTCTGGCCAACGTTTATTTAACGCAGCTGCTATTTCATTTAGCCTTACTAAGTTTTCCTTATCCTTCATTACTCAGAAAGCTTTTCCAGCAATTGCGTAAGCCGGGTGATGTCTGCACTTGTTTGGGTAAGTCGAGCCCTAATCTCACTTACCACCTCAAGTGGAGCTTTTGCCATAAACCCTTCATTCTCCAACTTAACTTTGGCGGTATCACGATCTTTTTTAGCAGTTTGTAAATCCTTATTTAATCGAGCACGTTCTGCAACTAAATCAACCGCACCTGTTAGATCAAATTCAATTACCACATCTGCTACCTGCGTTTTTGCTGTGAAGTTTCCTTGATCAGAGTCACACTTAGTAACACTTCTAATCGCAGCCTCGTAGGGGGCTAGTCCAAGCTTTGATAATCCAGAAAACTTTGCCGCAACTTTGGCAGTAGTTTTAATTCCCTGATCATTTCTAAACTTTCTTATCTCAGTAATAATCTCTTGGATTAGAGTTACTGATTTCACCGCTTCATGATTTTGATCAGATAAATTAGATTTTGGCCATTGGGTAATCATTAATGACTCAGCCCCGGTTAATGAACACCATAGCTCNTCAGTAATAAATGGCATTACTGGGTGCATCAGTCGCAGCAGTTGATCCAGTACCTGCCCTAATACGCGCTTGCTGTTTTCGGCAGTATCACCACCTGCTATAAAGGTGGATTTAGATAGCTCTAAGTACCAATCACATAGATCATCCCAGGTGAAGTGATAAATAAGATCACATGCTTTAGCAAACTCAAATTTTTCAAATAACTCATCAACTTCACCAATAGTTTGATCTAATCTGGTCAATATCCAATTATCTATTACATTTAATTGCGATGCTTTTGGCATTGGACCTGAAACGCTGGCGCCATTTAGCATTGCAAATCGGGTGGCGTTCCATAATTTGGTGGCAAAATTTCTAGATCCTGCTACCCAATCCTCCGCTAATGCTTGATCTGTTCCAGGGTTAGCACCTCTTGCCAAGGTAAAGCGCAACGCATCTGATCCGTACTTATCCATAAACTCAATCGGATCTATCGTGTTTCCGCGGCTCTTACTCATTTTTTTACCAAATTGATCTCGCACCAGACCATGTAAGACGATGACATCAAAGGGTTGCTTACCATCCATCGCAAATAATCCCATGATCATCATTCTGGCAACCCAGAAAAATAAGATGTCATACCCAGTTACCAATACCGAAGTCGGATAAAACTTCTTTAAATCATCACTTTGCTCTGGCCAACCAAGAGTTGAAAATGGCCATAGCGCAGATGAAAACCAAGTATCTAAAACATCTGGATCTTGGGTGTAGCCAGCAGGTGGTTTTTCATCTGGCCCACAAACAATTACCTCATCATTTGGTCCATAAAAAACTGGAATGCGATGTCCCCACCAAAGTTGGCGGGAGATGCACCAATCATGCATGTTATCTACCCACTCAAAATATCTGGCAGCCATCTGCTCTGGTTCAATTCTTACTCTGCCATCTCGAACTGCATCTCCTGCTGCTTTTGCAAGGGGTGCAACTTTGACAAACCATTGTTTGGAAAGCCTTGGTTCAATAGTTGTGTCACAACGTTGGCAATGCCCAACNGCATGAANATATGGNCGCTTTTCTGCCACNACTCTGCCTAGTTTTCTTAACTCTTCCACTACCGCTTTACGAGCATCAAATCTATCCATGCCATCAAATTTTGTGCCAGTTCCAGCCATTACGCCATGCTCATTCATAATAATTACTAGCTCAACGCCATGCCTCATACCCATCTCAAAATCATTTGGATCATGCGCAGCGGTGACTTTAACTGCCCCAGTGCCAAAATCTGGATCAACTAACTCATCAGCAATGATTGGAATCATTCGATCAACTAATGGAAGCAATACCTTCTTGCCAACAAGGTGCTTATATCTTTCATCATTTGGGTTTACTGCAACCGCACCATCGCCCAACATAGTCTCAGCTCTAGTAGTAGCAACTGTGATATTTACATTTTCATCACCATATTTTATTGAGACAAACTCCCCAGCATCATCTTTATGTTCGACCTCAATATCAGAGATGGCGGTTAAACATCTTGGACACCAATTAATAATCCGCTCAGCCCGATAGATAAGTCCTTGGTCGTAGAGTTTTTTGAAGATAGTCAAAACCGCTTTACTTAGATTTGCATCCATAGTGAAGGCTTCACGATCCCAATCAACTGAATCACCCAGACGTTTCATCTGATCTAAAATTGCCCCACCTGATTCATTTTTCCACTGCCAAATCTTTTCAATAAAAGCATCCCGGCCTAAATCATGTCGAGATTTGCCTAATTCAGCTAACTGTTTTTCCACCACATTTTGAGTAGCAATTCCAGCATGATCCATACCTGGCAGCCAGAGCGCTTCAAAACCCTTCATCCGCTTCATGCGAATTAGTAAATCTTGAATTGTGTGATCTAGTGCGTGACCAATATGTAAAGAGCCGGTGACATTTGGTGGTGGAATAACAATGGTAAATGGTTGCTTCTTAGATTTTGCATCCGCTTTAAAGTAACCATTTTCCTGCCACTTTTTATATAACGGTGCTTCGATTTGTGCAGGTGAGAAGGTGGCAGCTAACTCTTTCTTATTTTTACCACTCATAAGGGTTGATCTTATGCGCTTTTTTCTTCAGCACTCTTTTCACCCTTAACCGCCCGCTTTGGCCCACCCGCAGGACGCGGTACATAAGTTGGTGCTTCCTCTTTTCGCACAACCGCTGGGGTAATAATTACCTTGCCAACATCTTTTCGGCTTGGCACCTCATACATCACTGACAATAAGGTCTCTTCCATAATTGCCCGCAATCCTCTGGCTCCAGTGCCACGCTTAATTGCTAAATCAGAGACTACTTGCAGTGCTTCATTACTAAATTCCAACTCAACCTCATCAAGATCAAATAGTTTTTGATACTGCTTTACCAACGCATTTTTTGGCTCGGTAAGTATCTGCATCAACGCATTTTGATCCAAACTTTCCACACTAGTGATAATTGGTAGGCGACCAATAAACTCTGGAATCATGCCAAACTTAAGTAGATCCTCCGGCATTACATCACCAAATATGTCAGTCTTAACTGCATCATCAATTGTTTGAAGCTTGGCATTAAATCCAACGCCAGCTTTTCCTTTTCTACTTTCGATGATTTTCTCCAGCCCAGCAAATGCACCGCCGACAATAAATAAGATATTTGTAGTATCAATTTGTAGAAACTCTTGATGTGGATGCTTTCGTCCACCTTGTGGTGGCACAGATGCGGTGGTTCCTTCTAAGATCTTAAGCAACGCTTGCTGAACTCCCTCACCAGAAACATCTCTGGTAATTGATGGGTTCTCAGCTTTTCTAGCCACCTTATCAATCTCATCAATATAGATAATTCCAGTCTCAGCTTTTTTCACATCAAAGTCTGCAGCCTGAATTAACTTAAGTAATATGTTTTCAACATCCTCACCCACATAACCAGCCTCAGTCAGGGCGGTGGCATCTGCAATTGCAAATGGCACATTTAACATTCTGGCTAAAGTCTGTGCGAGCAATGTCTTGCCACAACCAGTTGGTCCTAAAATTAAAATATTGCTCTTAGATAACTCAATTGCATCCTCACGCTTGGTGTCCCCAGATTGCACCCGCTTGTAATGGTTATAAACTGCAACTGATAAAGATTTCTTTGCTTGATCTTGACCAATACATACTGATCAAGGAATTCAAATATTTCTTGTGGCTTTGGCAGCTCGGCTAAACCAAGGGATGAGGTCTCATTTAATTCATCAATAATGATTTCATTGCAAAGGTCGATGCACTCATCACAGATATAAACGCCAGGACCTGCAATTAACTTCTTGACCTGCTTTTGAGTTTTGCCACAAAAGGAGCACTTAAGTAAGTCACCGCTCTCACCAATTCGTGTTGTGCTCACGCTGTCTTACTCCAATTCACTAGGGAAGAGGCTAAGCGTAGAAGCATGCGGTATTTAGTTGCTACTTATTTCCCCGTAATTGTGTTCGCTTATAGGCGAAATTACTTATGACTTGGCTTTAGCCTTACGGGTAGCAAGCACCTGATCGATAAGTCCATACTCAACGGCTTCAGCTGAGGTTAAAATCTTATCCCGCTCAATATCTTTTGCGATATCCAGCTTGGCTCTTCTTTGAGTGGCGTGCCAACATCTCCTCTAACAAGGTGCGCATGCGCAAAATTTCTTTTGCTTGAATCTCAATATCAGATCCTTGGCCGCCACCTTCGGAGTAAGGCTGGTGAATTAAAATTCGAGCATGCTCTAATGCATATCGCTTTCCTGGCGCACCGCCAGCAAGAAGAACTGCAGCAGCAGATGCAGCTTGTCCTAAACAAATTGTCATTACATCAGGGCGAACAAATTGCATAGTGTCATAAATTGCTGTTAGCGCAGTAAATGAGCCACCAGGTGAGTTGATATAAATCATGATATCTCGATCTGGATCCATTGACTCTAAGGTCAGTAATTGCGCCATAACATCATTTGCCACTGTGTCATCAATAGCTTGGCCTAAGAAAATAATTCGCTCTTCAAATAATTTTGTATAAGGATCTAATCGCTTATAACCATAACTTGTGCGCTCTTCAATTGTTGGCAGAATATAGCGAGCGGTGATCTCATTTACTTTATTGATATCTGGCTTCATCGTGATGTGCCTCCGCTTCCAGAAACTTGTCCTGCAGATTTCACAACATGATCAACAAATCCATACTCTTTTGCTTCAGCTGCAGTAAACCAGCGATCACGATCTGAATCTTCCGTAATAACCTCAGCTTTTTGACCGGTGTGGAATGAAATTAACTCTGCCATGCTCTTCTTAGTAAAACTCATCTGCTCTGCTTGAATCTTGATATCTGATGCAGTTCCACCGATACCACCTGATGGTTGGTGCATCATGATTCGAGCGTGTGGCAATGCATATCTTTTTCCTGAAGTGCCTGCACAAAGAAGAAATTGACCCATGGATGCAGCAAGTCCCATAGCAACTGTTGCTACATCATTTTTTATATATTGCATCGTGTCATAAATCGCCATTCCAGCTGAGATAGAGCCGCCGGGTGAGTTGATATAAAGATAGATATCTTTCTCTGGATCTTCAGCAGCCAGCAATAACATCTGCGCACAGATTGCATTTGCCATGGAATCTTCCACAACTGAACCAAGGAAAATAATTCGCTCTTTTAGTAAACGCTGATAAACCTGATCATCAAGGCCACCAGCACCACCAGATGCTGCCCGTGGGGTAGTACTTAGCTCCACTTTTATCTCCTTGCTAGATTAGATTCAAAAATACTGTCATGACCTTAACAATCTTTTCCTTAAATTGCTTCCCTATTTACGCTCACCTGTTGTTCGCCCAAAGCGATTATTTTTCATCTGCTTTGAGACTCACTTCACTCTTTGGCGCAAGTGCTTCAAGATCAACCTTATTTCCAGATTTATCAACAACATCGACTCGACCTAATACCTGTGCTAACGCCTTTGCCCTAGCCACCTCAGCCACCATAGTGCTCACCTGACCAGCCTGTGATACCTCTTTAATGAATTGATCAGGGCTCATTCCATATCGAGCTGCTGCGCGAAGTAGATACTCAGTTAATTCACCCTCATTAACTGCAACTGATTCTGCCTTCACAATTGAATCTAATAAGAATTCGCGGGTGATGGTCTTCTTCACCTCTTCATTAACCTCAGCCCGATGCTTGTCATCATCTAGTTTTCCCTCTTTTTCTAAATGATCATCAACCTCATCTTTTATAATCTCATCCGGCAGTGGAATCTCAACTGAGCTAAGTAGTTTTTCAAGTAGTAAATCACGGGCTTGTGCCCCTTGCTGCATTTGTTTTAATTTAGTCAATCGCGTGGCTAAATCAGCCTTTAGCTCGGCTAGAGTTTCAAACTCTGAGGATAGTTTGGCAAATGCATCATCAATTTCTGGCAGATCGCGCTGCTTCACCGCCTTCAAATTCACCTTCACATTGCCAAGCTCACCAGCTGGCATGCCAACTAATGCGGTCTCAAAACTTTTTTCATCACCAACTGATAAACCAATCAACGCTTCATCTAGGCCATCGATCATCGAAGCAGATCCCACCTCATAGGAGAGATCATTAGCGGTGCCACCATCTAGATCTTTTCCATCCTTAGTAGCTACTAAATCAATGCTGACAAAATCACCTTTTGCTACCACTTTTTCAACTGTGGTTAATGTGCCAAAGCGAGTGCTTAAATCCTTAATCTGCTCATCAATATCAGCATCACTGACCTTCACATCATCTACTTCAATTTTAATTTGTGAGAAATTAGGCAGGTTAATCTCTGGCCTAATATCCACCTCAACTGTGAAGGTGAGCTTCTCATTATCTTTTAGCTCAGTAATCTCCACATTTGGCCGGCCAATCACCAATACATCATTATCTTTCGCCGCTTGGGAGTAAAAAGTAGGCAGTGCTGCGTTAATCGCTTCATCTAGAACTGCGCCGCGACCAACCCGCTGATCAATCATTGCAGCTGGTACTTTTCCTTTGCGAAAGCCAGGGATACTTATTTTCTCCGCTAAGGTTTTATACGCCCCATCAATATGTGGCTTTAGCTCATTAAATGGCACATCAATGGAAAGTTTCACCCGAGTTGGTGAGAGTTTTTCAACATCACTCTTCAAGTAACTCTCCTTTATTATTTAATTAAAAATTATTTATTTGGTCGGGGCGGAGGGATTCGAACCCACGGTCTCCTGCTCCCAAAGCAGGCGCGCTAGCCACTACGCTACGCCCCGAAGGCTGAAAGTCTAGAGG
>JGI12547J11936_1000313_pt1 | contig 12660 bp, 11 predicted proteins | sample LakEriepJuly2011_2_FD_11936 | JGI IMG/M metagenome (IMG submission 11936)
GGCATGACGCCGAGGAAGATCATCGTCGTGCCGTGCATGGTGAACAGCTGGTTATACATGCGCGCCGTGACGAAGTCGTTGTCCGGGCGGGCCAGCTGGGTGCGGATCGCGAGGGCTTCGACGCCGCCCACGAGGAAGTAGAACATGGCGAAAGCTCCGTAGAGGATGCCGATCTTCTTGTGGTCGACGGTCGTCAGCCAGTCCATCAAGCCGGTCGTACGGTCGGGACGGATGAGGCCGAGGTCGCTGCGCTCAGGCGCCAGCTCAGTCTTGCAGGCGACCGGAGCGTGATGGGAATCGTGGGACATGGCAGGAAAGTTCGGTCAGAATTATTTGAGGGTGAGAAGATACTCGGCGAGGTGATCGAGTTCCTCATCGGTGAAGGTCTGCTTGGTCTCGCGGAGACCGGCGACGTTGAACATCTTGTAGTAATGCATGCGGTTGCCGGGCTTGACGTCCTTGGTCAGCTTGCCGTCGGCGCCATGCGCGACACCGGACGAACCGATCCACTTGATGAGGTTAGCCTTGAAGGTCGCGGGATCAATCTCGACGGAGTCCTCGGTGTTGCCGGTCTGTTTTTCAAGCGCGCGCTGCTTAACGGGGTCGCGGTTGTCGAGCCACGCGCCAGCGAGCGACTTGCGCGAGGCGAGGTGGGTGAGGTCCGGGCCGAAGGCACCTGCGCCGAAATGGCCGCCGACGTTGTGGCACATGACGCAGCTCTTGGCGGCGAAGAGTGCCTTGCCCAGCTCGGCCTTGCTGCCGGCGACGACGGGCGGAGCATCGGCCTTCTGCCGCTGCACCCACTTGGCGAATTCCTCGGGCTCGAGGACTTCGACACGGAAAAGCATATAGGCGTGCGAATCGCCGCAGAATTCGGCGCACTGCCCGTAGTAGTGCCCGGTCTGGTCGGCCTGAATCCACATGTGATTCTTACGGCCGGGCATGAGGTCGACCTTGCCGGCGATCTTCGGTACCCAGAAGGAATGGATGACGTCCTCGGAGCGCAGGTTGATCCGGATGGCCTTACCCTTCGGGATCACGAGCTCGTTCGGGACAGAATGCTTCGCGTCGTTAGTGAGCCCGAGCTGGGGGTATTCGAAGCGGAACCACCACTGCTTGCCGACGACGTCGACTTCAAGCACCTGCTCCTCGACGGTCGCCGCATAGTTCTCGCGCGCACCTTCGACGCGCGGATACCAAGCAGAGAGCTTCGACAGCGGGACGGATTCGGCCGGGACGTCGTCGGTATACCAGATGGCGCTCAACGTGGGGATGGCGATGAAGACGAGCGACCCGATGGAGGCGGTGATGAGCCCGATTTCGATCAAGGGATTACCGTGGCCTTCTTCGACGATCGCTGGCTTGAGCTCATCGCCAGGACGGGAGCGGAACTTGATGACAGCGTAGACGAGCATCCCGCCGACCAAGCCGAAAAGGACCACGACCAGCCAGACGGTGTCCATGAAGACATCGAACTGGACCTGTGCCACCGGACCCTTGGGGTCCAGGGTCGATTGGCGCACGGTCAGGTCCTCCTTGGAGCAGCCGCCGAGGAGGATGGCTAAGAGGGGAAAGGCCAACAGACCTGCCCGACTAAAGAAGCGAGAAAACATAAAGAGCGTGTTACAGACATCGAAAACTTCATAAAAAGGTTCTGATTTGCAAGCACCCTGCAGGGTAAAAAAGCCCCTTATTACCCTCAATTGAAGCCGGTGAATTGGATATATACATAAACTAATCACAATCAACGACTTATGTTCAACATAACTCCATCAACCGGGCTAATGATACCGCCCCCGCCCCTCTTCTACCCCGACCGCCTTGGGGATTGCACCGAGCCGACCAGAGTCTAACCCCCAATCCATGTCTTGGACGAGCCCTCACGGCACCTCTTTGCCCGACTGGCGCCAGCGCACCCTGATCATGGGTATCATGAACTTGGCCCCGGACTCATTTTCGGACGGCGGGCAACTGGCCACCGAGGAAGCCATCCTCGAACGCGCCGAACAGCTCCTCGCCGCCGGCGCCGACGTCCTCGATCTCGGCGCGGAATCGACGCGCCCAGGAGCCGCGCCGATCGAGGCCGCGACGGAACTCGTCCGCCTGCTCCCGGCGGTCCGCGCGGTGCGCCGACGCTTCCCGCAGGCTGTGCTCTCGGTCGACAGCTACAAGGCCGCCGTCGCCCGCGCCGCCGTCGAGGCCGGCGCCGACTTGGTGAACGACGTCGAGGGAGGACGATTCGAAGCCCGCGCCGATGAGTCTCCGATGGGCGCGGCCTGCGCGGCCCTGCGCTGTCCGCTCATCCTGATGCACCGGCGCAAGCAGGCCGATTACCGAGACTTCTGGCCCGAGGTCCTCCAGGATCTGCGCACCTCGCTGCGCGGTGCGCGTGCCGCCGGCATGCCGCCCGAGCAGCTGTGGACAGATCCCGGTTTCGGCTTCGGCAAGACGCCCGCACAGAACCTCATGCTCGTACGCGACCTCGCGAAGATCGCCGCGCTCGGTTTTCCGGTGCTTCTGGGCACGAGTCGAAAGTCGACGTTGGGCCTGGTGCTCGGCGAAATGGATCCCTTGCGCCGGGGCGCCGGTAATGACGTCACGGCCGCCTGGGGTATCGCCCAAGGGGCTTCGATGATTCGCGTCCATGATGTCGCCGCCGTGCGCCCGGTCATCCGGATGGCCGACGCCTTACGCTTCGGGCCAAACTGGGAAGCGCCGCCCTCAAGATAAACCGTCGAGTCGATTTAAGCCCAAAAACATAAGGGAATGGAGCCAGCAGTCGGACTTGAACCGACGACCTGCCGCTTACAAGGCGGCTGCTCTACCAACTGAGCTATGCTGGCTGACTTCCCTATTCACAGGGTTGTTCACAGGGCGAAGGTGTCAATCCTTTGGGCTAATGAGGCGATTAGGTGTTGAAACAGAGGAACATTTAAACGCAAATATCCCACCCCTAACTCCGTATCTATGCGTATCCCCGTCACCTTGCTCGCTCTTTGCGCGGCCATCACCGGTTGCAATTCTTCCGTCGATTCAGCCCACGTCGATACCATCGTCATCTCATCGAACCCGACCGCCGCCGCCGTCCGTCTGAATGGCGAACCCGTCGGTCGCACCCCGGCGACGATCAAAGTCGACCGGACCAAGAACTATGAACTGCAAGTCGGCAAGGGCGGCTTCCTCACCGAGACCTCCGAGCTCAAGCCGCGCCTCATCACCACCAGCGATGGCGTCGAGTTCGGCTTCCCCGCCTCGGTCAGGGTCAACCTCACGAAGGTGCCAGCCGGCGGCGAAGCGGGCATACCCGCTGCCGATAAACCGGAATTCAAGGACCTTTCCAAGAAGGCTCTCGGCGAAGACGTCGCCAAGGAAAACCTGAAGTCGGACCTCGCCGCCACAAAGGAAGCCGCCGCCAAGATCCAGGCTGCGCTCGCCGCCCGGGAAGCCGCCAGCAAGGCCCGCCTGGCCGACATCGCCAAGAGCATCGCCGCCGCCAAGGCTGGCAATGGGGGTACCGCTGCCAAGGCCCAGCTGGCCGAAGCCGAGCTCGCCCTCAAGCAAGCCAACGCCGATGTCGTCGCCGCGCGCGCCCAGGCCGAAAAGAACTTACAGACCGTCGAAGCCCGCCGCCTCGCCCTCGCCGGCCCGGAGGCCAACGTCGTTGCCGCGAAGACCAAGGTCGCCTCGGCCAAAATCGCTGCACAGCCCTCCGCCGCAAACATTGGCCAACTCGAGCAGGGCTACCTCGCCGAAATCAAGGCCTTGAACGAAGCCCAGTCCAATTCCAACGCCGCGATCAAGGCTTTGAATGCGCGCGCCGATGAACTCACCCGCGCCGCCGCCGCCTCCACCGCCGCCGCCAAGGCCGAAGCGGCCAAGGGTCTGGCCGACCTTCAAAAGGCGCTCGAGGAACAGAAAGCCGTCGCCGCCCTGGCCAACGAGGCTCTCGCCCAAGCGAAAGCCGACGCTATCAAGAACGCCGAGGCCATGATCGCCGAAGCCAATAAGGTCGCCGAGAAGACCGTGGCCGATGCTGCCAAGAACGCCGAAGCCAAGGTCGCCGAAGCCAACGCCAAGGCCGCCGAAGCCAATAAGGTCGCCGAGAAGACTCTGGCCGACGAACGCCTCGCCGCCGAAGCCAAGATTGCCGACGCCAACGCCAAGGTCGTCGAAGCCAATAAGGTCGCCGAAGCCAATAAGTCCAAGGCCGAGGCCCTGAAGTATTCCGAATTCAGTTCCCGTTATGCGCTTCTCGAGAACCGCCGCCGCTCGAAGGCAATCACGGAGGAAGAATACAAGGCCGCCCTTTCCGATCTCCGCAAGGAACTCGGTCTCTGAGAAGGCCTTCGGTTCGCCCCACTAAGCCCGGCCACTCGGCCGGGCTTTTTTGTTGGAACGCCCGCCCAGACTGGCACCTTAACGTGCCTATGTCGGAACTGCTCTCCCGCACGCCTCTCTTCGCCCTACACGTCGAACTCGGCGGCCGCATCGTCCCCTTCGCCGGCTGGGAGATGCCGGTGCAATACACGGGCATCATCGAGGAACACATGGCGGTCCGCCAGACGGCCGGGCTGTTCGATGTCTCGCACATGGGCGAAGCCCGCGTGCGCGGCCGCGACGCGGCGAAGTTCCTCGACGGCATCATGACCAACGAGATGGCCACAATCCGGGTTGGGATGGCCCGCTATACGGTGATGTGCCAGCCCGACGGTGGCTGCGTCGATGACTTGATCGTCTACCGCCTCGCCGAAGACGAATTCCTGATCTGCCTCAACGCTTCCAATGCGCCGAAAGACATCGCCTGGATGCGCGCCCACATCGGCTCCCATCAGGTCGAAGTGCTCGACGAGTGCGCCGCCTGGGCGCAGCTCGCCCTCCAAGGCCCGCTGGCCGAAAAAATCCTCGCGCTCGTCACCTCCACCCCGCTCGCCTCGATCAAACGCTTCGGCTTCGTGTTCGGCGAAGTTGCCGGCGCCGCCGGGTGCCTCATCTCCCGCACGGGCTACACCGGCTCACCCGGCTTCGAGCTCTACCTGCCGGCGGCCGCTGCCGAAAAGGTCGCCCGCGCACTCCTCGCCGCCGGTAAGCCCCACGGGCTCGTCCCGGCTGGCCTCGGTGCTCGTGACTCGCTTCGCCTCGAGGCGAACTACCCGCTCTACGGCCACGAGATTTCCGCGCAAATCTCGCCCATCCAAGCTGGCCTCGGCTGGACGGTGAAGTTCACGAAGCCAGCCTTCATCGGCCGCGAGGCGCTCCATCGCCAAGCCCAAGGCGGGCCGGTCTCCTCGGTGGTGCTTTTCTCGCTCGATGATCGCCGCATCGCCCGCCAAGGCGCGGTGGTCTTCTCCGGCGAGACGCCCGTCGGGGAAGTGCTCTCGGGCACGCAGTCCCCAGTCCTCGGCAAGCCGATCGGCACCGCCCTCGTCGCCGCCGGCCACGCGGCCTCCGCCACGCTGACGGTCGATATCCGCGGCCACCGCCTCCCGCTCCGTCTCGCGACCGAGCCTTTCGTGAAGTGAAGGGTTGAAATAATCTCCACTCACTTTACCCAGAAGCCATGAGCAACGTCCCCGCCGACCTCCATTACACCAAGGACCACGAGTGGATCAAGGTCGCCGCCGACGGCACCGCGGTCATCGGCATCACCGACCACGCGCAGGCTGCACTCGGTGACGTGACGTTCGTCGACCTCCCGAAGGTCGGCGCTTCCTTCAACCATGGCGATGTCTTCGGCACGGTGGAATCCGTCAAGGCCGCCTCCGACCTCTACAGCCCCATCTCCTGCGAAATCGTTGAGGCTAACGCTGACCTGAATAATTCCCCTGACCTGGTGAACCGCGAACCCTACGGCGGCGCCTGGATGATCAAGGTGAAGGTGAAGAATCCAGCCGAGCTGGCTGCCCTCCTCGACGCCGCCGGCTACGCCGCGACGCTCTGAGCACGCGCCCGCCCTTGCTCTGCGCAGTTTTTGGCCCACAGTGATGGGCCGATGTCCTTCGCCGAAGTCCATGCCGCCCATCCTTGGGACGAGGTCCTCACCTCGGTCCAAGTGAAGACGGAGGCCGACGTGCTCCGCGCGCTCGCCCGCGCGGAAGCGGATGCGGCCGACCTCGAGGACTTCAAGGCGCTGATCTCCCCGGCCGCCGCCCCACACTTGGAGCGCATGGCCCGCCTGAGCCACGAACGCACACTCCGCCGCTTCGGCCGCACGATGCAGCTCTTCGCCCCGGCGTATCTTTCCAATGAGTGCCAAAACGTCTGTACCTACTGCGGCTTCTCGGCCGGCAACAAGGTCCCGCGCCGCACCCTCAACCCAGCCGAGATTCTCCGCGAAGCGGGCGCCCTCAAGAAGCTGGGCTTCGACCACCTGCTCATCCTGACGGGCGAATCCAACAAGGTGGAGGTCCCTTACTTCGTCGAGGCCCTCGACCTCCTCCGCCCGCACTTCTCGTCGCTGTCGATGGAAGTACAGCCGATGGAAACCGCAGAATACGCCCTACTCCGCCGCCACGGCCTCAACGCGGTGCTGGTCTACCAAGAGTCGTATCATCGCGAGACGTATCACGTCCACCACCCGAAGGGCCGGAAATCCGACTTCGCCTACCGCCTCGACGCCCCGGATCGCGTCGGCGCCGCCGGCGTCCATAAAATCGGCCTCGGCGCTCTCTTTGGCCTCGAGGACTGGCGCGCCGAATGTTTCTTCACGGCCCTCCACCTCCGCTGGCTCGAGCGCAAACACTGGCAGAGCCGCTACAGCGTCTCCTTCCCGCGCATCCGCCCGCACGAAGGTGAACTGCAGCCCAAGGTCGAAATGACTGACCGCGACCTGGTCCAAGCGATCTGCGCCTTCCGCCTGCTGAGCTCCGAAGTCGAGCTGACGCTGAGCACCCGCGAGAGCCGTAAGTTTCGCGACCATGCCTGCCGCGTGGGCGTGACGGCGATGAGCGCAGGCTCGCACACGAACCCCGGCGGCTACGCCGAAGGCCGCGAGGCCTCGCTCGAACAATTCGCGATTGAAGACGACCGCTCGCCCGACGAGGTCGCCGCGATGCTCCGCTCCCACGGCTACGAAACCGTCTGGAAAGACTGGGATCCTTCCTACGACCGCCCAGTCGCCCTCGCCTGATGAGCCCTCTCCGCGTCTGGATCGACCACGAACAAGCCCCGGCCTGCAAGCCCGGCGCCCACGTGAAGCTTTCGGCCGACGAATCCGCCCACGTGGTCCGTAGCCTCCGCGCCCGCCGGGGCGACGCCGTCGTCCTCCTCGACGGCGAAGGACTGGTGGTCGAAGGTAAACTCGCTTCCGCTGACGGCGATGGCGCGATGGTCGAAGTAATCCGCGCCCGCGTGGCCGATCCGCTTTCACCCGCGATTTACGTCGCCCAAGGGATGCCGAAGGGCGGCACGATGGACGACCTGGTCCGCTCCTGCTGCGAAGCCGGCGCCGCCGGCGTCATCCCACTCGAGACCGCCCGCTGCGAACTGAAGCTCGATGCCGACCGCGCCCGCACGCGCCGTGAACGCTGGCAGCAGCAGGCCGTCGAGGCGTGTAAGCAGTCCGGACATCCGTGGCGCGCGGAAATCGCCGCGCCAGTCCGCTTCCGCGAATGGATCGAACGCCTGCCCGCCGCCGGCGAAGGCGAACTGCGTCTCACGGGTTCGCTGGAGTTCGACGCCGAAACGGTCGCTCACCTCGATTTCACGAAGGCCTCAAAAGTCACCTGGCTCATCGGCCCCGAAGGCGACCTGACCTCGGAGGAATACGCCGCCGCCCGCGCCGCCGGGTTCATGCCCGTGGTGCTGGGCCCAACGGTCCTCCGCGCCGAGAACGCCGCGCTTGCCTGCGTGGCAATCACGCAGGCCCTCGCGAAGCGCTGAGTCAGGCTTTCCGCCGGCCCGCTTTCTTAGGCTCGACGAGCACGTCGTCGATTGCCCAGGCCGGCCAGGTCTCGCGCGTATACCGCTGCAGCTCGAGGATCGCATCGCGCAGCAAAGGCGTGAGCACGCCGGTCCAGCGCAGGCCGACCTCCATAGGCGCAAAGCCCTCGAGCGGGAGCACGCGCACTCCGGGATCGGTGATGGCTTCGACGATGGCGAGATTCACGCCGAGGCCGATGCCCGCGGCGACGTTGCCGGTGACCATCTCCATCGACGTGGCTTCGACCGACAGAGGCCACTTGACCCCGAGACGACGGAGATCCCGAAGGAAGCTCCGGGTGACGCTCGAGGTGGCCGGCAGACCGATGAGCGGTTCGGCGATCTTCTTCTGCTTCCAGATTTCCGCGGCGTCATTCCAGCGGGATTTTTTCGGGACCAAGAGGACGAGCGGGACGCGGGCGAGCCGGAGCTGGCTTTGCCGGTCTGGCGATTTCGCGTCGAGCGGGATAATCGCGAGGTCGATGACGCCCTCACGCAACCAGGTCTCGAACTGCACCTGATACCCAGGCGTCAGGCTCAGCTGGAGCTTCGGATGACGGGAACGTAGCCGCTGCGTGACGGTCGGGATGTGTAGACGTAGCACGAACTCCGACGCGCCGAGACGGAGTTCCGGACGGTCGGCGTCACGTAACTGATCTTCGAGTCCATCCAGTCCAGCGAAGAAGGGCTCGATTTGCGCAAAGAGCTTGCGCCCCGGGGCGGTCAGGCGGAACGGCACTCGCTCGAAGAGCCGCACCCCGAGGTTGGACTCGAGCGCGGCCATCTGGCCGCTAACGGCCGGCTGCTGGATGCCGTAAGGGATGTGCCGGACCGCGGCGCTGATGCCCCCGAGCTTGGCCACATAATAGAACAGTTCGAGGTGGTGGACGTTCATCGGGGTTTGGGCATCTTTACGGCATAAAAGGGGCTAGCAACGCCCTTTATCCCCCCGGGTGATAGGTGGTATCAAGAATATCGATTAACGGTCCTGGGCCCGGAGGAGGTAAAATAGCCGGCGACAAACACGCCATGCATACCCTCCAGATCCTCCTCCAAGCCCTCGGCGTCATCCTGCTGGCTGATTTCCTGGCCGGCGTCATCCATTGGCTGGAAGACGCCTATGGCACCGAGGATACCCCGATCATCGGCCCGCTGGCCATCAGGCCCAATATCATCCATCACCACTACCCGCGCTTCTTCACCAAGCTGACCTGGTGGCAGAGCTCGTGGGACCTCCTGCTCATCGGCGCATTGATTGTCGGCGCCGCCGCCTGGGCGGGCATGCTCACATGGCACGTCTGGCTCTTCGCGCTCGTGAGCATCAATGCGAATCAGGTTCATAAATGGTCGCACCAGACGCGCGCCGAGAACGGCCGTGTCGTCTCGTTCCTGCAGGACTGCTGGATCTTCCAGACCCCTCGCCAGCACGCGTTGCACCACACGGACCCGAAGAACACCTACTACTGTCCGGTCACCAACCTGCTGAACCCGTCCCTGGAATTCATCGGCCTCTGGCCCAAGCTCGAAGCCGTCATCGAAACCCTCACCGGCGCGACCCATCGGAAGGACGCCTCCAACCGCGGCGAAGGCCCGACGCCCGCCTGGGTCATCGAGCATCGCCGTCCAGTGCCCGCGGCTGACCCTACTTCGCCAACGGGACCTGGGAATTACCCATGAGGTAAGCGAGGAGATCGCGCTGCTGCTCTGGCGTGAAGGCCTGCAGGAGTCCTTCCGGCATGAGCGAGACGGGCAGCGTCTGCCGCACGGTGATGTCCTGCTTATCAATCACGGTCTCTTGTCCGACGGACCGTAGCGTGAGCGTGCGTTCGCTCTGCGCGCCAACGATGCCGCTCAGAAGCCCTTGGCGATCTGGCCGTAGACGTCGGTCGAGGCAATCTGCGAGGGCAACGCGGCCGACGACGGCGCGATGAGCACTGGCCAGTCGAGCGGGTCCTCGGGGAGGCGGCCATGCGAGCCTTTCACGAGCGAGGCGTCCTGCGAGATGACCTTCATGAGCGCCTTGAAGCCGAGCTTCTTCTTCAACAGAAACCAAGCGATGCTGAGCATCGGAAAACGGATCTTGGGGTCGATGAATAGTTCGACGGGATCGTAGCCAGGCTTGCGGTGGATATCCACGCAGCGCGCGAAGTCGGGCTCACCCTGTCCTTCTTCCCACCAGTAATACGAGAACCAACTGTGGCCGTCGGCGATGACGACGAAGTCGCCGCTACGCACGTGCTTGATACCGACGGCGGCCTGCCCTTCGGCATCGAGCACCTGGGCGACGCCGGGCGTAGCGAGCAGGACCTTACGGACTTCCTCACGGACCGAGGAATCAAGGACGACGACATGCGCGACCTGATGGTCGACGACGGCGAAGGCCTTGGAATTAAAAGTGTCGAGGGTTAGGCTGCCATCCTCGGGCTTGAGTTCGAGCCAGTCGTGCGCGCGCAGGACTTTATTCAGCGGGACGGCGCGGTCGACGGCGGTGATGGCGTATTCGGAGACGATGAGGACTTCGACGCCGCGGGCTTCGAGGAATTCGGCGAGGTCGCCGACGAGTTTGTCGACGTCACGACGCGCGACGTCGCAACGCGGGTCTGCCGGACCGAAGCGCTGGAGGTCGTAGTCCAGGTGCGGCAGGTAGACCAGGCTGAGGTCGGGCTGCTCATGCTCTTCAATCCAACGGGCCGAATCGGCAATCCACTGCGAAGATGGCAGGCCGGCGCGCGGTCCCCAGAAAGAGTGGAACGGGAAATCACCGAACTCGCGCTTGAGCAGCTCCTTGTAACGCTGCGGGAAGCTCGCGATGTCGAAAATCTTACCACCGTCGGCCTTATAGACCGGACGCGGTGTGACGGAGATATCGGCCGCAGTGCCCATGTTATACCACCAGAAGAGGTTCGCGACCTTGAGCTTGGGGTTCTTGGCGTGCAGTTCGTCCCAGACCTTCGGGGCGAGCACGACGCGGTTCGACTGCTTCCAGAACTGCACCTCGCTGAGCGTGCGGTCATACCAACCGTTACCGACGATGCCATGGACGCTCGGCTGTTGGCCGGTCAGGTAATCGGACTGCGCGGTGCAAGTGACGGCGGGGAACGCCGGGCGGACCTTCGCAACACTCCCCTTAGCGGCGCGCGCAGCGAGACGCGGCATCACGCCGGAACTTAGGTCCCGGGCGGAGAGGCCGACGACGTTCAGGACCGCGCGACGCATAGCTGCTGATCCCGTGCCTTCAGTTCGTCGGCAGCCTTACGCACGACGGCGGAAGCCATCTCGTGGACCTGCGTGGACTTACCGATGGCGGTCGGCAGGACGAGCGTGAGCTGGCCACCGAGGTGTTCGCGGAATTCTTCGAGGCCAGCCAGCATTGGCGCACCGCCGTCGAGATGCATCTCGGGCGCGTAGATCTTGAAGCCGAGGGCGACGAGCAGGTTGAGCGAACGCTCGGTCTCTGCTTGGCCAAAAAGTCCGAGCTCACGGGCGCAGATCAGATCGAGCGCCAGGCCGACGGCCACGGCTTCACCGTGCGTCAGGCGATGGTTGGTCATCGACTCAAGCTTGTGCGCAGCCCAATGGCCGAGGTCGAGCGGACGGGCGCTACCAAGCTCGAAGGGGTCTCCGTTGCCAGCGATGTGCTTGGCGTGCAGTTCGGCGGAACGGCGGACGGCGCGGCCGATTGCAGGAATATTACCAGCGGCAAGCAGCGTGGACTCCTTCTCGAGGTTAGCAAAGAAGACCGGATCCTTGAGGAGCGAGACCTTCACGGCCTCGACGAGACCGTCACGCAGACCACGGGCGTCGAGTGAGGCGAGTAACGCGAGGTCGTTAACGACGGCGGCGGGCACGGCGAAAGCACCGGTGAAGTTCTTCTTCCCAAAAGTATTGATGCCGTTCTTCACGCCCACGCCAGCGTCGCCTTGGCCGAGGGTCGTGGTGGGCATGCGCACGAGCCGGACGCCGCGGTGCGCGGTCGAGGCCGCAAAGCCGACGGCGTCGAGGAAAGCGCCGCCGCCGATGGCGAGGACGTAGGAATGGCGACAGATTTTGTCGGCTTCGATCGCGGCCAGGGCGGCCTTGACGACGGCCGAATCCTTCTTGGCAGCCTCGCCGCCAGTGAGCACGAGCGGCCGGCGGGTGAAATGGACGCCCATGGCTTGGCCGTAGGCGACGACCTCGGCGAGGAAGCCTGGCCGGGCATTTACCAAGCCTGCGTCGACGATGGGGATGACCTTGGCGCCGGCGAAGAGGTCGGCGAGGATGCGGTTACCCCCACCGAAAGCGCCTTCGGTGAAGAAGATGCGGTGGCGGTAGGTCACCGCGAATTCGAGGTCAAGGGAGTCGTCCATAGCCCTGGGGGAGGGTTTATCTGAAAGAGTCAGACGCCCAAGGACAAGCCCAGTTCCCAGAAAAGCCGGCTGCTTCGACGAAAATCCGCCGTTTCTTCAGGTTGAGGGAATCTGCTTACGCCACCGGAGGACCAGCCAGAGACAGAGCGGCGCCACGCTGAGCAAAAGGACAAAGAGGCAGACCGCATCGAAGTAAGCGTCCGGGTGCGTCGACTTACGCCGGAGTAGACCCATTAGGCAGGCATAACCCAGGGAGCCGGTGACCATGGCGTCGATCAGCGGCATGGAAGCCAAGCGATCAGCCACGCGGGCGCCGACTCCCTCCGGCAACGGATGCCGACGATTCGAGCGCACGAGCCACCAGCCGTAAATGGCGAACCAGAGCACCACCCAC
>JGI12547J11936_1000315_pt1 | contig 12646 bp, 12 predicted proteins | sample LakEriepJuly2011_2_FD_11936 | JGI IMG/M metagenome (IMG submission 11936)
TTTCTCCCCACCTTTGGTCAAGAATTTGCGCGCATCTTGGAAATTATCACATTCGACAATTTTGCCCAAAATCCGTTCTGGAGGGTTAGAAGCGCCATCGGCGGCGACAATTAGAGCGATTTGACCTTGGGGGACAACGATTATTGACTCTTTTTTAACTGCATATTGCCAAGGCCAATAACCCCAGTGCCAACCAGGGGCGAGGGTGTCCGCTTGTAAGCCCGCTTCACCATTCAAGGCGATTAATCTACCGGGAGGTAGTCCTTTACCGGAAAGGGTGAATTTTTTGACAACAATACCAACTTCCCGTTCACCGATAACTACCAGTCCACCAAAGAAGAAACAACCACCAATAATGATCACAGGAATAATGATTAAAGGTTCAATCCCCATGGCTTGATAGGGGATTTGGCCAGTTACAGACTGAGTAACTGATTGTTGGGTTTGATGAGACGGGATTGAGACAGAAGTTAATTCTTTGGCTGTCAGTGTTTTTATGGAAGTGGCATTGGCAGCATTAACACCACTGGCTAAGGCTAAGGCTGCAATTGCAGATGTAGCCAAGCTGACAAATTTATTTTGCTTACTTTTACCAAGAGAAAACGGAAAGCTTTTCATATATGTGCCTCTTTGGGCAATTAATCATCTAAGGTATCACTTCATCAGGATGGAATGATTTTTCTGAAACTTAATGTAATTTTTTACCAGACTTCCGATTTTTTTAAAATACCAATAAAATAAGGGTAGGCAATTTGCCCACCCTCATTAGTTTTTGATGCAGTATACGATTTATACCGAACCGCCGGCAGCTTGAAAACGAGCGCGAGCGCGTTTAAATGCTTTTGTTGCCTGGATTTGTGCTTGACGATCTTCTGGTTTGACTTGATTTAGGCTAGTCTGTGCTGCGGTAAAAGCAGTACGGGCTTCTTCAAGTTGAATTTTATCTCCACGTTCAGCACCGTTGACTAAAATTGTGACTTCATTTTCATCAACTTCAGCAAAACCACCTAAAAGAGCGATCGCTTGCCAAGGGGCATTTTTAGAAGCACGAACACGCATGACACCTATATCCAAAGCTGTCAACATTGGAGCGTGTCCACTAAGGATACCTAATTGACCAGTGGTGCTAGGTAAAACTACTTCCTCAGCTTCAGCATCCCAAACGGTTTTGTCTGGAGAAATTACACGAACAGTTAATGTCATTTGTCAGTTGTCCTTTGTCATTTGCCTTTTGTCAATTGTCAATTGTCAGTTGTCAGTTGCATAAAAAACCACTGACTACTGACTAATGACCAATGACTAACCTTTCAGCTTTTCAGCTTTAGCTTTAGCTTCAGTGATATCGCCTACCAAGTAGAAAGCTTGCTCAGGTAAAGCATCTAATTCACCAGAAAGAATTTGTTGGAATCCTTTAATGGTGTCTTCCAACTTCACATACTTACCAGGAGAACCAGTAAATACTTCAGCTACGAAGAAAGGCTGAGACAAGAACCGCTCAACTTTCCGCGCCCGTGCCACAATCAAACGATCTTCTTCAGACAATTCATCTAAACCCAAAATGGCGATGATGTCTTGGAGTTCTTTGTAACGTTGGAGGGTGGATTGTACAGCCCGTGCAGTGTCGTAGTGTTCGCTACCAACGATGTTGGGTTGCAACATGGTGGAAGTAGAACCCAAAGGATCAACCGCAGGATAGATACCTTTAGCCGCCAAACCACGAGACAATACAGTTGTCCCGTCTAAGTGAGCAAAGGTGGTTGCAGGTGCGGGATCGGTGAAGTCATCGGCAGGTACATATACAGCTTGAATAGAAGTAATAGAACCTTCATTTGTAGAGGTAATCCGTTCTTGCAATGTACCTACATCTGTACCCAGAGTAGGCTGATATCCTACCGCAGAAGGCATCCGACCCAAGAGCGCGGATACTTCTGAACCAGCTTGGATAAACCGGAAGATGTTATCAACAAACAGTAATACGTCTTGCTTGTTGACATCACGGAAATACTCAGCCATTGTCAAACCAGACAAACCAACCCGCATTCTTGCTCCGGGTGGCTCGTTCATTTGACCATAAACTAGAGCAATTTTGGATTCGTTGAGATTATCTTTATTGATAACTCCAGATTCCATCATTTCGTTGTAGAGGTCATTTCCTTCCCGTGTGCGTTCACCCACACCCGCAAATACAGACACACCACCATGTTGGGTAGCGATGTTGTTGATCAATTCCATCATGATCACGGTTTTACCAACACCAGCACCGCCGAACAGACCGATTTTACCACCGCGTTTGTAGGGAGTGAGCAAGTCAACAACCTTAATCCCAGTTTCAAACACAGAAGGACTGGTTTCCAAATCTGTGAATTTGGGAGCGTCGCGGTGAATGGGTAGATATGCTTCAGCGTTTACGGGACCTTGCTGATCTACAGGTTCGCCCAAAACGTTGAAAATTCGTCCCAATGTGGCTTTACCAACGGGAACGGTAATCGGAGCGCCAGTATCTACAACTTCTAAACCACGAACTAAACCGTCGGTGGTACTCATGGACACAGCCCGAATTTGGTTGTCGCCTAAGAGTTGTTGTACTTCAACAGTTAAGCTGAGATCCTGTCCAGCTTCGTTGGTGCCTGTGATAGTTAAAGCGTTGTAGATTTGGGGTAATTTACCGCCGGGGAACTTAACGTCTATAACTGGACCAATTACTTGGGTAATGTAACCAATGTTTGTTTTTTCTGCGGTGGTGACCATGCTGCGCCTAAATGATTGAAGCTAGTTTTCACAAGTGGGTCGTTTAAGACCCCAGATCAAGCGATATCATCTTTTAGGTTAGCACTTAACGACTCCACCTTCGCCTTAAATTCATTATTAAGACCAGATCCTTGATTTTTTAAAAGCAGTTGGAAATTTCTGGTATCAGATGCAAAAACGCTATCTAGGACTCAATCCTGCTTACAAACGTTTGCAGGTGATGATGAAAGCTTTGTCAGGTAGCTTGTCGTAGCGACAGTTGATATCCTAATATCCAAATTCCCATCATAGATAATTTTCAATTTTATGTGAATTTATGTTTTCTGATTTTGGGATTTAAATCTACCGGCAATAAATTCTCTCTTTTCTAAATGTTTGGTTTGGCGTTTGGTAACTCTTTCTCTCCACATTAGGAAACTAGATAATTTCATTTCTCTTCTCATGAGAGCAATTACCTGTTTTTCTAAGAGTCCAAATTGTTTTTCTATCACATCAAATGGTGTTCGATCTTCCCAAGCCATTTCGATAATACGATCTATGCTTTCAGCATCTAAGTCAGGTAATTTCATGTTTTGAGAATTTGAATAAAAATGCCATAATTATCAATCTGTTTTAATCATACTATCATAATTCTTTTTTCTGTTGTTTTTTATTGGAGGTAGAACCTCTAAGATAACATTCCCAGTCTGGAGACTGGGAACGAGAAACCTCTAAGATAACATTCCCAGTCTGGAGACTGGGAACGAGAAACCTCTAAGATAACATTCCCAGTCTGGAGACTGGGAACGAGAAAGATAACATTCCCAGTCTGGAGACTGGGAACGAGAAAACGAGAAACGAGGAATTGGGAAAGAGAGAATAGATCCAGACCATGTTCCATAAAACGCCTGAATACTCTAAAATAAGAGCAGGTACAAAAAACTCTGTACTTTCCCTCCAGTCGCTTCATCCTTATTGCTTATGAATTTCTTGTTAGCACGACAGTATTTTTACCAGGAGATTCAACAACCTGACGAGGATATCAATCTCGCAAAGGCAGCTTTATATATTGCCCAGGAAGAATATCCAGATATTGATCCTGAAGAATATTTAAATGCTCTTGATACAATGGCAATGGAGTTAGAGGAACGTTTGCCTTCTTCTCGCTATCCCCTGCGGATTATTCAAAGTATTAATCAATATTTATATAAAGAATTGGGTTTTGATGGTAATAAAATTGATTATTATGACCCGCGCAATAGTTTTTTTAATGATGTCATTGAACGGAAAATGGGAATTCCCATCACTTTGGCATTAGTTTATATAGAGGTGGCAAAACGGATTGATTTTCCCATGGTAGGGGTAGGAATGCCGGGACATTTCCTGATTCGTCCAGATGTGGAAGATATAGGCATTTTTGTGGATGCTTTTAATGGTGGAGAGGTGATGTTTACCCAAGACTGTCAAGAAAGGCTTTCACAAATTTATCAACAAGAGGTAATGCTAAAACCTGAATTTTTAGCAGTTGTGAGTAATCGGCAATTTTTAGCTAGAATGTTGACTAATTTAAAATATATTTATCTTCAGCAGCAGGATTTAGAAAGAAGTTTAGCGATAGTAGAACGAGTTTTAATGTTATTTCCAGAAGCAAGTTTTGAATTAAGAGATAGGGGTTTGTTGTATTATCAACTGGGGCAGTTTTCTCAAGCTATGGAAGATTTACAAATTTATTTAATTAAAGTTCCTGATGCTAAAGATGCCGATGTTATTCGTAAATTACTTGCTAAGTTAAATTAGTTAGTTGTTGTTGAACAAAGACGACAAATAGCCTATACTCTAGCAGATAGTCCTAGTTTAAAAGGTATTTTAAATGATGTATTTCTAGATTGTTATACAGATGCTAGAAATGATACAATAAATAAATATCAACTTCCTTCAACTTTATTCCCTGAACAGCCATCTTTTTCTTTAATTCAGCTTCTTAATGCAGATTTTATACCCTAAGTCTAGAGTATAGATGAAGATGGAATGTTACTAAAAATTTAATCAGATTCAGATTTTTTTCTGCGTCTAACTTTAATCAGTAATTCATCTTTAATGCGGTTTAAAATAGAAGTTTCATTTAAAGTTGATAAAATTTGACTAACTACTGCTTTTGGTCCATCTGGTCCCCAGGTTGCACCATTGGCTAAATAGGCTTTGGTAACTTGGCCAATACTGTAGGAAGAGACACCAGCTACTCCTGCTTGAGTTATGGCTATGGATAAATAGGGTCCAATTGTCATTCCTGCTGTTGCTGTTGTAGAGACACCAAGGAGGGTTTTTAAACCACTTAAACCCAAATTTGCTAATAGTTCACTAGCACCGATACCACCCATACTCAGGGCGATTTTTTGGAGTAATTTCACAGCACCGGTTTCGGTCATAGGGATACCGTAAAGTTTGGATAAACCTAAGATTAAGGAGATATCTATAATTACGGCACTTAATATATCAACTACTGTAACAGGATTGAGAGCGATCGCTAATGCTTTTGTGATGACTGCTTTCCAAATTAACTGATTAGCATTTTCTTCCCTAATTATTAGTTTACGCTGTACCAACTGCTGATTGACATTATCAGCATAAAGCATCGTATTCAAAGCCACTAAAGCCTTCCCTTCATGGTGGAGAATTTCCAATATTTTCAATTTTAATTCATCAACTTGGGATTTACCTTTTTGCAATTTTACACTCCTAGAACCATCAGGATTTTGTTCAGCAATTTTGACCAATGGTGAAGCTGCGGACATGACTATTTCTGCGGGTGAAAGTAATTCCCGCACTCTATCATCTCGGATTTTTTCGTAAATTGTCATGCGGTCAGTTTCCGGATATTGATCAACTTTATTAAAGACTAAAATTATCGGTTTACCGACTTCTCGCAATTGCGATAAAGCTATTTGTTCAATCTTGGTCATGTCTCCAGAAATAACAAAGAGAATTAAATCGGCTTGTTTAGCGATTTGTTCAGCTAAAGCTGCGCGAGTTTCACCGTCTACTTCATCTAATCCAGGAGTATCAATTAATTCGACTTGGGATTGGCCATTGCTGGGTAATGTGGCTTTTAAAGTTCCTAAAGCTTCTTCACTAATACTCCAATTTACTGTTTGTGCATCACGAGTAACACCATGTAAGGGACCAGTAATAAAGACTTCTTGACCAACCAAAGCATTAAGAAGGGAAGATTTACCCCGTCCTACCATCCCAAAAGCTGCAATTTGTACTACCATGCTTTCGAGTTTATCTAGCATGATTTCTAAATCATTAATTTCTGCTTCTAAACCTGATTTTTCCGCAGCAGAAAGATCAAGATTATTCACTAAGTTTTTGAGTGCGGTTTTGGCTTGTTTATAGTTAAGTTCGGCTTGAATATCATCAAAGGTAAAAATGACGTTATCTAGTTCTTCTTCCCAATTGGGGATGGATTCAGGTATAGTATTCATTAGGATTAGGGAACAGGAAACAGGTAATAGGAAGTAATTACATTTTTAATTCTTAATTTTTAATTCCCTAAGATATGACAACTTGATGTAATTCATTGGGAGTAAGATGAGAATGAACAACTTCACCATCACGAAACCAAACAATCCGCTTAGTTTGACGCGCAACTTCTGATTCATGGGTGACAATAACAACGGTGATACCACTGCTATTAAGTTCATTAAACAGGTCTAATACTTCCTGGGTGGTGTGAGAATCAAGTGCGCCGGTGGGTTCATCTGCGAGGAGAACGACGGGATTGTTGACAATGGCGCGAGCAATTGCTACTCTTTGTTGTTGTCCTCCTGATAATTGGGTAGGTTTGTTATTGAGGCGTTTTTCTAAACCGACTTTGATTAATGCAGATGTCGCGCGATCTTTTCTTTCCCCAGGTTTAACGCCAGCATACACCATTGGTAACATGACATTTTCTAGAGCCGTTAATTGATTTAATAAATGGAATTGTTGAAAGACAAAACCTAGTTTTTTATTACGAATATGCGCCAATTCAGTATCACTAATTTGGGCGACATTCAAATTATCTAAATAATAATTTCCGTCACTGGGACGATCCAAACAACCGATAATATTCATGGCTGTGGATTTACCCGAACCAGAAGGCCCCATGATCGAACAGTATTCACCTGCTTCTATGACTAAATTTACATTATTCAGTGCTTTAACTTCTATTTCTCCAATTCCATAAACTTTGAAAATATTTTCCAGCCGAATAATTCCTGATGGCGATGCAGATTGGGGAATACTTGTGTCAGTTATCGTAAAAGTATTATCCACGGAAATTTATCCTCCTGTCAAAGTATAATTGTAGCGAATGTCCATTAATTTTAAATTTTTTTACGCCGTTCTCAGTGCTACCATTGGGTCAAGTTGAGCGGCACGACGGGCAGGAACTACACCAAAAAATAAACCAATCCCACCAGAAACACTAGCAGCTAATAAAACTGCACTTGGTGAAATTGCCGCCTGTAATGGGGTAAGGATACCCACTAAAATAATACTACCACCGCCTAAAGCAATACCGATTACACCACCAGCTACTGATAATATCACGGCTTCAATCATGAATTGCAAAAGAATATCTTCTTGAGTTGCACCAATAGCTTTACGCAGTCCAATTTCTTGAGTACGTTCAGTTACAGAAACTAGCATAATATTCATAATCCCAATCCCACCCACAAATAAGGAAATACTAGCAATTGCAGCTAACATGATTGTCAATGCTCCAGTAATTGTATTGGTGATTTCTAAAAGGTTCTTTTGGGTTTGAATGGTAAAATCATCTTCACGGACAATTTTGTGCCGACGACGGAGTAAATTTGTCATTTGAAATTCTGCTGCTGAGATGCTATTTTCATCTTGAGCAGATACAGAAATTAAAGAAACATTAATACCAAAAGGGGATGTTCTCCCCACTAACCGACTAAACATAGTGTTGATAGGAATAAAAACTGTATCATCACTGTTATTGCCAAAGGAAGAACCTTTAGCTACTGTTAAGCCAATCACCTGAAAAGTAGTATTTTGAATGCGGATTTTTTGACCAACAGGATTTTGATTATCAAAGAGTTTGTTGGCTAAATCTGGAGCTAATACTGCTACTCTCTTATTACGTTTAATATCGAAGTCATTAAAAAACCTGCCTTCTTTAATTTCAAAACTACGAACTGTTATATAATTAGCAGTAGTGCCAATAACTGTACTAGTTGTATTTCTATTTCTATAAGTAATTGTGCTTCTGTTATTAATTTCTGGAGCAACTTCTTTAACTGCACGCACTTGTTTAGCGATCGCTTTAGCATCTTGTAAAACTAAAGTTCTGGGCATTGTTGTCACCCTTCCCCGACTACCTGGACTCCCAGGGACAATAAATAAGGTATTCGGTCCTAATGATGCAAATTGCTTAGTTGCCAATGTTTGTGCGCCTTCTCCAATGCCAATCATGGCAATAACGGAAGCATTGCCAATAATAATTCCCAACATAGTTAAACTACTTCGCAACTTATTAGCTAATAAGGTAGTAGTTGCCATTTTTACACTTTCTAAAATGTCCATAATTTGTGCTTATTTTTTATTTTCTTTTCCCTGTTCTATTTTCTCTTTTTCCTTCGTTTTAGGCAGATCAATAAATACCCGATCTCCGGCTTTAAGACCATCTAAAACCTGAATTTGGTTATCAATATTCGCGCCAATTGTCACAAGACGAAATTGAGGTTTATTTTTTTCACCTAATAACCACACACCAGTTTTTCCCTTGCGAGTAACAATTAATTCCTGGGGTATTAACAGCGCATTTTTGATATTATTGCCAAGAAATGTGACTTCACTGACATTCATCCCTGAACGCAGTTTTTCAGCCCCCGTATTAATCGCCACGCGCACCTGAAATGATGTGACATTTTGATCAACTACCGCTTCGGGAGCAATCAAACGTACCTGTCCTTGAAAAACTTCTTCAGGATAGGCATCAATGGTAATTTCCACTTTTTGTTGCTGTTTAATTTGGGATATATCCACTTCAGGAACATTTGCTAAAACTTCTAAACCTTTTGCCAAAGCTACTATAGAAGTTGAAGTGGCAGAAGCATTACTAGAAGCGGAAATTGCTGGACTAACATAACCTCCCACCGTCGCATATCTCTGAGTGACAATTCCCGAAAAAGGAGCGCGAATAATGGTATCTTCTAATTGAACTTGTTGTTGTTTTAACTGAGCTTCCGCACTAGCTACTGCTGCTTTTAATCTAGCAATTTCTTGGGGACGATTACCATTTTCTAATTTTCGTAATCCTTCCTTTTCCTGATTAACAATTGCTGCTTGCTTTTGAATATCTTGGTTGCGGTTGCCCACTTTCAGTAAAGATAATCGGCGTTGTGCTTCTTCTAAATTAGCCTTAGCTTTACTATTTTCACTGACATATTGTTCTAAACTATCTTGGGAAATAGCCCCATCTTTAGCTAAATCTTGATAACGTTTAACTCTGGATTGGGTAAGTGCTACAGAAGCTTTTGCCGAGTCAACTTGAGCTTGTGCTTGTTGAATTTCCTGTAACCGATTACCATCTCGAATAATCGCTAATTGTGCCTGTGCTTGGTCTACACGGGCTTTTGCTTGGGCAATTTCTTCGGGACGACTGCCGGCTTCGCTTTCTGCTAATTGTGCCTTTGCTTGTGCTAAATTAGCTTGGTACTGGAGAATTCGCATTTTAATTTCCGAATTATCCATGCGAGCAATTATTTGTCCTTGCTTGACAGTATCTCCCTGTTCCACATTTAAATCTGCCAAAAGTCCTGGACTTTTAGGACTAATATTTACACTTTGAACTGGTTGAACTTTGCCACTAGCAGTAATGCGGACAGTTACACTTTTTGCCTCTACAGGAACAGTTAATTTAGTCACATCTAGCGGTTTATTTTTTTGCTGGATGGTTTGAATAGTGGCTGTTGTTCCCACAATTAAAACACCACTAGCTATTAAACCCATTAACCAACGGAATGGATATTTAACTTTTTTGCCAATTAAGGGAATTTCTATGTAAAAAATCATGATCAAAAAAGGTTAGGAATAGAAGTTAGCAAGAATATTCTATAGTTGAGAATCTATGATAATCATTTGATTTATCTAATTCATCACCTGATTAGGTGAATTTTCAATTTCTATTTTATAAATTTCTATCTCTCTCCTAGTTATACTATCATATTTCTCTTTGATTCGTGATCATGACTTATTTCCTATTTTTTCATTCAATTTAGATCCCCGACTTCTAGCTCCCCCACTTCTTCAAGAAGTCGGGTATCTGGGATTTTGACTATTAATTTTATAAACTAATAAACTTTGTTGCTTGCTATCTTCTAATTTCTGGGCTATGGAAATAGCTTGTTTATATAAATCCTTGGCTTTGGTAAAGTTACCCATTTTTTTATAGATTTCCCCAGAGACGACTAAATATTTTAAATCTTCTGCGGGATTTCTATTTACTTCTGTAATTGCGACACGGTTTTGTAACATTATCTGAGAAATTCAGCCCTAGCATTTTCCCTTTGGTTTTGGACAGCAGATGAGCTATTGTGATTATTATAGCTAAAGTTAGGACTAAATCCCAGCCTCGCCTAAGTAAATAGCCCGAATATCAGCAGGTAATTTATCTTCTAGCATCAGATAACCTTCTTGGAGAGAATTTGCTACTTCAGCGGGGGAAATTTGTTCTCCTTCAGCTTGCAAATATGCAGCAATTCTGGTTTCACTCCAGTGGAAAGTTTGNGCCATTAAGACGATTAATCGTGATNTTGGTGGGAGTTGATCTAATGCCCGTTCTACATAGCACCATAGCGGTGGTGATGTATCCTTGAGAGAATAATGAATAGCTTCTGTGGGTGGTAGTTTAATCTCGTTAATATGGAATGCCGTGATATTAATTAACCAATTTTGTAAGGTTAAGGATTCCGTCTCTGTCGCTGCTTGGTTTAAATTCAGTCCACCTAGTTCATAATATATATTGCGCCAAATCAGAGCAAACAAATAATTAGCTTGCACAGGCGATCGCGCTGAATGCCGAATTAAGGTGTAAACTATGGGGCTATAACGGCAGAAAATCACCGTAAAATACTTGCCATAATCAGGATATTGCTGAAATAGACTCAGTAGTTCTTGATCACTGTGATGAAATAGCGACTTCACCAATGGGTGATTAGCTTCGGGAAAGTGGGGAATTTGCACAATCTCTGGACTAGATAACTGTTAAAATATACTAGGGAATGGTGATGTGATAGCTAACAATATTTGCAAGTCAGTTAATTTGTCAATGTCAGACAACCAGACTATTGATAAACTAGAAACTAGGACTTAATGTTAGTCTTAACTGACAACTAAAAGCGGTTCCTTTATTGTGATCTTGTTTGTTCATGGTTATAGAAGCTAGTTCCCTAATGTTCCTGCTAAGTCCACTAACTTTCGGCTCGTTTTTGCCTTCCCTACCCTTGGATAGCCTGTTCTCCACCCAGGGGATTATGATTATGCTGCTGGCAGCTTACGCGGGCGCTATGTGGATGTTTTTGAGTAGCGCACCTAAAGTTTATACTGTCATGGTATCAGATTTAGAAGTTGCCCGACAGTTATATGCAGGTTTGCTAGATTTGCCAGTGGCGGAAGTCCCTTTGCACTATTATTACAACTACGAGCAAACTATCGGTGCAACAGGTATTGATCCGCTATATATGTCCGCTAGTCCCAGTTGGTCTAATAACACCATGAATAATGGTAATGACGGGCTGTGGTATCAACTCAAGAAAAATACTCAATTACATATTATCACTGGTGCAAGTTTAGGCAAAAAAGATCAGCATCGTCATGTTTGCTTTGATCATGATTGTCTAGAATTAATTTTAATGCGGGTAGAAGTCAGGGGTTTAAAGTTTAAAATTCGCAACCAAAAGCCTTTGAATTTTTTAGTTAAGGATTATGAAGGGCGCGTCATTGAAATGGCTGAAGTTGCTAATTAGTCATGGGTGTGTTGGGTTTTCCTGACGCACCCTGAATATTTTTTATCTCCCTGTTACCTACCTAAACAGTTGACAATCATCTAAACAAGATTGTTTTAACCGATCCAAATTTTTTCTATAAATAATTTTGTTGCTAACAGATTTTTCCGGATAGAGTCGGAATATTTAGCACCTATATTTTAGGGGGTTTACTTTTTACTGATAGCTGAAAGATTCTATATATCTATGATTACCAGTTAGAGGTATTCAAATTTAACATGAAGTAAATGCAATAATTGATACCTTAACAAATGATAAAAAATATGTCAGTAACAACGGTGAAAATAATGGGAATAAATGCTATGACTCAGATTCCAAAATTACTCATATTTTCTGGCGATTTGGCACAAAAATAGCCCATATTTAGAGTATTCTAGAAACAATAGTTAGATTTAACAACTTTCCGAGTAGTTTCTGAGTAATCTCTTGGGAAGATAACTGATAAATTATGACTATATTTGATGATGTAGATAACTCATCTATCACTGATAAATTCCAGAAAATTAACCGATAATTGGCAGCAAAATAAGTGATAATTTGATAGTTTTGTTAACCATGTGTTTGATCATTTCTAGAAGAACTCAGAATACTTATTAAATCAAGAATAGAGAGAAGTGATATCTTAGAAAAATAACTCAAGCTAACTCTAAAATCCGTGATTATTCTGACAAATCTGAATGCTCACAAATTTAATATTTAATAGAGGGATGAGATTTTTTTTGAATCAACAGAATCTAAAAATCCTATTTCTATATAGGGCTTGCTGAAAAAGTCTTTTCGTGAGGGCTAGGAGTCAGGAGTCAGGAGTCAGGAGTCAGGAGTCAGGAGTCAGGAGTCAGGAG
>JGI12547J11936_1000318_pt1 | contig 12627 bp, 11 predicted proteins | sample LakEriepJuly2011_2_FD_11936 | JGI IMG/M metagenome (IMG submission 11936)
CGGGTTGGCCAAGGCAGAGTTAGGAGTGAAGGTAGTGCGATTGCCTTCGGGGGATGATCCAGATTCGTTGATTCGGCGAGGGGGTGCGGAGGCGTTTCGCGAAAAGCTGGATGCGGCGGTGGACTTCTTAGATTTTTATGTGGATTGGCAGACGCAGCAGGAGGGGGAGAGTCCCGCTGGCCGAAGAAGGGTGGTGGAGGCGGTGGCAAAGTTGTTGGGGATGGTGGAGAGCGCAGTGAGTCGGGCTGGGCTGGTGGCGCGCGCCTCCTCCCGGCTGGGGTTGGGAGAAAACCTTGTTATGGATGAGGTGGAGAAGGCGCGTGGGGTAGCAGCAAAAATTGCCATACGTAGCGAGCGACAAGAGCCTCCAGGAATTCAGATCGAAAAACCGCTGGAGGTGCATCCTGTGATGAAGGAGCTTTTTCTTTTGGTTCTGGGGCAGCCATCGAAATTTCCTGAGGTGGAGCGGCGGGTGAACGAGTTGTGGCTCAAAAATCTGGGCGGGGAGGAGTTGTATATGAAGGTGCGGGATCTTTATCGAAACGACTTGTGGACGGGATTGGGGGATCTGTTGCCACAGTTAAAAGCGGTGGAGCAGGATTTTTTGACTGGGCTGGAGTCGGGGGTTTGGGAGCGGTCTGAGGAGGAGGATTGGGATAAGGCTTTGGAAGGGCTGGGGGCGCGGCTGGAAGGAGACTATTTGAGGAGGGAGGCAGAAAGATTGTCGGCCAAGTTGCGGGCGATGACGGCGGGAGATCCTGCTGCGGTGGAAGTCCTTCGCCAGCAGGGAGAACTGCTGAAGAAAAGGGCGCGTTTGACAGCAGGGCCTGCGAAAGCTAATGCTTAATGTTTACCCTAATGCCTAAAACGAAGATTTATCCCATAACAACCGAGTGAAAAAAGTAGCAAAAAGTAAGTCAATTAAGGCCCCCAAGTTGAGCGGTTCAAGGGGGAAAATTAAGGCGGCGGAGCCTTCGATCCCTTCTGAGGAGCCATCGGAGGCGGATTTAGCGGCGGCGGAGGTGGAGGCAAAAGAGGCCTTGAATGGTAATGGGGCGACTGGCACGGCAGAAAACCAAGGGCTTGGTATTTGGGCGCAAAGTCCTGAGAAACAAGAACGTTTGCGCGAGTTGATCAAGCTGGCGCGGGAGCAGGGGTATTTGACCTACGATGATTTGCACGAGGCTTTACCTGAAACGGTGACCAAGCCTGAGCAAGTGGAGGCCGTTCTCATCTTTTTAAGAAACTTCGAAATCGATGTCATCGAAGCCAGTGAGGTAGATCGGTATAAAAAACCTGCTCGGGAGGAGGATGGAAGTGAAGCGGTGGTCGCGGAAGAGAAGCCCGAAAAGCTGGATATTTTAGATGATCCAGTGCGAATGTATTTGCGCCAGATGGGGCAGGTGCCGCTTTTGACTAGGGAGCAGGAGGTTGAGATTTCCAAGCGAATCGAGGAGTCGGACATCGGCGCAGTGATTCATCTACATAAATTCGGCTTCATTGCGAAGGAGTATATTTCCCTTGGGGAAAAGTTGCTCAATTCCCGCGAACGATTTGATCGTGTCATTCAGGACAAAAAGATCGAGGGTCGCGAAAAATACATGACCGCGTTGAAGACGCTGGTGAAGCAGTTGCACGGAGTGCATGAAAAATCTCACAAGGTCTATGCCCGAATGTTCGATGCGAAGTCGGCTCTCGCGAAAAGCCGTGTTCTAAAAGATTTAGGAAAGCAGCAGGAGGCAGCGGAAAAGCTTTTCATCAAATTTTTCTTTAAGCAAAAAGTTTTGGAGGAATTTATTGCGGTAGCGGATAACATTCATCGCCAACTGCAGGAAAAAACTGCGGAGCTGGAATCGATTCATAAATCGAAATCGAGAAGTCGGCAGCAGGAGGGTCGGAAAAAGGCGCTGAAAGAGGAGATTGAGGAGATTGAGCACGGGGCCAGGCTCTCGCGGGACGAATTTTTTACCCATCACAGGGATCTGCGGGAGTGGGTGCGAAAGGCGATGCGTGCCAAAACGGAGATGGTGGAAGCAAATTTACGGTTAGTCATCTCGATTGCGAAAAAATACACCAACCGGGGGCTGTCGTTCTTGGATCTGATTCAAGAGGGCAATATGGGTTTGATGAAAGCGGTGGAGAAGTTTGAGTATCGGCGGGGATATAAGTTTTCTACCTATGCGACATGGTGGATTCGGCAGGCGATTACCCGAAGCATTGCGGATCAGGCTCGGACGATTCGTATTCCCGTTCACATGATTGAAACGATCAACAAGCTGATGCGGGTGCAGAAGCAGTTGGTGCAGGAGTTTGGAAGGGAGCCGACCCCCGAGGAAGTTGCGGATGAAACCGGAATGCCGGTGGAGCGAGTTCGTGCGGTTTTAAAAATGGCTCAGCAGCCGATCTCCTTGCAGGCGCAGGTAGGAGATAGCGACGACACCACCTTCGGTGATTTTATTGAGGATAAGAGCGCGGAGAACCCGTCCGATATGACGGCGTACTCCATGTTAAAAGAAAAGATTAAGGATGTGTTGGATAGTTTGACCGACCGGGAACGGGCGGTGCTAGAGCAGAGATTTGGGTTGGTCGACGGTTACTCAAGGACTCTGGAAGAGGTGGGGCGCCAGTTTAAGGTGACCCGGGAACGAATTCGGCAGATTGAAGCGAAGGCGTTGCGGAAGATGCGGCACCCGACACGGATCCGGCATCTACGTGGATTTTTAGAGAACGAACACCAGCTGTAAAACTCGGCGCGTGTTTTCAATTGGGTGGAAGGGGACAGGGAAAAGGTGGAAAAGGATTCTGCAATTTTGCAACCGTTAGTGCCCTCCACCTAACTCTTCACGCCTTTGACCAAAAACGTGAAGGTATGGGGATTGCCGCCCATGTGCCCTCCGGCCATCCAAATTTCGACTCTGTCAGATGGAAATTATACCTTGAAGGTATGGGGATTGGTCCCCTTTGAAAGCCGCCCCCGGCCGATCCTGCTTTCGCCTCCGGCTAGAATAAATTTATACCTTGGAGGTATGGGGATTGGTCCCCCTTGAAAGCCGCCCCCGACCGATCCTGCTTTCGCCTCCGGCTAGAGTGAATTTATACCTTGGAGGTATGGGGATTCGAACCCCAGACCTTCTCATTGCGAACGAGACGCTCTACCAACTGAGCTATACCCCCAGGAAGATATAAGTTATCGCAGGTGGGCTTTGACTCAAGCCTGCTTGGGGTCAGATTTTTCGGGTAACAGTAAGCCTGACTAGACCGAGGGACATCGAGCGCGTAAAGAGAAGTTTAAGTCCAGCCTGGTGGAGTTCGTGGCAGAGATCGGAAGGGGCGGGGAATTGGGAGATACTACGGGCGAGGTAGCGAAAGGAATCGCCTTGGCGGCTGAGGAGTTGGGCGATCCAAGGCATGAAGTAAAAGAGGTAAAAGTTCCAGAAGAATTTCCAGGGAAAGGGTGGAGGACTGAATTCCAGCAGGGCAAAGACCCCGCCCGGCTGAAGGACGCGGTGGATTTCCGAAAGGCCCTTAGGTCGATCGGCAAAGTTTCTAAGCCCAAAGGCCAGGGTGACCAAGTCAAAGGAGTGTTGAGGAAAGGGCAGGTTGAGTGCATCTCCCTCAACCGTTTTTCGAACTCCCCGGGCCTTAGCCCGAGCGAGAAGAGGGGCACAGAAATCAAGGCCAATGACATCTGCCTCTGGCAGCCCATTTTGAAGAAGAAGGGTCACATCTCCTGAGCCGCAGGCCAGATCGAGGGCCTTTTTTGGGCGTTGGGGGCAAATGGACGAGAGGAGCTTTCTGCGCCAACCAATATCCAGGCCCAGGCTGAAGAGGCGATTGAGAAAGTCGTAAGAGGGGGCGAGGTCGCCGAAGAGGGCCTGAACCCGAGTGGCGTGATCGGAAGAGTTCAGCTGGCGGTCGACTTGGCGGGAGTGTTCGGTGAAGTCGTGGCAAAAGTGAGATTTTCCTTATCGGCACTAACTTTCACGCGATCCCCCGATTTAATTTTGCCGCGGATGACCTCTTCCGCAATTGGGTCCTCTAAATATCTCTCGATGGCACGGCGAAGTGGGCGTGCTCCGTACACTGGCTCGTATCCTTTTTCGATGAGGAAGGCAGAGGCTTCGGGGGTGAGTTCAATCTCAACCCCTTTTTCACGAACACGGGCTGCCACTTTGGCGACTTCGAGGGAGACGATTTTGGAGAGATCTTCGCGGGTGAGAGAGTGAAAGACAATCTGGTCGTCCAAGCGATTGAGGAATTCGGGTTTAAAGATCTTTTTGGTTTCGCCCAAGATCTTTTCCTTGATAGCGGCGTAGTCCTGCTCGTGCACAGGGGTACCGAAGCCCATGACATTGCCTTTGCGAATCAGCTCCGCCCCGACGTTGGAGGTCATGATGATGATGGTGTTCCTAAAATCGACCTTCCGGGCGAGACTGTCGGTAACTTGGCCATCCTCTAGAATCTGCAGAAGAATATTCCATACATCCGGGTGGGCCTTTTCGATTTCATCAAAGAGAACCACACAGTAAGGGCGACGACGGACTTTTTCGGTCAGTTGTCCACCCTCCTCGTATCCCACATATCCGGGGGGAGAACCAATGAGCCGAGAGACGTTGAATTTTTCCATGTACTCGGACATATCGAGTTGCACGAGGGCGTCTTTTTCTCCAAAGACCTCTTCGGCCAGAGCTTTGGCGAGGTGTGTTTTTCCAACCCCTGTGGGGCCAAGGAAAATGAAAGAACCGATGGGACGCTTCGGGTCTTTGAGGTCAGCACGGGAACGGCGGAGAGCTTTGGCAAGCGCTTGGACAGCCTCATGTTGGCCGATGACACGGGATTGCAGGGTTTCGCCAATATTGAGCAGCTTGGAAAGGTCTCCTTCACCCATGCGGGTGAGGGGAATGCCGGTCCACTTTGAGATGACATGTTTTACGTCCTCTTCCCCAACATCCACGATGATCTCGTCCCGCTTCTTTCTCCAAGCGTTCAGGTCGGCCTCCAGCTTTGCGGAGGCCTCTTTTTCGCGATCGCGTAAGGCGGCAGCCTTTTCAAAGTCTTGAGCTTTGATGGCGGCCTCTTTTTCGGCTCGGATCGTTTCGATCTCGGCTTCGGCACTTTTAAATTCTGGAGGGCGTATGCTGGCGGCAATTCGGCAGCGGGAACCCGCTTCATCCATGACATCGATCGCTTTATCGGGGAGAAAGCGACCCGTGATATATCGCTCACTTAAGCGCACGGAGGCAGCAATTGCCTCATCGGAGATTTTTGCGTGGTGATGCTCTTCGTATTTAGAACGAAGACCATGAAGGATGGCAATCGCCTCATCGATCGAGGGCGCATCGACACGTACCGTTTGAAAGCGGCGTTCAAGGGCTGAATCCTTTTCAATATACTTGCGGTACTCGTTCATCGTAGTGGCCCCGATGCACTGCAGTTCACCACGAGAGAGTGCCGGCTTGATAATATTCGAAGCGTCCATCGCCCCCTCGGCTGAGCCCGCCCCGACAAGAGTGTGCAACTCATCGATAAAGAGGAGAACAGTCTTCAGCTTGCGAATTTCTTCCATGACCGCCTTGATGCGCTCTTCAAATTGGCCGCGGTACTTTGTGCCCGCGACCATGAGGGCGAGATCGAGCGTGATGACCTTNTTATCGCGCAAAATCTCCGGGACGTTGCCGGAGGCGATTTCTTGCGCCAATCCTTCGACGAGGGCGGTTTTTCCGACCCCGGCTTCCCCGATCAACACGGGATTGTTNTTGGTGCGNCGACAAAGAATTTGAATGACNCGTTCGATCTCATTTTTGCGGCCAATGACNGGATCCATTTCCCCTTTGCGNGCTAACTCGGTCAGGTCGCGCCCNAAAGCTTTGAGGGCAGGGGTTTTTACATCCTTACGGGCGGGATTCGCACCACCGGCNGAGGCGGATTCGGAGCTGCCGGAGGGAGGTTCTTCCATGTTTCCTGCGGGCTCGGANCCTTCCTCGAAGTTGGGGTCGAGCTCTTTGAGGACTTCTTGGCGTGCCCGTTCGATGTCGACCTCGAGGGATTTGAGGACGCGAGCGGCGACGCCGTCCCCTTCACGCAGGAGTCCGAGAAGAATGTGTTCCGTGCCGACGTACGAGTGGTGCAGGGCCTTGGCTTCTTTGCTGGCCAGAGCGAGTACCTTTTTGACTCTGGGTGTATAGGGAATGTTGCCGGTGACCTTGGTGTCCGGGCCAGTTCCAACCTGCTTTTCGACCTCCATCCGCACGGTTTCTAGATCGAGGCCCATTTTCTGGAGAACGTTTACCGCGACACCTTGCCCGAGCTTGATGAGGCCAAGGAGAATATGCTCCGTGCCCACATAGTTGTGGTTGAAGCGGTCTGCCTCCTTGCGGGCAAGGGCGAGAACCTGTTGGGCACGTGGGGTGAAATTATTCACGGGAGGTATCTTAACTCAACTCGGTTAGAGGTGCAATTTACGCATGGCGGGCTCGGGCACGCCTTTCAGTTTTTCTCGCAGGAGGTCGGCACGGAAAGCGTCGCGCTCTTCCGCCCCGAGTTTTTTCTGGGAAGCCTGCTGAAGATGGGCGGGTTGGGTGGTAATCAGAAGGGCATCCAACTTCGGTTTGATTGTGGCGGGAAGAAGAGCGAGGTCGGCCGCCAAACGCAGAAGACTGAGGAGGTTGAGGGCTTCTTTGGAGGAGATGGAATAGGAGTGGAGGACAATGCCGTAAGAGCGGCCGACTTGGTCCCCGAGCATGCGGGATTTTTCTTGGATCAATTTTTGGCGGGCGTTGTTTTCTAGCTCGGTCAATTGCCGCACGACCTTGAGGAGGCGATCTAAGATCTGCCGTTCCGATTCGCCCAGAGTAGTTTGGTTGGAGATTTGAAACAGGTTGCCCAGCGCTTCGGTTCCCTCCCCGTACAGCCCGCGGACGGCGAGACCGAGTTGGTTGACTGATTTGATGACTTGATTGATTTGCTCGCCTAGGACGAGGCCGGGAAGGTGGAGCATGGCGGAGGCGCGCATGCCTGTGCCGACATTAGTGGGGCAGGCGGTGAGGTAGCCGAGGGAGGGGGAGAAGGAGAATTCGAGTTTGTCCTCTAAGGCGGTATCGAGTTTGTCGGCTGCTTCCCAAGCCTCAAGTAGGTGGAAGCCGGGGCGGAGAGCTTGGAGGCGGATATGATCCTCTTCGTTGATCATGACGGAAAGGGATTCGTCTTCATTGACCACGAGGCCACTACCGGCATTTTTGGCGGCGTGTTCGCGACTGATGAGATGTTTTTCGACGAGGAGTTGCTTATCGATTGGGGTCAAAGTTTCCATGGCAACGGAAACTTTGGCGGGGCGCATGCAGGCAAGGGCGGAGACGGCTGGCTGAATCGTTTCGAGTAGTTTCAGGCGATCCGCTTTCTTGAGCCATCCAGGGAAGGCAAAACTTTTCACGTTTCGGGCGAGGCGGACGCGACTAGTGATTACGATCCCGGAATCGGTTTCCGGGGCCGGCGCGGCGGAGGGGTGCCCGTTTTCCGCTTTCATCGTGGGTGAGAATACATTTGGAAGGTGGGGTTGGCAACGGCTGGCGCGGAGGCGCGGGTTGACGCGGGGAATAACCCTCGAGACGATGGGGGATGGCAGCAACCCGTACCACAGACTATGCCGTAAGGGCTTTAGTGGCTTTGGCATTGGAGGGGGAGAGCGGAAAAGTAAAAAGAGCCTCTGCCCTCGCTTTGGCTTCGGGCACGCCAGGAAAATTTATGGAGCAGGTGATGCGGTGGTTAAGGCAGGGTGGATTTGTGGTGAGCCGTAGGGGATCGGGGGGTGGGTATGAGTTGGCTAGGCCCGCGGAAAAGATTCGGATGAGCGAAGTGGTGGCTTGGGTGGACGGAAGAGGAGTGGCACGTCGGGAGGGAAGGGAGGACGCGGTGGGGGAGGCTTGGGGAAAGCTACAGAGGGATGCGGCAAGTGCGGCGAGCAAGGTTTTGGCGGCAGAAACTTTGGGGCGTCTGGCGGAGAGGGTAAGAGCGAAGCTGAACGCCAAGGGGAGAACGACCGAATATCAGATTTAACGGGGCACGGCTTGCTCCGCCCCGCGTTCCGTTTCATAATCCAATCCTATGGCTTGGGGAAATTCTTGGAATCGTTGGGAAGGTGCGGAGGGACCGATCTTTACCATGGGTCAAATTCGGGTGGACCTGACGATGCTACTGGTGGGGGTTCATACCTTGGCGATGGCCTTAGGGGCGATGGCTGCGGCGGCCGGGTTTGGGGCGTGGGTGACGGCGGGGGTATTTTCGCCGGTGCAGTTAGGGGAGGGGCATGTTTGGACGCTGCTGACTTATCCGTTTGTGCATGATATTCGACAGGAGGGAATCTGGTTTGCCTTGGAGATGCTGATGTTTTTTTGGTTCGGGCGAGAGGTGGAGTCGGCCATTGGGCGAAAATCGTTGGGCTTGCTCTATGCAGCTTTGGCGGTAGGACCTGCGTTGCTGCTCGCGGGAATCGCCCCGTGGTTGGGGTCGGGAGTCTTGGCAGGATCGGGGACGATCCACTTCGCGATTTTTTTAGCGTTTTGCGCACTGCATCCAGGGGCACAATTTTTCTTTGGCTTGGCCGCCCGATGGGTTGGCTGGATCTTGCTGGCCGTCTACAGCCTAACCTATTTTGCGGGGAGAGATTGGTCGGGTGGAATTCAGCTTTGGGCGACGGCGCTGCTAGCGGTGGGGTGGGTTCGGGGAGGGGGAGTTTCCTGGCCGAAGATCTCTTTCTCGAGACGAGCGAAGCCGGTGACGAAAAAGAAGGTGAGTACAAAGAAATCGGGATTGGTGCCGTTGGAGAAGGTGGATCCGATTTTGGAGAAGATTTCTCGCGAGGGCATGGGTTCTTTGACCGCGGCGGAGAAAAAGCTTCTTGAGGAAGCGAGGAACAAGCTGATGCAAAAAGATCGCCCGAGTGGTTCGGTGCGATAGTGGAGAGTGATGTCGGAAGCTCGATTGAGTGAGGTTTCGGACCGAGTCGATGGGCTCAATTGGAAACCCAAGGAGAAGGGGACGCTCTGTTTTGTGGTGAATGATGGGAAAATTTTACTGATTGAAAAGAAAAGGGGTTTGGGAGCGGGCAAAGTGAATGGGAAAATTTTACTGATTGAAAAGAAAAGGGGTTTGGGAGCGGGCAAAGTGAATGGGCCAGGGGGCAGGATTGAGAAGGGGGAGACAGCGGAGCAAGCGGCCATTCGGGAGACGCAAGAGGAGGTCGGAATTACGCCGACGGGGGTGGAGTGGGCGGGAGAGTTGCGTTTTCAATTTCAAGATGGCTACTCGCTGCACTGCACGGTGTACCGGGCGTCAGGCTGGATCGGCGAGCTGGTGGAGACGGAGGAGGCAAAGCCTTTTTGGAGTCGGACGGATGCCATTCCGTATGAGAGGATGTGGGCGGATGATGTGCACTGGATGCCGAAATTTTTAGCAGGGGAGAAGTTCCAAGGTTGGTTTGAGTTTGATCAGGACCGAATGCTCTGGTCGCGAATGGAGAAAGCATGAGTCGGCGAGTGCTAGTTACCGGAGCGGCCGGCTTCATTGGGTACCATTTGAGTGAGAGGTTGCTTCAGAATGGGGACGAGGTGGTGGGATTGGATAATTTAAATGACTACTATGAGGTGAGTTTGAAGGAGGCTCGGTTGGCGAGGCTGAAGAAGAGCTCAACCTTTCGGTTTCTGAAAGTGGACTTAGGAGATCGGACGGGCGTAGAAAAAATATGGAAAGAGGTGAAGCCGAGCGTGGTAGTGCATTTGGCGGCGCAGGCGGGGGTGCGCTACAGCCTGACTCATCCCCATACCTACGCCCGGAGCAATTTAGAGGGAATGCTGGATGTTTTGGAGGCGTGTCGGGCGGAGAAAACACCGAATCTGATCTTTGCCAGTTCGAGTTCGGTCTACGGATTAAATCAAAGCATGCCGTTTTCCGAGAGGGACAATGTGGATCACCCCATCTCGCTCTATGCGGCGACAAAAAAGGCCAATGAATTGATGGCGCACTCGTATGCGCATTTGTATGGCATTCCTTGTACGGGCCTTCGATTTTTTACGGTGTATGGGCCGTGGGGCAGACCGGACATGGCGTACTATAAGTTTACCCAGGCGATTTTGGAGGGGAGGGAGATTGAGCTTTATGGGGAGGGAAAGATGCGGCGAGATTTCACCTATGTGGATGACATTGTGGAGGCGATTGTTCGCCTCACATCCAAGCCTGCGGTGGGAAATCCAAATTGGGATGGGGCGAAACCGGATCCGGCAACCAGTCGCGCCCCGTACCGGATTTATAATATCGGAAACAGTGAGCCAGTAGAGCTGGGTCGGTTTGTTAGGGCGATTGAGGCGGCCACAGGGAAGAAGGCGAAGATTGTCATGAAGCCTGTTCCAGCGGGGGATGTGATGGCAACGGCGGCTGGGGTGGAGGACTTAGCCAAGGCAGTGGATTTTCGTCCGAAGACGTCGATAGAGGATGGGATGAAGAGGTTTGTCGACTGGTATCGGGGGTACGCGGGGTTATAGCGGTTCCTGTAGGGACGCAGGCTCTGCGTCCGAGAGCATGCTCTGCGTCCAATTCCGGCTGCAGAGGCGCGTACCAACAGAACCCATCGGAACAGGGCCGATGATCGAGTTATTTAGCTTTTTTGAGGAGAGGGAGTCCGGTCCGCTCGTTCTCAGTGACGACATAGCCGTCCGGAAGGGCATCGATGGCGCCGGCGCCAGGGGCGGAAGCGAAGTAGTAAAGGGTCACGGTGGCACCGCCGCGTAGGGTCTGCTGGCGACTGTGAAGGTAGTAGGTTTTTCCGTTTTTCTTGCTGGCGCTGCTGAATGACATAAGGGGATTCTCCTTTGGTTGCGTGGTCGGGATGACCACAAGCAGTAGCTTGGGGTTTGGAGGGGATTTGAAAACTCTTTTATTTCACTTCCTCACAATTGGTGCAGGGCTTTTCCTGACTTGCGAAGGGGTTCGGGGGGAGCAGAATCAACCCATGATTACGAGGCGAGGATTTCTGGGGCTGATTCCAGGTTTAGGCTTGGCGAAAAGCTGGGCGAGTGGGGCGGGGAGTGTGCCGACGAGGAAATTTGGGCGACATGAGGAGAGAGTAAGTGTTTTAGGGTTTGGCGGGCATACGCTGGCCATGGCGAAGGATATTCCTGAGGCGACAAGGATTGCTCATGAGGCGGTGGAACGGGGAGTAACTTTTTTTGATAATGCTTGGTGCTATCACGGGGGCCGAGCGGAGGAGTGGATGGGGCAGGCCTTGCAGGGGATCCGAGAAAAAGTTTTCCTGATGACGAAGTGTTGCACCCACAAGAAATCTTTGCCGGAAGGGGGCAAAGAGGGGGCAATGAAGTATTTAGAGGACTCACTCCGCCGTTTGAAAACCGATCATGTGGATTTGTGGATGTTGCATCAGGTGGAGGGGGCGGATGAGGTGGATAAGTTTTATGGGCCGGGGGGAGCAGCGGAGGCATTTGGTCTAGCAAAAAAACAGGGGAAGGTGCGGTACCTAGGGTTTACGGGGCACACCGATCCAGCGGTGCACCGAAAAATATTGGATGGGGGATATGCTTTTGATGCATCTCTTCAGCCGGTCTCAGCCTTAGGCACCTTGGACTCGCGAAAATTTGAGACGGAGACGATTCCCGAGCTAGCCAAGAGACAGATTGCGGTGATCGGGATGAAAGGGTTTGGGGGAAGCAAGCGGGCGAGTCAGAAGGGTTTGATGAATGCGGAGAAAGTAATGCGATATGCGCTGAGTTACCCGGAGGTTTGCACCCACCTGGTCGGGGTGGACCGGTTTGAATATGTGGATGAGGCGGTAGTCGCGGCAGGCAAATCACCGATGGAGGTGGAGGAGCGAAAAGCATTCGCGGCTTGGTGCGATCGGATGGGTGGGGCGGAGTATGCGATGCACTGCCAGCCAGGGCATCAGGATGGGGCATGTTGTGGCGGTTCGGCACTGGCTTAGCATTTTACTTTGTGAAGTTTGCCCTTTTGGTTTTGGGGTATGCGGTTTCCATGGCGGCTTCCAACCTGCTTTTTAAAGTTACTTCGACGAAAAGCGGGTTGGAGTGGTGGCTTTGGTTTCTGGCGGGGAATGTGGCGGGTTTTGGGTGCCCGATCTTAATTACCTATGCGTTGCGGGAGCAGAGCCCCCAGTTGGTCTACGCATTTACCTTGGGGGCCGGTTTCGTGCTTCTGCAGTTGGTGGCGTGGTGGTGGTTTAAGGCACCCGTGACGGGATTACAGCTTGGGGGTTTGATTCTGACGGTGGTGGGCTTGGTGATGCTGCAGTTGGGCAGAGTTTAAAAACTTATCTTTTTTTCTAATTGGGGTCGGCGGACGATTTATAGCGAGCCGACGGCGAGGGCCACGGCACCCAGAAGTAGGCCAGCGCCGGCGAGGCGAACGGCCAGAACGCGCTTATCGTGATAGGCGGAGCCACCACCTAAAGCCCCCTCGAGCAAAATTGCCCAAAGTCCGCGGGCGGCGTAGACCACGTTGGTAGCGGTCGCATGGCCGAAGAGGCCGATGACTAAAATGACAAGGGAGGTTTGAAAGCCGATCACACCCGAGCCGGCAAGAACACTGGTACGAGAGGGAAGTGGCAGG
>JGI12547J11936_1000319_pt1 | contig 12596 bp, 10 predicted proteins | sample LakEriepJuly2011_2_FD_11936 | JGI IMG/M metagenome (IMG submission 11936)
TTAATGGTTTCAATCCTTATTCCTTGCACCTAATTCACTTTTTTAACCGGGAAACTCTTAATCTATCTAGGTTTTCGGTTTATTCAGCAAGCCCTATATACAGCAGAATTCAGTAGGAATTTAGCAGTGCTAAACCCATACAGAAGTAAAAGCCTTTTATTGAATTTAAGATAATGCCCTAATTCCAGTTAATTTATCAAGCTTAATTATGGAAAATATATCACAACTAGGGTCACAAGTTAGAGATAAAACAGCTTACCCAGATATTCTGGTTATTTCCCGAATATTCCGCCCAGAAGAGGCTGTAATTGGTGAATATGTCTATAATCGTTGTTTACAAGATCCAGATCGGGTAATTGTCTTAGCTGGTGGTTGTCATGGAGATAAAAAATTTGATAAATCTCAGCAATTTCCAGTTTATCGTTGGTTTCATTTTCCGGCTTGGTGTGATAACTGGTTAGGAGATATTTGTCAATCTGGTTTCAATATTATTTGCTCTTTGCTACTAGCTATTAAATTATATTTTCGCTATCATTACCGCTACATTGAATGGTGTCATGGTTATGATTTCCCAGCGGTGTTGGTACTCAGTTATATTTTACCAATTCGCTTTTTTATCTATTTACATGGTAATGATTTATCACGTACAGTTAATAACCCGTTGTGGAGATGGCTGTTAAAATTAACTCTCACACGTGCTGATGGAATTGTTTGTAATAGTTCTTATATTCGGAATTCTTTAAGAAATACTTTTCGTTTAGATACACCTACTCATGTAATTAATCCGGTAGTGAGGCCAGAAAGATTTGGTAATCCTACTAGTCTTAGTCATATTAATGTTTTACGTAACCGCATCCGTCAGACTTACAATATTTCGGAAACAGCAATTGTAATTCTTTCTGTTGGTAACTTGGTTAAATATAAAAACTTTGATCGGGTAATAGACAATATTCCCGTATTACTAACTATTGGTGTGGATGTTCATTGCATTATTTGTGGTGAAGGAAATTGTGAAACTCAGCTAAAATCTCAAGCGGAAAGGTTACGAATAGATAAACGGGTACATTTCGCTGGTTATGTACCAGAACGCAATTTAGCTGGTTATTATGCAGCCTGTGATATTTTTGCGATGTTGAATTCCGATAATTATGAAGATGCAACCACAGATAACTTTGGTGTAGTTTATTTAGAAGCTGGTTACTTTGGTAAACCTGTCATTGCTTCCCGCTTGGGTAGTGTTTTAGATGCGGTTCATCATGAAGAAAATGGCTTATTAGTAAATCAAGATTCTGGTTATGAAGTTTTGCAAACTTTCAATCGGATGTGCCAAGATTCACAGTTACGGGAAAAACTTGGCCGTCAAGGTAAGGAATTAGCGAAACGGAAAAACTATCATCGCTGGTTATATACTCCTGAGTCTTCCTATTCTTGTTTGTTGAACTAATGTCAGCACGATAAAACAAAACTAACTGTGCTTCCATAGCAATAGGTAATAGTTAGGCGCGTTTTATTACATTCCTAGAACCGTCAGGCGTTCGGTGAAGCGTTCAACTTAGATGATGTCGAAGTCTGAGTCGAACCGTCGAACGCTGGCCATTCCACAAATTAATTAATTTTGAGCAATACCTTCTTCCCGTGCGGCTTGTTGGACAGCAGCAGCCACAGCAGTAGCCACCCGCTGATCAAAGACAGAAGGGATAATATGCTCTCGATTCAAATCCGCAGGTTTAACTAAAGAAGCGATCGCACTGGCAGCTTGTAAACACATATTAGTAGTAATCGTCCTAGCCCGACAATCTAAAGCCCCACGAAACACCCCAGGAAACGCCAGGACGTTATTGATTTGGTTGGGGTAGTCACTTCGACCCGTAGCCATAACAGTGACGTTTTTAGGCACTAATTCTGGCTGAATTTCGGGAATGGGATTAGCCATTGCAAACACAATTGCATCCTTCGTCATTCCCTGAACCATTTCTGGTGTTAAAACTCCCGGTGCGCTGACACCAATAAAGACATCAGCACCTTGAACTGCACCGGCTAAAGTTCCTTGGGCTTTAACAGCAAATTCCAGTTTTTCAGCGGTCAAATCAGTGCGATTGGTGGAAATAATCCCCTGAGAATCACACATCAAAATGGTTTCTGCACCGGCTTTGCGGAGTAACCGAGCGATCGCAATCCCCGCCGCACCAGCACCATTAATCACAATGCAGATATCTGCAATGGATTTTTGGATAAGTTTGAGAGAATTAAATAATGCTGCTAAGGTGACAATGGCTGTCCCATGTTGGTCATCGTGAAAAATGGGGATATTTAATTCGGCTCGCAGTCTTTTTTCAATTTCAAAACAGCGCGGTGCAGCGATATCTTCCAAATTTACACCACCAAAAACCGGGGCGATATTTTTAACTGCTTTGACAATCTCATCCGTATCTTGAGTATCTAAACAGATGGGAAAAGCATCCAGTCCAGCAAATTCCTTAAACAGCATCGCTTTCCCTTCCATGACGGGTAAAGCTGCCTCTGGACCCAAATTACCCAAACCGAGGACTGCACTGCCATCAGTGACGATCGCCACCGTGTTCTGTTTGATTGTTAGATTGTACACTTCTTCGGGATTTTCAGCGATCGCTTTACAAATCCGCCCCACTCCTGGAGTGTAAGCCATTGCTAAATCAGAAACACTTTTGAGCGGAATTCTACTGACAATACTGATTTTACCACCGCGATGTAAATTAAAGGTGCGGTCATAAACATCAATTACCTGAATATCTGGTAATTCCTTTACCGCTTGGACAATGGTTTCCGCGTGTTCCGTACTCGCGGCATCAACTGTAATATCACGGGTAGATTCTTGACGGCTTTGTTCAATTAAATCAATTTGTCCAAGATTACCACCAGTGGCAGCGATCGCTTGGGTAACAGATGCTAACATCCCCACTCGATTGGGAATCTGTAACCGCAGGGTAACACTAAAACTAGAATTAGGAGTAAGATTTGTCATGGTGCTATTTCGATTTTAAATTTTAGATTTTATATTGTATTGCTACGGGAAATTTTATTTTCACAAAAAAACCGTGTGATCCAAATTAATTAGATTTTAAGAATTATCGAACGCTGATAAACGCCGATAAACGCCGATAAATATGGATGAAATAAGTACCAAGACGGTTATGGTGTTGGTGATAAGTTACCGAAAAAGTCATAATGATCTAAAGCTTCCAAAATCCCCCAAGCATAATTTCCCCCAGCAAAGTAAATTTGTGGTAAGCCTCGGAGCTTCTCAATTTCTTGGCTGTGATTTCCCACCACAACTGCCAGAGTATTACCAGCTAACATTGATTCATCATTACCTGAAGCGCCAGCAACCAAGAAACGGTGAACAGGTAAACCCCATTTTAAAGCAGCATAACGGATAGCATCTCCTTTAGAAGCGCGAATAGGTACTAAGTCTAGATACATATTATGGCTATAAAATCCTTTGACATGGAGGCGATGTTGGCGCAGACGGCGGGTAATTTCTCGAAAACTAGGTGATTTCGTCTCATCCACAAAATAGCTAATCTTAAACTTACCCTGAGCCTCGGCAGATTGCAATTCCACCCCAGGTATATCTTGCATGACTTTGCGAATTTCTGACCGTCGCCAATTATAGGCAATGTGCCTTTGCCAACTTGTATCTGTGACTATCTGGGGACCGTAGTAGATCTCACTTCCCGCTGATGTAATCAACAAATCTGGCAGAGGGAAACGCCATTCCTCTAACATACTTAATGTACTTTTGAGACTGCGCCCGGTGGCAATACCCACTCCAGTTGTATTCCCTTGATCACGAATTCTCTGAATTAACTTTTCTAAAGCTTCCTCATCACCTAATAGAGTATGATCAATTTCGCAAACTAGAAACCGATCAGCCGTTGGTAAGTGATTGGTATCCGGTACATTCCAATCTGGATGTTCATCTGCGGGAGATTTAACCAGGGGACTCAACAGAGATTGAATGCGTTTTTGGGGCAATAATCGGCGGACTTGCTCTAAATACTGCTCTACGTGACTATCCCAAGAGAAATGTTGACAAACATTAATCAGTCCATTTTTAGACCATTGTTGCCATTGTTCTGGATTGGTGAGAGATGCTTGCAAAGCATTTTGAATATCTTGAATATTCAAAGGATCAATCAATAATCCATTCTGACAAGCTGCTAAAATATCCCTTGGACCACCATCAGCCGTAGCAATTATGGGAACACCACAGGCACTAGCCTCAATTAATGTCAGTCCAAATGGCTCTGTCAGGGCTGGGTTGATAAATACTCCTTGGGTTTTTGCCGTGAGCCGGTATAAATCTGGCACATCATCAGCATTATGGTGTTTAGGATAAGCAATATGACCATAAAGATCGTAGCGATCTATTAACTGTAATATCTCCACAAATACCTGACGCGGACCCGATTCCATCGCCAAAATATCCTCTCGTTTGCCTAGTATTAGTACCAGATTGGCTAATTGGCGCAATTCGGGATCTTCGCCATAAGCCTTAATGAGACTACTGACATTTTTCCGGATAGCCGGGCGAGAAATCGCCATAATTATCGGCTTTTGCAGGTCTTTGAGAAACTTTTCTAATTCCTTTTGAATAGGTGGATTTTGCCAATTATCCGGGGCTGGGTAAAAACGCTCTAAGGTGACACCTGGGGGGATAACGACCATCCGTTGTGGTTGATAGTGATCATAAACGCCGTACTGCTCCTCAACCTCTTGATGAGTGCTGGCTATAATTAAAGCTGCACTACCAAGGGTAATTTCTTCAGCTTCAATTCTGGTACTAATATGAAAATTATCTTCAATAGTTTTCTGTTTAGTACCATGTTCTAATAATCTTTGTTGCTTGATGCGTCCTAAAGAGTGACCTGTATGGACTAGAGGGATGCCTAGCCAACCGGCAACTCTAGAACCCACGTATCCGGCATCAGCATAATGTGTATGAATAATATGGGGAATTTTGCCAACTTTGCGAATATGTCTGAGCAATTCATCTGCAAAGGTATCTAAATGTGGCCAGAGAACTTCTTTGCGGAGGTAGCGTTTGGGACCACAGGCAATACGAACAATTTGGACTTTATCTGCAAGAATTTCTACTGGTTGAGCATAATCAGGGCTAACTTTTGGGTCATTTACCAACCGCGTTACTAAGTCAACTCTTGCTACTTGGGGATTTTTAGCTAATGTGCAAGCAAGTTCAACTGCGTATTTGGTTTGCCCACCAGTATCAGCATCTTTGCCTAACTCTAGATTATTACCGCGAATTAAACCATGAACGCTGACGAGTAAAATATACAACCCTGAGTTGTTTGACACAGTGCTGATTCCTCCATTATTAGCAATAAATCCAGCATTTTTGCCTGATTTATTATAGTTATATCACCATTAAATACAAAGTTGAGCAAATTGGTGGTGTGGTTGTGAAATTTCCGACTCAGTAGGGGTAGCGCCCCTGTGCCTACCCCAGTATTTGGGGCAACCACAGGGGGTTGGCCTCTACAAAATTGATTGGTTTAGGGATTTTTTAAATGTTCAATTTATTTTGCACGACTACTTAATATCTATTCCCCAATCAATTAAAATTTTATTGTAGCCACAAATAAATTACCAATTTTCCCGTCCCTTATTGAGAACTGTGTTACCAAACAATGTGTTGGCAATTTCTGGAGTTTTAGCTAAATTTTCCCTAAAAAAATGAATGAATGTACATCAATTAGCAGCGCAGTAGTGAAAGCAAAAGCCAAAGAGTTGGGATTTCACGAAGTGGGTATTGCTGCTGTCGGTAATTTAGAGAGAACAGAGACAGAAAAATTGCAAGCTTGGCTAAAAATGGGTTATCACGCTGACATGGAATGGATGAAAAATCCCAAACGTGAGGATATTAGTTTAGTTATGCCAGAAGTGCGATCGCTCATATCTGTAGCCTTGAATTATTATACTCCCCAGGAACGGCCGCAGGGGGATGAATACGGGAAAATTTCCCGTTATGCCTGGGGACGGGATTATCATCGAGTGATGCACAAAAAGCTGAAGGAATTGGCTATTTGGCTAGAATCCCTGGGCGAAAATGTCAAAGCCCGTTATTATGCAGATACAGGGCCAGTCCAAGATAAAGTTTGGGCGCAAAAAGCCGGCATTGGTTGGATTGCTAAAAATGGGAACGTTATTACCAGGAAATATGGCTCTTGGGTGTTTTTGGCAGAAATATTAACCAATTTGGCACTAGAAAGCGATCGCCCATCTACCCAACACTGTGGAACTTGTACTCGTTGTTTGCAAGCTTGTCCTACAGGTGCAATTACTGAACCATTTGTAGTAGATGCTAATCGCTGTATTGCCTATCATACAATTGAAAACCGGGCTGAGGAATTACCCGCAAACATTACACCTCATTTACAAGGATGGGTAGCAGGTTGTGATATTTGTCAAGATGTTTGTCCTTGGAATCAGCGATTTGCTCAAGCAACTGATGTCACTGATTTTCAACCCTATCCTGGCAATTTAGCCCCCAAGCTGGTAGAATTAGCCCAAATATCAAACGAGGAGTGGGATAAAAGATTCACCGCATCAGCCTTGCGACGCATTAAACCAGAAATGTTACGACGTAATGCTCGCGCTAATCTTGACAAATCCAGGCATAATAATGGACCAGAAAGTAATAATTTTTGATTTTGATGGGACGATTGCGGATACAGTAGATGCTCTTGTAACTATTGCCAATCGTTTAGCCCTGGAATTTGGATATGTGCCAATTAATTCGCAAGAACTAGTTCTCCTGAGAAATTTAACAGCCAGAGAAATTATTAAATATTCTGGTGTTTCCCTATTCAAAATTCCTTTTATGGTTAAAAAAGTCAAAGGAGAATTAAAACATAAAATCCCAGAATTAACACCTATTGAGGGAATTAATGCCGCATTAATAGAACTCCATAATCAAGGTTATCACCTGGGAATCATTACTTCTAACTCTCAAGAAAATGTCAATCAATTTCTCAAGTGCCATAATTTAGATTATTTGTTTGACTTTATTTATTCAGGAGTCACTATTTTTGGTAAAACCACAATTATTAATAATCTGTTACGGCAAAAACAGTTCAAACCAGAAGTAGTAATTTATGTAGGAGATGAAACTAGAGATGTAGAATCTGCCAAAAAAGCTAATATCAAAGTGGTTGCAGTCAGTTGGGGGTTTAATTCTTCCGAAGCCCTAGGTAAACAAAACCCAGATTTCTTAATTCATCATCCTCGTGAATTATTGGCTGTAATTAAAAATTGTTAAGAGGATCTTTTTAGATCATATTATTGTAGAGACTTTCCATGGAACGTCTCTACTTTTTCTCCTGACTCCTGAATTCTCCTATGTTTATTCTTCTTCTAAATCAGTTTCTTCTTCCTCTTCAACGTCATGAGGTTGAACTACAGAATTAGCAGAAACTACCGCACCCTTATCTAGTTTTTCCAGAACTTGTTCCTTAACTTTGGCCGCAAATTCGGGTTTTTCTTCTAAATATTTAATCGCGTTATCTCGACCTTGGGAAATATTTTCACCACTGTAGCTATACCAAGCACCTTTACGAAGAAGAACACCAGTTTCTTCGGCTATATCCACTAAACAACCAATGGTAGAAACTCCTTTGCCAAAGATAATGTCAAATTCGGCAATTCTAAAAGGTGGTGCAACTTTATTTTTCGCTACTTTGACTTTGACCCGGTTGCCAAATTCATCAGTTCCTTTTTTTAAAGTTTGAATTCTGCGAATATCCAAGCGCACGGAAGCGTAAAATTTCAGCGCATTACCACCCGTTGTAGTTTCTGGACTACCATAGGTGACACCGATTTTTTGCCGCAACTGGTTAATAAAAATAACTGTACATCCAGATTTACCAATATTACCAGTAATTTTCCGTAGGGCTTGACTCATTAACCGAGCTTGTAAACCTACGTGAATATCCCCCATATCCCCTTCAATTTCAGCGCGGGGAACTAAAGCGGCAACGGAGTCAATAACAACAATATCAACCGCCGCAGAACGCACAAGTTGGTCAACTATTTCTAATGCTGATTCGCCATTGTCTGGTTGGGAAACAAGTAAGTTGTCAATATCTACACCCAACGCAGCGGCATAGGTAGGATCTAGGGCGTGTTCAGCATCTACAAATGCGGCAATACCGCCATTTCGCTGCACTTCTGCGAGGGCATGAAGGGCGACGGTAGTTTTCCCAGAACTTTCTGGTCCGTAGATTTCGATTACCCGTCCTTTAGGTAAACCACCACCTAAAGCTAAATCTAGGGTGAGCGCCCCGGTGGATATTGTTTCTACCTTCATGCGGGTGGCATCACCCAGGCGCATAATTGCTCCTTTCCCGAAGCTGCGCTCAATTTGTCCCAGGACGATATTTAACGCTTTTTGCTTGCCAGAAGTCTCGGTATTAGCTGCCATTCTTGCCTCTAAGTATAGGATTTTTCAAAATTACTGGGACGGGAGTTTTAATAGAACGGATATACTATCCTAACCGGAAAGTGTGCCAATTAGGAATATTTACAAAATTAGGTTTGCCAAGCTCCTAAGGCGATCGCTGAAAGATTATAGCATTTTAGATTGAGAATTGCGAAAGACTGACTGTATAGGCAATTCATATTTTTAGCTATCGTCATTGGCAAAGCCAATTGGTATAATTTTTGCAATAAATAATAGCAAGTCTGGTGACTATATAGGTATGGAACGGGTCATTAAAAGTGGGATTGGTTGGCGCATAGGTTGGAATCCAGTTGCACCAGAATTTACAGGATTAGTCGGTACAGAAGATTGGGCGATAGAATTAACAGAAGCAGAATTCAACGAATTTTGTCGCCTTTTTAATCAGCTTGCAGATACAATGGAGCATCTAAGTACGGAGTTAATGGACGATGAAAAAATTGCCTGTGAAGCCGAAAGCGATTTATTATGGATGGAGGTGGAAGGTTATCCTTGTGCCTACAATCTCCGCTTCATCCTCAATACGGGAAGGGGGACAGAAGGTAAATGGGTTGCTTCAGCCGTCTCAGAATTGTTGCAAGCAATCAGAATGCTCAAGCCATCAGCCTGAGTGCGGATCTATCGGCACGAGTTGGTAAGTTCATAATATCATATTTGCGAACTTAGGATTAAGTTGTGCGTTTTGAGGAGATCTTCTCTACTTTTAGGACTTATTAATTGCTCATCAATCNAGTTCTATCCGTAAACAAAGTTCAACGGCCAATTCCTAATTACCAATTACCAATCCCTGTGTTAGATTGGGCATACTTGATATATATTTTTTCCTTTGACACAGCCGCCATTATGGTAATTACAAAAAGTAAACTGGTTTTGAGTGCTACGGTGGTAACGCTTTCTACAATCGCCGTTACTGGTCTGGGTATTCACTCAATTGGTAAGGCTTCATTTAAAGATAGTCACAAGGATTTGGTAGATGAAGTTTGGCAAAATATTTACTACCGATATGTAGATGGCACTTTTAATCAGGTAGATTGGCAAGCTGTTCGCAAGGAATATTTAAGCAAGTCCTATACTGATGATAAAGCGGCCTATAAGTCCATTCGGGAAATGCTGAAAAAGCTGGAAGATCCTTACACCCGGTTTATGGACCCAGAGGAATTCAAGAATATGCAAGTTGATACCTCTGGTGAACTTACGGGTATTGGTATCACTATCAGTCAGGATGAAAAAACTAAACAACTGGTTGTAATTGCTCCCATTGAAGATACACCAGCATTTAAAGCCGGTATTTTAGCTAAAGATATCATTCTCGAAATTGATGGTAAAAACGCCAAAGGTATGGATACTAATGATGCAGTATCCCTAATTCGTGGACAATCAGGCAGCAAGGTGAGGTTGACAATTCTGCGGAATGGTCAGAAAAAAGAATTTAATATTCAACGAGCGCGCATTGAAATTCATCCTGTCCGCTTTTCGGAAAAGAAAACTCCAGCGGGGAATCTTGGCTATATTCGCTTGAATCAATTCAGTGCTAATGCCAGCAAGGAAATGAAAAATGCTATTCAAAGTTTAGAAGCTAAAAAGGTTTCTGGATATGTTTTAGATTTACGTGGTAATCCTGGAGGGCTGTTATACGCGAGTATAGAAATTGCTCAAATGTGGATGAATAAAGGCACGATTGTCTTTACTATTGACCGTCAAGGTACACAAGATAAACAAGTTGCCAATGGCAAGGCTTTAACTGATAAACCTTTGATAATATTAGTAGATAAAGGGTCAGCTAGTGCTAGTGAAATTGTTTCTGGGGCATTACAAGATAATAAACGGGCGACTTTGGTCGGAAATCAAACTTTTGGGAAGGGTTTAGTCCAATCGGTGCAACCTTTAAAATCTGGTGCTGGTTTGGCTGTAACTATTGCCAAATATCATACTCCTAGCGGTAAAGATATTAATAAACACGGTATTGATCCAGATGTGAAGGTAGAATTAACTGATGCCCAACGTCAAAAGTTATGGTTGGGCGGAAGGGATAAATTAGCGACTCTTGAAGATCCTCAATTTGCTAAGGCTGTGGAATTGTTAGGTAAAAAATCGGCTCAAAACACCAATACAATTCAGCAGAATTAAATGATTTCTTCACCCATTACCAAGAAACTTAGCTTTTAATTCTTCTAATTCTTTATCTATGGGATTATTGCTAGAAGATTGTGGTTGAGAATTAGGGTTTTGTGGTTGGGGTTTACTACCTGTAAATTGAGTTTTTAGTTCTTGTAATTCTTTCTCAATTTGGGTGGAAGTTTTAACCACAGCAGGAGGTTGAGACGTGGGTGGAGTTATTTGTTTGGGTGGTAAAGATGATGGTTGAAAATTCAAATCTTTGATCACTTCATCAACTGTTTGGTAGCGGTGACTGGGGATGGTTTCTACCATTTTGTCAATGATTCGGCTCAATTCTTGACTAACAGGAGTTTTTAGATATTGTCCCCATATCCAAGCTGCGTTATGGGTATCGTAGGAGTCGAAAGGCGATCGCTCTGTTAACAGATTAATACAAGTTACTCCTAAACTATAGATATCACTGGCGAAAAGTGCCTTCCCGCGCATTTGTTCCGGGGCGACATATTCGGGACTACCTATACTGGTTCCCGTGCGGTTTAGGGCTGTTCCTGTGGCGGATTTCGCTGCCCCAAAATCAACTATAACTAATTTGCGATCGCTATTGCGACGAATGATATTTTCTGGTTTAATGTCTCGATGTATGACTCGTTTACCATGACAAAATTGCAGCACTGACAATAAATCATGCAGTAATTGTCGAATCTGCGTTTCATTGAAAGCCCCATTTTGTTCTAATTCTTGGTGTAAATTTAGTCCATTAATAAATTCCTGAACTAAATACTGTCTGTCATCTTGGTTACAATATGCCAAAAGTGCAGGAATTTGGGAATGTTGTCCCAATTCATCCAACTGAACAGCCTCTTGATTAAATAATTCTACTGCCTTTTGTACCGTATTTGTCCCTTGGGATTGGGGGAAAAATTGCTTAATTACACAGGGTGGCTTTGAGGGTTTATCCTCATCTACAGCGAGAAAGGTTCTACCAAAACCACCTTGTCCGATAGGTTTAATAGCGCGGTAACGTTCTTTTAGGAATAATTTCGTCCCACAGGTTTGACAAAACTTAACATCATCAGTGTTTTCTGGGTGAGAACAATGGGGATTAAGACAATAACTCATAAATATTATTATTGACTAAGTTGGGCATGATGCCCATTTGGTTGACTAAATATGAAGTTTGTAAGGGACTTTGATAAAGTTATTAACTATCGTGATAGCAGTTCAATCAAATGAATATAAATTTGTATTATCAAAAGTAACAATCTTATAAAACTTACTGTTTAAACAGTTACTGGAAAAATGTTTTTTCACTCTTTAGTCGAATTTAGAGTAACGCAAACAAATGGAAAATAGAATAGTATCTTTTATTTTCAGTGGTCGCACTGTGGGCATAAATCTCAACTATGTTACCCATTATATCCTAAGGGATGAATTTGTAGAGTTGTTTGTGATCGGACAAGAACTGCCTATAGCTGTGCCATTATGTACGGCTCTTATTGATCTACTTACAACTATGACTATATGTCTCTACAGTGATCTGGAGTATTAATAATAAATAAAAGGGTATGTGATTAGAAGCAGCAATTATATTCATCAACCAGATTAAAAGATGCCATTAAAAATCATAACTTTTATTTTATGACTAACCAGATTTCTAAAGATTTAGGCTTCATCATTATAAATATCTTGTTCTGGGTCATTCCACTCCTGAAATCCAGTTTCTGCAAGCTGCATCATTGTTATCCATGTAATATTACGTTCTGTATCTTCAAAATAAAGTTTAACTTGATCAAGACAAAGTTCATCAGCTTCAAATTCTTGATCTTCATTAGTTGATACTCCTAGTAGAGTTTGTCCAATAGGAAATTCATAAGACCTCGCGGTAAGTGGGAAACGAGCGTGGCTTGGCTCCCTGAGAGTGTCAATGATTACCATATTTATCACGCTTTTTCCTGGCTTGTTT
>JGI12547J11936_1000320_pt1 | contig 12571 bp, 10 predicted proteins | sample LakEriepJuly2011_2_FD_11936 | JGI IMG/M metagenome (IMG submission 11936)
CACCACCGATGCCCTTCATGAGCAAGCCCGCAGCAACATGGTTGTGGCCGCCGAGTGCACCGGCAAAACCAATTGACAAGGACCTTGGATTGGCTTTGAGTTTGTCAACGACATCTTTGCCAGTCTTCAGTGCCGAGTCGGCGTTGACGGCAAAGACCGAGTAGTCATTGATCATGGAGGCGATCGGCGAAAAATCCTTGTGATTTTGCGAACTGCTGCCGGTGATGTGGCTGGCCAGCAAAGTTGGCGTGGTAACCATCAGGAAATGCGCATCACCTGCATGCTGGGTCATGTAGTTGAGCTGAATGTTGCCACCACCACCCGTTTTGTTGACTACCGTCATGGTGGTATTGATCAGTTTTTTGCTAGCCACTGATTTTTCAATGGCGCGGGCGGTTTTGTCGTTGCTGCCGCCGGGCGCGGCATAAACCACAATTTCTACATTTTTAGTGGGCTCCCAAGTCTGTGCATGACCTGCGGTCATAAAGGACAGGAATGTCAATAAGCTGAGTGATGAGATCTTGAGACAATTCAAAGCCAACATAGATAAGTCAATAACCGAAGAGTTGATAAAAGAGGCGCCCTAAAGGCTGAACTGCTTTTTTACCTCAGATCACGGCTGCATTGAATGCGGATTTCCCTTAGTTTGGCCTTAGGCTAGCAGTCGCATTCAGCAAACACCCAGTGGAATTTTTGGATGGATTGTGATACCGTTTAAACAATTTCCCTGCTGGAGATCTTTATTTCATACGCTATCCACGCCATTGATCCTGCAAGACCCACTTTCATTGGAGAGGTTTCAGGTATTGACCTCACGCGTAGGCTGAAAGAAGAAGAGGTCAGTGCAATCCATGCCGGCATGGACCGCTTCGGTGTGTTGGTGTTTCATGACCAACATTTTGAAGATGAGCAACAAATCGCTTTTAGCCGTCAACTCGGAATGCTGGAAGAAGCTACCGGGGACATCATGTCTGAAAAGGACCGACGCCTCAGCATGGATCTAAACGATATTTCGAATCTCGATAAAAACGGCGAATTACTTCCGCGCGATGACCGCCGTCGTTTGTTTGGTTTGGGTAATTTGTTGTGGCACTCAGACAGTTCGTTCAAGGAGGTGCCAGCCAAGTATTCAATGCTTTCGGCACGCAAGATTCCTTTAGCCGGTGGCAATACAGAATTCGCTGACATGCGCGCTGCATATGACGCGCTGGACGATGAGACGAAGAGCGAGGTGCACAACCTGATTTGCTTGCACAGCCAGATTTTTTCTCGAGGTGTTTTGGGCTTTGATGATTTCACAGACGCCGAGCGCGCAAAGTGGGCGCCAGTGCGCCAAGGTTTAGTGCGGCGGCACCCCAACACAGGTCAGCTTTCGCTTTATCTGGCAAGCCATGCCGGTGGCATTGAGGGGTGGCCAATGCCGGAGGCGCGTTCCTTTTTACGTGACCTGAACGAACATGCCACGCAGCGCCAATTTGTCTACGCGCATGTATGGCGTCCATGGGATCTGGTCATGTGGGACAACCGCGTTACGATGCACCGTGCACGTCGCTATGACCCAAAAGAAGTGCGCGACATGCGCAGAACTACGTTGACCAATGAGGTGTCGAGTTTAGAGCAGAGGCCAGTTTGAGTGCTTTTTGAGCGCCGTACTTTTTTCGTTTACTTTGCTGCAAGTCCCATGCTTCTAGAAATGACCTCTTTCATGATTTCATTGGTGCCCCCGTAAATTCTTTGCACACGCGCATCTGCAAAGGCTCTGGTGATGGGGTAATCCCACATGTAGCCATAACCACCGTGCAACTGCACACATTCATCCATCACTTTGCACTGCAGATCGGAGCACCAATATTTGGCCATGCTAGCGGTTTGGGTGTCTAACTGGCCCAAACTCACCAGTTCACAGCATTTGTCAATAAATACCCTGGCAATCTGAACTTCAGTTTGCATCTCAGCAAGTTTGTACCGCGTGTTTTGATAATTGGCGATAGCCTGTCCGAAGACTTTCCGATCTTGGGTGTATTGCACGGTCCAATCAATGGCGGCCTGTGCCGCAGAAACTGCACTTATAGCTATTTGGAGTCGCTCCCAAGGCAGTTGTTCCATCAGGCAAATAAACCCTTTGCCTTCGTAGTGAGGCCCGCCCAGCAATTGGGTAGCTGGAACTTTGACATTGTTGAAAAATAACTCTGAAGTATCTTGTGCTTTGAGACCTAATTTTTTCAATCGTTTGCCTTTTTCAAAGCCCGGCATGCCACGTTCAATTAAAAACAAACTGGTCCCTTTAGCGCCTGCGCTAGGGTTAGTTTTTGCCACCACTATCACCAGATCGGCATGCCAACCATTGGTGATAAATGTTTTGCTTCCATTCAGTAGATAGGAGCCATCGGGTTGCTTGATAGCGCTTGTTTTGACACCCTGAAGATCAGAGCCTGCCGCCGGTTCACTCATGGCAATGGCACCCACTATTTCACCTGAAGCAAACTTGGGCAAGTACTTTTGCTTCTGTGATTCAGTGCCGTAATTCAAAATATAAGGAGCAACAATTTCGTTGTGTAGGCCATACCCGATACCTGTAAAGCCCGCACGGCCCAACTCTTCCATTTGAACCACAGAATAAAGCTTGTCAGCACCTGCGCCGCCATAAACCTCGGGAAGCGTCATGCACAAAAATCCATTGGCGCCTGCTTTGACCCAGACTTCGCGATCGACATAGCCTTGTTCCTCCCAGGCTTCGTGAAATGGCGCGATTTCTTTGTCCATGAAGCGTTTGAAACTATCACGAAAAGATTCGTGATCAAGCGTAAAGAGAGTTCTTGAGATCATGGTTTGTCCTGATGAAAGTGCATTTGATGGACACAATGCAAGCGCTTCTTAAAAGTATACTCGTCTCGAATGCAAAGTTTTGCAGTCCTTGATGGCCTCAAATTTTTGGAGATGCTATGTCCGAAGCATTTGTATACGATGCAATTCGCACACCACGCGGAAAAGGGAAAAAAGACGGCAGCCTGCATGAGGTCAAGCCCGTTGATTTACTGGCAGGTGTGTTGGCGCAACTTCAAAGCCGCAATCAACTCGATACGGCCGCTGTTGACGATGTGGTCATGGGCGTGGTGTCGCCCATAGGAGAGCAGGGCTCGGTGGTGCCCAAGGTGGCCGCGCTTAAAGCCGGCTGGGATTGGCAATGTGCGGGGCTTCAAGTCAATCGGTTTTGTGCTTCTGGTTTAGAAGCGGTCAACTTGGCCGCTATGAAGGTTCGAAGTGGATGGGAAGAGTTGGTGGTAGCGGGTGGCTTAGAAAGTATGAGCCGAGTTCCCATTGGTGCAGATGGCGGTGCATGGGCTCAAGATCCAGAAACAAACAGTGCTACTTTGTTTGTGCCGCAAGGTATTGGGGCTGATTTGATTGCCACCCTTTGCAGCTTCAGTCGATATGACTTAGATGCCTTTGCAGTGGAGTCACAAAAGCGCGCTACACACGCCAGAGCCAGTGGCTACTTTGATGGTTCTGTGGTGCCCGTTTTAGACAAGCTGGGTCAAGTCATTCTGGCCCAAGATGAATTCATCAAACCGCAAACGACGACTGAAACTTTGGGTGCACTTCGGGCCTCTTTTGAACAATTAGGCGCTATGGGATTTGATGCAGTGGCTTTACAGCGCTATCCGCAAGTAGAGCGTATTTTTCATGTGCACCACGCAGGCAATTCCTCTGGCATTGTCGATGGTGCTGCCGCAGTGCTCATTGGCAGCGAGGCGGCAGGGAAAATTCATGGTCTGAAGCCACGCGCCAGAATTGTGGCGGCAGCATTGTCGGGCGCTGATCCCACCATCATGCTCACCGGCCCCATGCCCGCAACTAGAAAAGCGCTCACCAAGGCAGGTCTCAGAATTGATCAGATTGATTTGTTTGAAGTCAACGAAGCCTTTGCTGCAGTGCCACTCAAGTTCATGCAAGAAATGGGCGTGTCGCACGATCGCGTCAATGTCAATGGCGGTGCCATTGCCATGGGTCATCCGCTTGGTGCTACAGGCGCCATGATTCTTGGAACTTTGATTGATGAATTACACCGTCGACAACTCCGCTATGGTTTGGCCACACTCTGTGTGGGAGGTGGTATGGGCATTGCCACCATCGTTGAACGCGTTTAAGAGAAGGCGGCCCCATGATTTTGAAAACATTGCGCTACGAGATTGAGCAACAGATTGCTACCATTACGTTCGATGAGCAGGGCTCGCCCGTCAATACCATGTGCTTGCAATGGCAAGATGATTTAGAGCAGGTTGCAAAGGAGCTTGTCAAAGATCGATCAAAGCTTCAAGGCGTTGTTTTGGCTTCCAACAAATCGACTTTCTTCGCAGGCGCTGATTTAAAGGGTGTCATGCGATCAAGCTCGTCTGATGGCCCTCGGGTATTTGTTGAAATTGAACGCATCAAGAAAAATTTCAGGACAATTGAGACGCTAGGTATTCCAGTTGTCAGTTGTTTGAATGGAAGTGCCTTGGGCGGTGGCTGGGAAGTTGCGCTGATTGGCCATCACAGAATTGCAATCCGCAATCCTAAAATTCAGTTTGGTTTGCCCGAAGTGACTTTGGGCCTCATTCCCGGCGGTGGCGGTATTACCAAGATGACGCGCACATTAGGACTGATTGCGGCCCAGCCTTATATTTTGGAAAGTAAGTTGTTTGGTCCTGAGCAAGCTTTGAAACTCGGTTTGGTGCATGAGTTGGTCGAGACTGATTCAGAGCTTCGCAAATGTGCTTTGGCCTTTATTACAGCATCTCAGAACAAGCCGGAGGCTTGTCTGCACCTTTGGGACCGCAAGGACTACAAGATGCCTGGCGGAACTCCCCATAACCCCAAATTGGCGGGCCTGTTGAGTTTGGCGCCTGCAGCATTGAAACAAAAATCCCGCGGTTTGTATCCGGCACCAGAGGCTGCTTTGGCTGCCATGGTGGAAGGGGCGCTGGTCGACTTTGACACAGCCATGCGCATTGAGAGCCGCTACCTGGCAGGCCTGATGACCAGTGGTATTGCGCGCAACATGATCAATACTGTCTTTTTCAACATGAACAGCATTAAAAGCGGCCATAGTCGTCCTGCGGGTGTGCCTCGCTATCGACCCCAGAAGGTTGGCATTTTAGGAGCGGGCTTGATGGGTTCTGGCATTGCATACAGCCAAGCCAGTCGGGGTATTGCGTCTGTTCTGAAAGATGTAACGATTGAAAAAGCTGAAAATGGCAAAGCCTACAGTGCGGCACTCTCGCAAAAGTTAGTGGAAAAAGGTGGTGTCACGGCAGACCAACAAGCAACTTTGTTGAACTTGATACATGCCACAGACAATACGCAAGACTTGAAAGGATGCGATCTCATCATTGAAGCAGTCTTCGAACAGCGTGATCTCAAATCTATGGTTACCAAAGAAGCGCAAACCATGCTGGCTGAGGGTGGGTTTTTTGCAAGCAACACATCGACCTTGCCCATTAGCGGGTTAGCCACTGCTAGCACTCGGCCCGAGAAATTTATTGGCATTCATTTCTTCAGCCCTGTAGAAAAGATGAAGTTGGTTGAGATTATTCGGGGTGAAAAAACCGATGATGAAACCATTGCACGCGCTTACGATTATGTTCAGGCATTGGGTAAGCTGCCCATTGTCGTGAATGACTCACGAGGTTTTTATACCAGTCGAACCTTTGCCACTTTCGTCATGGAAGGTGCTGCCATGTTAGGCGAGGGCATTCCAGCGCCAGTCATTGAAAATCTGGCCATGCAAGTTGGCATGCCCGTTGGTCCATTGGCCGTGATCGATGAAACTGCGCTGACTTTGTCGGTTCATGTTTTAGAACAAACTCGCGAAGATTTCAAGAAAGAAGGGCGTTCTTATGCTGAAAGCCCAGGAGAATTATTGGTCGAAAGAATGGTCAAAGAATTCAAGCGAGGTGGGCGAGCATCGGGTGGCGGCTTCTACGAGTACCCAGCCGGACAAAAAAAGATGCTGTGGCCTGAATTGAAAAAAATATTTGAAAAGAGCCATGTCACATTTGATCTGCAGGATATTAAAGACCGAATTCTTTNTAGACAAGCGATTGAAACTGCTAGGTGTTTTTAGACGAAGGTGTTCTGACATCCGTACACGAAGGAAACGTCGGCTCTATTTTCGGCATCGGCTACCCAGCTTGGACGGGTGGTGCTTTGCAATTCATTTACAGCATGGGAGTTCCAAATTTTGCTAAGCGAAGTCAAGTACTCGCCGCTCAATTTGGTGATGGGTTCAATGTCTCTAAACGGGTATTGGAAACTCTTGAGAAATACAAACCGTTCTACTAGTTCAAACACCCATGGAGTGCCCTCGATGAAATCTAGCGCAGATGTAAGCAGCACCATGATGAAGGTGGACTTGTCCATCAATCATTTCTTGGACCGAGCGGGCACTTTGTTCCCTACAAACGAAATCGTTTCGAGACTGCCTGATAAATCTCTCGTCAAGCATACCTACGCACAGTTTTATGACCGCACACGAAGCTTGGCNCAAGGCTTGAAAGATTTGGGTCTGAAAAAAGGCGATCGGGTGGCCACCTTGTGTTGGAACCACCATGCGCATTTGGAATGTTACTTTGGCATTCCTGCGGCTGGCGGTGTCATGCACACTTTGAATTTGCGTCTTTCTCCCGACGAAATTGCTTGGATTGCAAACGATGCTAAAGACCGTTTTTTGATCATCGATGATATTTTGCTGCCGCTCTATCGCCAAATTGAGCACAAGTACAACTTTGAGAAAGTCATCGTATTTCCCTTTTCTGGCGCCGATGTGCCTGCAGAGTTCATGAATTATGAACAGTGGTTGGCCGGCACGGATGGCAGCCATTTTGAATACGCCGCACACTCGGAAGACGATCCGGTTTCCATGTGCTACACCTCTGGCACCACAGGTCGCCCTAAAGGGGTGGTCTACTCGCACCGTTCCACGGTGCTGCACACGCTTGTCGCATCCTTGGGTGATTTTTGGTCTTTGCGCGGCACCGATGTGGTTTTACCTGTCACGCCCATGTTCCATGCCAACAGCTGGGGCATCCCCTATGGTGCGGTCATGATGGGCGTCAAAATGGTTTTTCCAGGTCCGCACCTGCACCCAGACGACTTGTTAGACCTGATGCAACTGGAGCCGCCTACTTTGTCATTGGGCGTGCCCACTATCTGGATGGGCTTGATTCAGGCTTACGAAGCGGCTTTGACCCAACAACCGGGCCGCTGGAAACTACCGGCTGGCATGCGCAGCTTGGTGGGAGGTGCAGCAGTTCCCGAAGCCCTTATACGCGCATTTGACAAACATGGCATCTGGATTTTGCAGGGTTGGGGCATGACCGAAACTTCGCCAGTCTGCACCATTTCTTACCCNAAGGCCGAATTGCGCGATGCGACTATGGATGAGCGCTACCGCCGCGCTGCCATGGCCGGCATTCCGGTGCCGTTGGTTGATTTGCGCATCCGCAACGATGAAGGCCAAGATCAAGCTTGGGACGGACAGCATGTGGGAGAGTTACAGGTGCGAGGCCCCTTNATTACTGGCAGCTACCATCANGTGCCNNTGAGCGAAGATAAATTCACAGACGANGGATGGTTGCGAACTGGCGATGTGGCCAGCGTAGACAGCATGGGCTTTGTGCGCATTACTGACCGCACCAAAGACTTGATCAAATCTGGCGGAGAGTGGATCAGCTCGGTTGATTTGGAAAACGCACTGATGGCGCATCCCGGCATTGCCGAAGCGGCAGTCATCGCTATTCCAGACGAAAAATGGAGCGAACGGCCTTTAGCTTGTGTTGTGGCCAAACCTGGCCAGGCTCCGCAAGCCGAAGAACTGGCAGCCCATTTGCTGAAAATGGGCTTTGCCAAATGGCAAGTTCCCGACCGCTATGAATGGATCGCAAGTGTGCCTCGCACTTCAACAGGTAAGTTTTACAAACTTAAGCTTCGAGAAATGTTTCCGAATTGACCGTGCTCGGGAAACTCCCGATGGTCACTGGATTTCTTTCTGACACGATCTGGTTAAGTTTATATATTTACTTCACATGTCCTAAAGGGAATGGATGATCGTACAGGATTCAACTTTCGAGTCGCGACCTAAAGCCGATACACCGGTGTTGCTCTCGGTTTCGCAAGTCACCGTCAAATTCCGCGGCATTGTCGCCTTAGATGGTGTTTCCTTTGATGTTCAGCAAGGTCAGATTGCTGGCCTCATCGGCCCCAACGGTGCTGGCAAAACCACCTTGTTCAATTGCCTTTCACGCTTGTACGACTACAGTGAGGGTGAAATTCATTTTGAGGGGCAAAGCCTCCATGGCATGACACGCCACAAGACGGCCGAAATTGGAATTGGACGGACCTTTCAGAACCTGGCACTTTACAAAACCATGTCGGTGCTGGACAACATCAAGGTTGGCTCACACTGCCGTGCAGAAAAAGGCTTTCTGGCCCACGCTCTGCGTCTACCAGGCGTGCGCCAAGAAGAAGCCAAAATTCACCAGAACGCCATGCAACTGGTCGAATTTTTAGATTTGCAATCTGTGGCCTTGCGCAAAGTTTCCGACTTACCTTTCGGCACACAAAAACGCGTGGAACTTGCCCGTGCTTTAGCCAGCCAGCCCAAACTCTTGCTGCTGGACGAACCAGCCTCAGGTCTGAACCATGAAGAAGTGAACGCCTTGGGCCATCTGATTAAGCGAATCCGTGATGAATTCAAGATCACAGTGCTTTTGGTGGAACACCACATGAGTCTGGTCATGAGCATCTCCGACAAAGTGGTGGCTCTGAATTTCGGCAAAAAAATTGCCGACGACACACCGGCTGAAGTGCGTCAACATCCCGATGTGATTCAAGCTTACCTAGGGTCTTCAAAATGAGCCGAATGCTTCTGGAAGTCAAAGACCTGTTTGCCGGCTATGGCGCCACCGAAGTGCTGCATGGCCTATCGATGCAAATTGAAGAGGGCAGTATCACGACCTTGCTAGGCGCCAACGGTGCAGGTAAAACCACCACGCTGCGTGCATTGAGCAAGATGATCAAAGTTCGCGGCCAAATACTGTTTGATGGTCAAGCCATTGAAGGCAAGGCCACTGAAGACATTGTTCGATTGGGTGTGGCACATGTGCCCGACGGCCGTGGCACCTTCGGCAGTCTTTCCACAGAAGAAAATTTGCAATTGGGCAGTTACACCCGCAAAGACAAACACGAGGTGGCACTCGATCAGGAGAAGATGTACAGCTACTTTCCCCGTTTGAAAGAAAGGCGTAATCAGCAAGCGGGTACCCTTCTGGCGGTGAGCAACAAATGCTGGCCATTGCAAGGGCCCTTATGCTGCGCCCCCGATTGCTGCTGCTGGACGAACCTTCGTTTGGCTTGGCACCGCTCGTTGTCCGAGAGATTTTTGACATCATGCAAACCATCAATCAGAGAGACAAAGTGACGATCTTGTTGGTTGAACAAAACGCTGCCATGGCACTCGATCTGGCAAATTACGCCTACCTTTTGGAGACCGGCAAACTGGTTTTGTCGGGTCTATCAAAAGACCTGAAACAAGACGAAGCTATTCGTCGCTCTTACCTCGGCCACTGAGAACACCAAAATGGAAACCTTCATTCATCAAGTTGTTGCTGGCATTGCCACGGGCGGGGTATACGCCAGCCTTGCCTTGGCGCTCGTGATGATTTACCAATCAACGCACCACATCAATTTTGCACAAGGCGAAATTGCAATGTTTGCCACTTACATGGCTTGGACCCTGATCAACGCAGGCGTCTCCTATTGGCTGGCTTTCGTTTGCACCATCTTGCTGTCTTTTAGCTTGGGGGTTTTGATCCAGCGCATCATCATTCGGCCTGTGGAAAATGCGCCGGTGCTGAACATTGTGGTGGTTTTCATTGGCCTGTTGGTCATCCTGAACAGCATTGCGGGTTGGGTCTTCACCTACACCATCAAGGCTTTTCCATCTCCTTTTCCTAAAGAGCCGCCGTTTGGTTTGTTTTTCATCTCATCACACGAACTGGGCTCTATTGGCGTGACCATGGTGCTTCTGTTGTTGCTCTACAGCTTTTTCAAGTTCACTCCACTGGGACTGGCCATGCGCGCTGCAGCGCAAAATCCAGACTCTAGTCGCTTGGTGGGCATCCGCGTGGGTTGGATGTTGGCCTTAGGTTGGGGGCTTGCCGCCGCCATTGGTTCTGTAGCGGGCATGATGATTGCGCCAGTGGTCTTTCTTGAGCCCAACATGATGTCAGGCATCTTGCTCTATGCCTTTGCTGCGGCATTGGTCGGGGGCATTGACAGTCCAGGTGGGGCGGTGTTGGGCGGCTTCATCGTTGGCATTCTTGAAAATATTCTAGGTGCCTACGTCATCGGTACAGAGCTTAAGCTCTCGGTCGCCTTGGTATTGATCATTGTTGTGCTCACCATCAAACCTGCCGGCCTGTTCGGTAAAGTGATTGTTTCAAGGGTCTGAATTAGATGTCTTCCAATCTACCATCTACCGAAAATTCGATCCCATGGATTCGAATCGTGTTGGGCCTTATCGCAGCCTGCGTCTTGCCCTTTTTCATATCCAATTACCATGTGTTCCAAGCCTCCATGGTGTTGAGCTATGCCATTGCTTTGGTGGGTATGAATATTCTCATTGGTTACAGTGGTCAAATTTCTTTGGGACATGGCGCCTTTTTGGCCATCGGAGCCTACACCAGTGCCATTCTGATGGATAAGATGAATATTCCCTATTGGATGACCATCCCGATTGCTGCCTTCATTTGTCTGGTGGTGGGCTTTTTGTTTGGCTTACCTGCCCTGCGGCTAGAGGGCCACTACTTGGCCTTGGCCACGTTTGCACTGGCAGTGGCTTTACCTCAGTTGCTCAAGTTTAAACATCTAGAATTTCTAACGGGAGGCGTGCAAGGTATTGTGATCATGAAACCCGACCCGCCTTGGGAAACTTTGTTCGGCTTGAAACTCAACTCTGACCGTTGGCTTTATTTCTTTACCTTGGCAGTCACCGTGGTGATGTTCGTCATTGGGTGGAATTTGATTCGTGGCCGAGTAGGTCGTGCCCTGATCGCCATTCGCGATCAACCTATCGCTGCGGCCTCAATGGGCATTGATACGCCCTTGTACAAAAGTTTGGCTTTCGGTGTGAGCGCCATGTTCACAGGTGTGGCGGGTGCTCTTAGCGCTATTTTGGTAGCCTTTGTGGCACCCGACAGTTTCACCGTTTTCCTATCGATCACATTGCTGGTTGGCATGGTGATTGGCGGCGTGACTTCTTTGCCTGGTGCTTTATATGGCGCATTATTTATCCAGTTCATTCCCAACATCGCTGATCAGATTTCCAAGGCCGCACCTTGGGCCATCTACGGAACCATGCTAATTCTGTTTATGTACACCATGCCCACTGGTATAGCGGGTGCCCTGCGTTTGTTGGGTGAGAAGTTTCGCCCAACTCGCTCTTGATTTTCAACCCTTTCTCTCAACCAAGGACCACCATGAAAAAGAGACAATTTGCCCTAACTGCTCTGTGCATTTCCCTCATTGGCTTTGCCTTACCGGCCGCCGCGCAAAAAAAATACGATCCGGGTGCCAGCGACACTGAAATTAAAATTGGCCAAACCATGCCATACAGTGGCCCAGCTTCGGCTTACGGCGTCATCGGCAAGGTTCAGGCAGCTTACTTCAAGCAATTGAACGAAACAGGTGGCATTAACGGCCGCAAGATCAACTTCATCACACTAGACGATGGCTATAGCCCGCCCAAAACGGTGGAGATGATTCGCCGTTTGGTTGAGCAAGATGAAGTCTTGTTGACCTTGGGCACATTGGGCACACCTTCCAATACCGCCATTCACAGGTACATGAATACCAAGAAAGTGCCGCACATGTTCTTGGCCACTGGTGCATCGAAATGGAACGATCCGAAAAACAATCCTTGGACCATTGGTTTTAACCCCAACTACCACTCCGAAGGCAAGCTCTATGCACAGCATATTCTGGCCACCAAGCCCAATGCCAAAATTGCCGTGCTATTTCAAAACGACGATTACGGCAAGGACTACCTGGGCGGCTTCAGGGACGGCTTGGGCGCTAAAGCTGCAAGCATGATCGTTGCGCAAGCTTCTTATGAAGTAACCGACCCTACCATCGACTCCCAAATTGTTTCGCTGAAGGGCTCGGGTGCCGACACCTTCTTCAACATCACCACACCCAAGTTTGCAGCGCAAGCCATTCGCAAGGTCAGTGACGTGGGCTGGAAGCCAATACACTACCTGAACCAAGTCTCTGCTTCGGTGGGAAGCGTCTTGAAGCCTGCGGGCCTGGATGTCTCGGTGGGCTTGATTTCAATGAACTACATCAAAGAAGGTGCCGATACCCGCTGGGACAATGACCCGACGATGAAGGATTTCAAAGCATTGATCAAAAAATACGCGCCTGAAGTCAGTCCAGACGATGGCGTTGCCACCTATGGCTATGCGGTGGCTCAGTTGATGGCTCACGTGCTTAGGCAGGCGGGGGACAACCTAACCCGTGAAAACGTCATGAA